>JAEEGI010021640.1_pt1 | contig 12771 bp, 13 predicted proteins | sample 8958751 | NCBI WGS metagenome assembly JAEEGI01 (sample SAMN16246545, study PRJNA631951) | gut metagenome | biome: gut microbiome; feature: rumen; material: KS-attached | host: Bos | place: Iran: Karaj | collected 2018-10 | reverse complement strand
GGTATGCTGATCTTTTTCGGAGCGCTGCTCGGGAGGACGGTCTGCGGCTTCCTGTGCCCCTTCGGCTGGCTGCAGGAGCTTTTGAACGCTGTCCCGCTTTTGCGCAAAACGGACCGGTTCGCATTGGACAAACCGCTTCGCTGTCTCAAGTACGTCGTACTTGCCCTGCTTCTTATCCTTCCGCTTTTTGTGAAGCTCACGCCGTTTTTCTGCAAATATGTGTGTCCGGCGGGCACTCTCTCCGGCGCGCTGCTCGCTGTGAGCGACGCTCTGGTCCGCTCACGGCTGGGAGGGCTGTTCACATGGAAAGCCTCTGTTCTGGCGCTAACCGTGTTTGCCTCGCTGAAGATCTGGCGCCCGTTCTGCAAATACCTCTGCCCGCTCGGCGCGATCTACGGTTTTTTCAACCGCGTATCCCTGCACCGCCTGCGCCTGGAGGAGAGCCGCTGCGTCGGCTGCGGAAGGTGCGCCGAGGTCTGCCGGATGAACGTGGACCCATCCCGGGAGCCGGACAGCGTCGAGTGCGTCCGCTGCGGGAAGTGTGTGGGCAAATGCCCGACGGGCGCCTTGAGCCTGGGATTCGGGGAGACGGTGACATTGAATAAAGAAATACGGCGAACGGAATAAAAACCAAAAAGCCCGGCTGTCGGCCGGGCTTTCCTTTATGGGATACGGGCTTTGTCAGGGAAGACAGCTGTCGTAGAAAGCTATGATGCCTTTCTCCACATCGAATTTGATATCGTCGTAATTGTGGATCTCGTGGCGGTATCCGGAATAGAGCTTCGTCTGCACCTTATGGCCGGTGGCCGAGAGCAGGTTGGAGGTATGATAAACGCCCTCGCCCCAGCTGCCTACGGGATCCTCGTCACCGCCGATATTGTAGATCGGCAGGCCGGCCGGGACCCGCTCGGCCCACTGTTTGCCCTGTATGCAGTCCATCATCTGGCAGAAGTACAGCATGGAGCGGTTGTTCGTAGGCCGTGTGAAGGCGTCGAAGGGATCCGCAGCGTGGTCGTTCTGTACCCACGGGCTGTGGCAGATCCACTCGTTTCCCAGCTTCACGGGTTCTTCAATGCGGTCGAACATGAAGGCAAAGAGCATTCCGGTGTACTCGGGACTGGATTCGTCGCCTTTTCCGGCATCAACGCCGGCGGAGATAGCCGCGAGCGTGTCCGGAAGGGAAGGCATGGCCCCGCAGGTCCCGCACAGGGTCACGCCAGCCAGTTCATCGCCGTAGGAGGCAATGTAATCCCGGGCGATGAAGGAACCCATGCTGTGCCCGAACATGAACACCGGCAGACCGGGGTACATCTTTTTTACCAGTTCCGTCAGAGTGTGCTCATCCTCCATCATCGTGTGCGGGCCCTTATGGCCCCAGTCGCCCCAGGTGTTGTTTTCCACCGCCGTTTTGCCGTGTCCGACGTGGTCATCCGCAGCCACGATGTATCCGGCGTCCATAAACGCCACGATCATATGCAGATAGCGTCTGGAGTGTTCGCCGAAACCGTGGATCAGCTGGATGATCCCCTTGGGCTCGCAGGCAGGGACATAGACCCAGCCGTATACGGTGTCACGTTCGTTGAATGATCTGAAGCTGATCTCGTGCAGCATGTCGTCCTCCTTTGCGGTGCGCAGTTGTTCCTTTTTATCCGTGTCGGTCGATACCGGTATCAGTATATCAGATAATAAAGGATCCCGCCACGCCATAATTATGGAGGGACAGAAAAAACCTCGCTCATTTGCGCCGCAGGCGCAAATGAGCGAAATCGGTTTTCCGGGGGAGTGTGCCTCGGGGAAAATGCCTATCAGACCGCAGCCTTCTCCCATGAGGATCCAACGAAGGGATTCTCATGGGAACAGTTTACGACCGGTATTCAAAGGTCATGCCCTGAATGCTGATCGTATCGCCATCGCGGATACCCAGCGCCTCCATGCGTTCGTATACGCCGTTCTCCCGAAGGATCCGGTCGAAGAACATGCGGCTCTCGTAGTCGCCGAAATTGACCGTGGCCACCAGCCGGTCCATCCACGGGCCCTCGGCATACCACACGCCGTCGTCCTCATAGATGTCCAGCTCGGAGGCATTGCCGAAGTCCGGCTCGGGCGGGACATAGTCCGGCTCGTAGACCGTGATGGGCGGCAGCGTCGAAAGCAGAGCCGCGGCGCGCTGCATCAGTTCCTTCGTCCCCGCCGTCGTGGCCGCGGAGAGCTCGTAAAACTCATATCCCAGGTCCGTGACGTGCTTTTTCAGCCGTTCCAGGCCCTCCCGATCGCCGCCGAGAAGGTCGCACTTATTTGCCGCCACGATCATCGGCCGGGAGGCCAGTTCCGGAGAGTACTCCCGCAGCTCACGGTTGATGGTCTCAAAATCCTCCACCGGGTCGCGGCCCTCGCTGCCCGAGCCGTCCACTATGTGGATGAGCAGGCGGCAGCGGTCGATGTGCCGGAGAAAGTCGTGGCCGAGGCCCACGCCCTCGCTGGCGCCTTCGATGATGCCGGGGATGTCCGCCAGCACGAAGGAAGCGCCCTCCGCCACATACACCACGCCCAGATTGGGCGAAAGGGTGGTGAAATGGTAATCCGCTATTTTCGGCCTGGCCCGTGACACGGAGGCCAGAAGAGTGGATTTTCCCACGTTGGGGAAGCCCACCAGACCCACGTCGGCCAACAGCTTGAGTTCCAGGATGAGATCGTGGCTCTCACCCGCGGCGCCGGGCTTGGCGAAACGCGGGACCTGCCGGGTAGGAGTGGCGAAGTGCTGGTTGCCCCAGCCGCCGCGCCCGCCTCTGGCGACCGTGAAGGGCTCGCCGGAGGACATGTCGGCCATGATGCCGCCGCTGTCGCGGTCGCGCACCAGAGTGCCGCGGGGGACCCTGATGATCACGCTCTCTCCGTCCTTGCCGGAGCAGCGCTTGTTCTGCCCGTTGGCGCCGTCCCCGGCGACGAACTTGCGCTTATAGCGGAAATCCATCAGTGTGGACAGATGCTCGTCCACCTTGATGATCACGTCGCCGCCGCGCCCGCCGTCGCCGCCGTCGGGGCCTCCGGCCGCCACGAACTTCTCGCGGTGGAAGCTGACGGCGCCGTCGCCGCCTTTTCCGGCTTTGACCGATATGGTCACCTTATCCACAAAACCGTTGCTCATAACTGTTCCTCCATGGGATGAAAAAAGGACCGACGAGGGTGTTCGTCGGTCCCTTGGGTCTGATCACTGCGCGATCTCGTAAACAGAGACCTTCTTGCGGTCCTTGCCCATGCGCTCAAACTTTACCGTTCCGTCCACGAGGGCGTAGAGAGTGTCGTCTCCGCCGATGCCCACGTTGGTGCCGGGGTGGATCTTGGTCCCGCGCTGTCTGACAAGGATGTTGCCGGCCAGAACGAACTGACCGTCGGCCCGCTTGGCTCCCAGACGCTTGGACTTGCTGTCGCGGCCGTTCCGGGTGCTGCCCATGCCTTTTTTATGTGCCATTACGTTACACCTCCGTTTGTCAAATAGTTGGGGACGCGATTAAGCGTTGATGGTGCCGATCTGCACCTTGGTGTAGGGCTGACGATGGCCCTGGGTACGCCGGTAATTCTTTTTGGGCTTCATTTTGTAGACGCGGATCTTCCTGCCCTTGCCGGTTTTGACGACGGTGCCGGAAACGGTGGCGCCTTCCAGAGTGGGAGTTCCGAAACGGCTCTCGGCCTCGTCGACGACGGCCAGGACCTTGTCGAAGGTGACGGCCTCGCCGTCGGCCACGTCCAGCTTCTCCACGTAGATCACATCGCCCTCGGCGACATGATACTGCTTTCCGCCGGTCTCGATAACAGCGTGCTTCATATTGCATCCTGCCTTTCTTTGCAGACTCGCTCTCCCGGGCGGGCTTTCGCCACTTAGGGGGCCCTTTCAATGCGGCTTTGATACTATACCATGCGGAAAATGCCTTGTCAACACCGAAATGCCTGTTTTTTCAGCGTTTTTTATACGGCTTTGGACGTACGAAACGCCTTGCGTCCCCGTGTCCGGCAGAATATAATGGAGGCACAAGATCCTGTGGAAGGGGAGGGCTTTATGAAACACTTTATCGTACTCAACGCCGGGCCCCGAAAGGGCTGGAACACGGACCTTCTGCTCACGAAGGCCGCCGAGGGCATCCGCTCCGAAGGCGCGGATGCCGAGATCATCGACCTGTACAGGCTGGACAAATTCACCGGATGCGTGTCGTGCTTCGGCTGCAAGACCGCCGCTCATCTGGGGCACTGTGTCTGCCGCGACGGACTCAAGCCGGTACTGGAGAAAATCGACGCCGCCGACGGGCTGGTCCTCGGCTCGCCCAACTATCTCGGGGAAGTCACCTCGGTATGCCGCGCGCTGTTTGAGCGGCTGATCTTCCAGCGGCTGACCTATAAAAAGGAGCCGCGCAGCTATGCCGAGCGGAGCATCCCCACGCTGTTCGTCCTGACCCACAACGCGCCCGACGGCGCCTACGACGAACTGACAAAACGGTACGCGGGCATGCTGAGCGCTTTCGTGGGGCCGGCTAAAACGCTCACGGCCGGGGCCACTCTCCAGGTCAATGATTACGGCCGGTACGGCTGGGATATGTTCGACCCGGAGGAGAGAAAGGCAAGGCGCGAAACCGTGTTCCCGGGCATTGAGCGTCAGGCGTTCGAGCTCGGCGCCGCCATGGCCCGCGGGGACTGGGCGTAACGCGCCGGATCCGGAGGGGAGAAAACCATGAAAGAAAAAATAGAACTCAGGGACTGGGCGGGGCATATCACGGCGATGCTGCCCCGGGGCATCCTTCTCAACACCAACGGAGAAAAGTTCAACTCCATGGTCATCGGCTGGGGAGCGCTGGGCACGGTTTGGGGAAGGCCCGCTTTCACGGTGTACGTACGTCAGAGCCGCTATACCAAGGCGCAGCTGGACAGCACCGGCGAATTCACGATCAGCGTCCCGCTGGAAAAACCGGATCCCGAGATCACGCGCGTATGCGGCACACAGTCGGGATATGCGGTCGACAAAACCTCTGTCCTCACTCCCGCGCAGCCGCGCACGACAAAGACGCCGGGGGTGAAGGAGTACCCCCTCACTCTCGAGTGCAGGGTGATCTACGCGCAGGACCAGGATATTTCCCTGCTGCCGGCCGAGATCCGCGACAGGAACTATCCGCAGGACGTGCCGGGCGACAGCCCGATGGCCAACCGCGATCATCACACGGCCTATATCGGTCAGATCGTGGACGCGTATATCATCAAAGAATAAACGGTGAAATAGAAAGACGTCCCCGGCCGATCCGGCCGGGGACGTCTTCGTTCGGAGATGGGATTATTTGGAGACCAGCTCCAGTGTGTCGCGGGCGATCATCAGTTCCTCGTTGGTGGGGATGACGTACACGTCGACTTTGCTGTCGGCCGCGGAGATCTTTCGCTCGTCGCCGCGCAGCTTGTTCAGCTCGGGATCGAGCTTCACGCCCAGGTATTCGAGACCCTCGCAGATGCTCGCACGCATGGAGGCGGAGTTCTCGCCCACGCCGGCGGTGAAGGTGAGCATATCCACGCCGCCGAGCGCCGCGGCATAGGCGCCGATATACTTTTTGACCTCATAGGCGAACTTGTCAAGCGCGAGACGGGCGCGCTCGTTGCCCTTGTCGGCGGCGTCGTCCAGATCGCGGAAGTCGGAGCTCACGCCGGAAATGCCCAGCACGCCGGACTTCTTGTTGAGGATGTTGAGCATCTCGTCCACATTGTAGCCGTACTTGTTCATGATGAACTGCAGCAGGGCGGGATCGCAGTCGCCGGAACGGGTGCCCATGGGCACGCCCGCCAGAGGCGTCAGGCCCATGGAGGTGTCCACGCACTTGCCGTCTACGCTGGCGGAAACGGAGGAGCCGTTGCCCAGATGGCAGTTGATCACGCGGGTGCCGGGCTTGCCGGCGATCTCGCAGGCGCGGGCGGAGACAAAACGATGGCTGGTGCCGTGGAAGCCGTAGCGGCGCAGGGAGTCGTTCTCGTAGTACTCATAGGGCAGCGCGTAGATGTAGGCCTTGGGAGCCATGGACATACCGAAGGAGGTATCGAACACGGCGACCTGGGGCGTGCCGGGCATGACGGCCTGGCAGGCCTTGATGCCCATCAGGTTGGCGGGATTGTGCAGAGGCCCGAGCGGGAAGCACTTTTTGATGGCGGCTTCACAGGCGTCGTCCACCAGACAGGATTCGGTGAACTCACTGCCGCCGTGCAGCACGCGATGGCCGACAGCGCCGATCTCGCTCATGGAATCGACAACACCGTATTCCGCGCTGGTGAGCTTTTCCAGAACGGCCTCGATGGCTTCCTTGTGGGTCGGGAAGGGGACGTCCGCCTCATAGGCGGGCTTGCCGTTCTGAGGCTTATGGGTCAGGCGCCCGTCGATGCCGATGCGCTCGCACAGACCCTTGGCCAGCAGAGACTCGTTTTCCATGTCGATAAGCTGGTACTTGAGAGAGGAGCTGCCCGCGTTGATGACAAGAATTTTCATACTGTGCTTCCTTTCATATTGAAAATGTTTTAAACTGAAGGTACCATGTCAGGTGACATTACATTTATTAATTGTACCTTCTGAGACCCGAAAACGCAAGAGAAAACCCGTATCCGGGGAGGTGTTTTTTACGAAAGCCGCAGGGATCGCCGCCGAGTACAACCCGTTTCATTTCGGGCATCTGCGCCAGATAGAGCGTATCCGCACCGGGTTCGGCGAGGATACGGCGGTCGTCGCCGTCCTTTCGGGGGATTTTGTCCAGCGCGGAGAGGCGGCCTGCTTTTCCAAGTTCGCCCGCGCCGAGGCGGCGGTGCGCTGCGGCGTTTCTCTCGTGCTGGAGCTGCCCCTGCCGTGGTGCCTGTCCTCGGCGGAAGGCTTTGCCCGCGGAATGATGGGGCTTCTGCAGACCGCAGGGATAGTTGACATAATATCATTCGGGAGCGAATCCGCCGATCTTGAAGCCCTGATAAAGTGCGCCGACGCCATCGACAGCCCGGAGTATTCGCCGATCCTTCGGGAGTATCTGACGGGAGGGATCTCGTTCGCGGCGGCCAGAGAGCGGACTATAGTTGACATAATAGGGAAAGAGGCCGCGGCGTGCCTGCGTTCGCCCAATGATCTTCTGGCTGTGGAATATATCCGCGCGGCGGGAAAAGAAGCGGTATACTTCCCCGTGGAGCGCGGAGGCTCCGTTCACGACGGGGCCGGAGGCGCTTCGGAGATCCGTGCGCGCATGGCTTTGGGAGAGAATTGGGCGGACGCCGTTCCGGCTCCGGCGGAGGCGGTATTCCGGCGGGAGATCGAGGCGGGACGGGGCCCCGTGACCGGGGCCGACCTGCGCGTGGCGCTGCTTTCCCGTCTTCGGGAGCGTACCCGGGAAGAGTTCGGCCGTCTGCCCGACGCGGCGGAGGGACTGGAAAGCAGACTTTTCCGGGCGGCGAGGGAACTGGATTCGCCGGAGGAGATCGCCGCGGCGGCCAAGTCCAGGCGCTACGCGCTGTCCCGGCTGCGGCGAATGGTGATGAGCGCCGCGCTCGGGCTTGAGAAGGGGATGGCGGACGGCATCCCGCCGTATCTCAGAGTGCTGGGCATGGATGACAGGGGAGAGGCCCTTCTCAAAAGGATGAAAAAAAGCGCGGCCCTGCCCGTGATCGTAAAAAGCGCCCGTATCCTGAAGGAGGACGAACGCGCCAGGGATATCTTCGATCTGACGAGCCGCGCCCACGATCTGTATGTGCTCGGATACGGGGAAGCCGCTTCGCGCCGGGGAGGGGAGGATTACCGCCGTTCCCCGTTCCGCCTCGGATCGGTCACGGATCCGGAATAAAAGGAAAAACGTACGAAAATCGGTTTGCTTTCCTGTTGATTTTTCCACCGGGCAGTGGTAAACTGACAGCAAATTCCATAGAAAAACACATTTGTCCGTATATCGCGGACAAGAAGAGGAGGAAAACGAAATGAAAAAGGCCTTGGCTCTTATCCTTTGCGTATGCATGGCCCTGTCTCTGGCGGCCTGCGGCGGCGGAAGCTCCGCTTCCGGCTCCAAGACCGTGACCATCGGCGTGTTCGAACCCGCCTCCGGCGACAACGGCGCCGGAGGCAAGCAGGAGACGCTGGGCGTTCAGTACGCCAACAGCGTACAGCCCACCGTAGAGATCGGCGGGGAGACCTATAACGTAGTCGTGAAGTATGTCGACAACGAATCCAGCAACGACAAGGCGTCGTCCGCCGCCGCCGAGCTGGTCAACGCCGGCTGCTCCGTCGTTCTGGGCTCCTACGGCTCCGGCGTGTCCATCGCCGGCGGCCCGACCTTTGAAAACGCCGGGATCCCGGTGGTAGGCATCACCTGCACCAACCCCGCCGTTACCGAGGGCAACAGCTACTATTTCCGCATCTGCTTCCTGGATCCCTTCCAGGGCACCGTGCTGGCCAACTACGCGTTCAATAAGCTGGGCGTCACGAAGGCCTACTGCCTGAACAAGCTCGGCGACGACTACTCCGGCGGCCTGGTGAATTACTTCATCGAAGCCTTTGAGAAGCTCGGCGGCGAATGCGTCCATGAGGAATTCCCCGACGGCAACTCCGACTTCACCTCTTATGTGGCCAACGCCAAGGCGGCCGGCTGCGGCGTGTTCTTCAGCCCCGTTTCCACCGAGGCCGCGCAGCTGATCATTGACCAGGCCGTGGCGCAGGGCGTCACCTTCCCGCTGCTGGCCGGCGACACCTGGGATTCCAACGTGATCCTGCAGGCCGCGCAGGGCAAGAACGTGAACATCACGGTCACCACCTTCTATCCCGAAGGCGCCGATGCCGCGTTTGATACGAATATCAAGGCCTGGATCAACGGCGACGCCACCAACAAGGCGAACAACGGCGGCGACGACACCGTGGCCGCTGTCACCGCCATGGGCTATGACGCCTACTTCTTCGCTCTGGCCGCCATGCAGAAGGCCGGCAGCACCGATCCCGCCAAGATCATGGAGGCTCTGTGGAGCACCGAGTACACCGGCGTGACCGGCCCCATCGCCCTGGACCAGACCAACGGCGACGCCATCCGCAACACCGCCTATGTCAAGCAGGTCGACACCGCCTCCGGAAGCTGGATCGCTCTGGATCCCGTCACGATCGGCTGAGTTCTTTCCCGATAATCTGATCCAAGCGGCGGGGAAAACCCCCGCCGCTTCTTAAATCGTATCTGTAAGGAGGCAGTCGCTGTGCAATTTCTGCAGACACCCCTGCCATATCTGCTGGCCGGCATCTCCGTGGGAGGCCAGTATGCTCTGATCGCCATCGGCTATACGATGGTCTACGGCATCCTGCGCCTGATCAACTTCGCCCACGGCGACGTGTTCATGGTGGCCGGCATGTTCATGGTTTTTCTCTCCGCATCCCTTCCTCTGGGCCTTGCCATCCCGCTGGTGCTGGTCATCACGGTGCTGCTGGGATTTCTGATCGAGCGGGCTGCCTACAAACCGCTGCGCGACGCGCCGAGAATGTCGGTGATGATCTCCGCGATCGGCGTATCCTATCTGCTTCAGAACTGCGCGCTGTACTTTACGGGCGGACTGGCCAAGGTGTTTCCCCAGATCCCCTGGATCTCGGATACCGTGGAGGTCTTCGGGGCGGTGACCAAGCGCGTCACGCTCATCACGCCCGTGCTGACCGTCGCGCTGGTGGTCGCGCTGGTGCTGTTTATCCGCCATACAAAGATAGGAATGGCCATGCGCGCCGTGGCCAAGGATTTTGAGACCTCCCGCCTGATGGGCATCAAGGTCAACTCGGTCATTTCCGCCACGTTCATTATCGGTTCGTTCCTGGCGGCGGTGGGCAGCCTTCTCTATTTTACCAACTATGCCTCCGTCACGCCGACCTCGGGCGGCATGCCCGGGCTCAAATGCTTCGTCGCGGCTGTGTTCGGAGGGATAGGCTCCATCCCCGGAGCGGTGATCGGGGCGTTTATCATCGGCATCTGTGAAAACATCATCAAGGGCATGGGATGGACCACCTTTTCCGACGCCTTCACCTTTGCCCTGCTGATCGTGATCCTGCTTGTGAAACCCACGGGCCTTTTCGGAGAAAAGGCAACGGACAAGGTGTGAGGTGCGATATGAACAGTCTGACACAAAAATCGGACCGCGCGCTGACCGCCGCCGCCCTTGCCGCGCTGGTCGCGGTGCTGCTGATCATGGAAATGACCATGAAAAGCACGTCGATCCTGCTCACCGTGCTGAAAAAAGGCGCCATCTACGCGCTGGTCGCCGTATCGATGAACCTGCTCAACGGCTTTACGGGCCTGTTCTCTCTGGGACAGGCGGGCTTCATGCTCATCGGCGCCTATACGTACGCGATCCTGACCATGCCCATGGAGGTCAAGCTCTCAAGCTCTGTTTATAAATACTACGACTGCGCCGTGCATGTGGAGACGGGGATCCTTCCCGCGCTGCTGCTGGCAGGGGCCGCGGCCGCGGTATTCGCCGCGCTGATCGGCCTGCCCGTGCTGAGGCTCAAAAGCGATTATCTGGCCATCGCCACGCTGGGCTTCGCGGAGATCCTGCGCGCCCTGTTCCAGTGGGACGCCATGGGCCCGATCACCAACGGAGCCAACGTCATGCGCCAGTACAAGGACCTCACCGACGTGAAGGTACCGTTTACGGACATCAGATTCCCTCCGACGCTGTTCTGCTTTCTGGCGGCGGGGATCTGCATCGGGATCATCGTGCTGCTGATCAATTCCTCATACGGCCGCGCGTTCAAGGCCATCCGCGACGACGAGGTCGCCGCAGAGGCCATGGGCATAAACCTGTTCCGCCACAAGGAGATGAGCTTTGTCATCAGTTCCTTCTTCGCGGGAGTATCGGGGGCCCTCCTGGCCATGTTCCAGTATACGGTGCAGGCGGCTCAGTTCAAAACGGCCATGACCTATGAGATCCTGCTCATCGTGGTCATCGGCGGCATCGGCTCGATCTCCGGCTCGTGCATCTCCTCGTTTCTGTTCATCGCCTGCAACGAGTGGCTGCTCCGGTTCCTCGACGAATCGAGCAACAACATCCTGGGCATGAATCTGCTTCGCTCGGGCTTCCGCAAGGTCGTGTTCTCGATCGTGATCATGATCATCGTGCTCTTCTTCCCGAAAGGGATCATGGGCGAGCGGGAGCTGTCCTGGAAGCGGTTTCGGAAACGCGCGTCCCGCAGGGGAAAGGAGGCCGGAGCCGATGAGTGAAAACGTTCTTCGCCTGGAAGACGTCACCATGCAGTTCGGCGGCGTCGTCGCGGTGGATAACCTGACGCTCCATGTGGACAAAGGGGAGATCGTGGCTCTGATCGGGCCCAACGGAGCGGGCAAGACCACGGCCTTCAACTGCATCACCGGCGTGTACCAGCCCACCAACGGGCGGATCTTCTTTGAGGACAAAGTCATCGTCGCCGGACATCCCGCGGGCAAAATGAAAAGCGCGTATCAGGGGATGAACGCGGACAAATACCTGTCCGACCGGATCATCGATCCGACGCCCGACCGGATCACCAAACTGGGCATTGCCCGCACGTTTCAGAACATACGGCTCTGGAAATCCATGAGCGTGTTCGATAACGTGCTCACAGCCAAGCATATGCGCGCACGCCAGAATGTGTTTACGGCGACCTTCCGCCTGACCGCCTCGGAGGAGAGGAGGATGCGCGCCGAGACCATGGCTCTTCTGGAGGAGCAGGATCTGGCTCGGTACGCGGACGATCCGGCGACCTCGCTTCCCTACGGCCTGCAGCGCCGGCTGGAGATAGCCCGCGCGCTGGCGACGGACCCGAAGCTGCTGCTCCTCGACGAGCCGGCCGCCGGCATGAACCCGCAGGAGACGGAGGAGCTGGGGCGGTTTATCGTGCAGATCAAGGAAAAATACGGCCTTACCGTTTTTATGATCGAGCATCATATGGACCTGGTGATGAAGTTCTCCGACCGGATCTACGTGGTGGATTTCGGCAAGCTCATCTCCGAGGGCACTCCTGCCGAGGTGCAGGCGGATCCGAGGGTGATCAAGGCATATCTGGGGGTGGCGGACGATGAATGAACCGATCCTGACCGTCAGCGATCTGACCGTACACTACGGCGGCATCGAGGCCGTCAAGGGGATCTCCCTGGAAGTCATGGAGGGCGAGATCGTCACGCTCATCGGAGCCAACGGCGCCGGGAAAAGCTCCACGCTTCGCTCCATAGCCGGCCTGGTCAAGCCTGCCGGCGGCACGATCACCTTCCGCGGCGACAACATCACGGGGCGGGACTCTGCCGTGATCGTGAAAAAGGGCATTACGCTGGTGCCCGAAGGACGCCGCATCTTCCCGGATCTCACGGTGCTGGAAAACCTGAAGGTGGGCGCCTATCTCCGGCGTGACGAGATCGCCGGCGATATCCAGTGGGTTTACGAGCTGTTTCCCCGGCTGAAGGAGCGCTCATGGCAGGCAGGCGGCACCCTATCCGGAGGCGAGCAGCAGATGCTGGCCGTAGGCAGGGCGCTGATGGCCCGGCCAAAGCTGATCATGATGGACGAGCCCTCCCTGGGCCTGGCGCCGCTGGTGGTGCGCGACATCTTTTCCATCATACGCCAGATCAACCGTCAGGGAGTGACGATCCTGCTCATCGAGCAGAACGCCAACATGGCTCTGAAGGTGGCCGACAAGGCCTATGTCATGGAGACGGGCCGCATCACCATGTCGGGGACCGGGCGGGAGCTGCTGGACAACGACGCGGTCAGAGCCGCGTATCTGGGAACCTGAAG
>JAEEGI010021635.1_pt1 | contig 12772 bp, 5 predicted proteins | sample 8958751 | NCBI WGS metagenome assembly JAEEGI01 (sample SAMN16246545, study PRJNA631951) | gut metagenome | biome: gut microbiome; feature: rumen; material: KS-attached | host: Bos | place: Iran: Karaj | collected 2018-10 | reverse complement strand
GAAAGATAAGAAGAATAGTATAAGTGAAAATAAAAATAAAAAACAACAAGTACTAAATCCTAGGAAGTTTAATGTTTTTTCTGTACCTAAGAAAAAATAATTATTGTATATAAAAAGTAAAAAAAAATAAGAACATAATAAAATAACAATCTATTATAATATATTTTTATTATGAGTGATATTAAATAACCAAATTTAAATAATAAAAAAATAAAATAAAATGAAAAAATATTAAAAAAATTTATCTTAATTAAAGGCAAAAAAAATAAAAAATGGGAAAAGACAATCGAGGTGGTCACAAGCCAAATTTTTCCAATCGTTCTTTACGAGGACGTCCAACTCGTGGAGGAGTAGGAGCAAAAGCAAAGCAAAAAACAATAATAGAGCCTCATCGTTTCCCAGGAGTATTCATTGCTAAAACCCCAAAAATGGATCTCTTAGTAACAAAGAACTTAGCTCCAGGTCAAGTAGTATATGGAGAGAAGCACATTCAAGTATCAGATACGTCTTCAGACACAAAATTAGAATACAGAGTATGGAATGCTTTCCGTTCTAAACTGGGAGCAGCAATCCTCAATGGAATAGAATCAATATATATGGAACCAGGTTCTAAAGTACTTTATCTAGGAGCAGCTTCTGGAACAACAATATCACATGTAAGTGACTTAGTAGGTGAAACTGGTACAGTATATGGTATTGAGATATCACAAAGATCAGGGAGAGACCTTACAAATATGGCAAAACAAAGAACAAATTTAATTCCTATTATTGAAGATGGAAGGAAACCTTGGAGATATAGAATGATGGTTTCTATGGTTGATTGTATTTTCGCTGATGTTGCTCAACCTGATCAAGCGAGAATTATTGGAATTAATGCGTTATATTTTTTAAAGAATGGAGGTGGATTTGTTTTTTCTATTAAAGCTACTTGTATTGATTCTACTGCTGAACCTGCTGTTGTTTTTGAAAATCAAATTCAAGAATTAAGGAAAATGGGATTTAAAGTTAAAGAACAAGTTACTTTGGAACCTTATGAAAGAGATCATTGTGTTGTTACTGGTGTTTATAGACCTGTGAAAAAAAAAAAGGAATAATATTATTTAGGTTTTTAATATATTTTTTTGGATATCAAGTTATGGGGTTTGAATGTTTTTTTTTTGCTACTTTTTTTTTCTAATATTTTAAGTGGATTTTATTTATTTTTTAATTGAGAATTTTTTTCAGTTTTTATTATTTAAATTTAAAATTTATTTAAATATATTTTTTTTAAGGAGATGAATATAGGAATTTTATTAAATGAATTAATTAAATATTTTATATTGGAAGTTGAAAAAACTAGATAATATGATAATAATAATTTTATTTGTCTAATCATCATTCATTTTTTAGAAAAAAATGAAAATTATTGGTGTTTTATAAAGAAATGCAAATCCAAATTAGATTGACAAAAATCAAATAGACAATTAATTAATTTATGAAATTAAAATTGATGAAAGTGAAATTTCATTATTCAAACATAAAAATTCAACTCAAAAACAATTTATTTTTTAAAATAAAATAAGATTTAACAATTTTTTTATAAATTTATTTTAATTATCATCATCTTCAAGTACTGCATAATCATCTGATGAATTTGTTTTTTTATTAGCAAATTTTTTACAATATTTATTATCATTAAAAATTTTAATACGGGTAGTCTACCTATTCTATCTGGATAAGTCAATTTCAAAAAAATAAAACAATTATTGAACAATATTCTTAAATTATAAAAAAAATTAAAAAATAAAATTTTTTTTCTGAATGATTATCTTATTATTTATTAATATATAAATAAAAAGTATTTGTTTAACATTAAAAAAAGATTATTTAATATTTCTTATCCAAAATAATATAATTTTTATCGACCAACATTACAAATAAAATAGCTTTAAAATTATATTCAACTAAAATTCTTTTTTAAATTCTTTATTGTTATACAAAATAATTTCAAAATTCATGGAATAAATAATTGGACAAAAATATAATTCTATAAATTCTAAAAATAACATTGTTGACAAAGTATATAATTTTTCTACAATTCTTTGTTATAAGAAAATTTATTGAAAATTATATATTTATATACTTGAAAAAAAATAATTGTTCCTATTTTTATATTATTATAATTTAACAAAAAAATGAGTTATCAATAAATAAAAATATTTTAATTTTTTTTCTTTTTCCTTTTTTTATAATTGTAAAAACATCATCATCAACATCATCAATATCCATTTTATTATTATCATTATTATTTTCTTCTTCTTCTTCTTCATCAATTTCTTCATTTTCATTTTGGAAAATAACTTTTTGATTTCCTAAAATAGTAAAATCAATACTATTGTCTCTATTTATTGGATTATTTTCTTCCATATTGATACTTTTATTTTTAAAATTTTAATTTTTATACAATAAATCATTTTAATTTTTATACAATAAAAATTATTTTTTTACTTTTTAAGATACATTTTTATTTCAAAATGAAAATGAAATTACTTTATATAAATATAAATAATTTCTCTATATATTAATATCATTTATTCTAAGATTAATATAAAATAATTATTGTAAAAGTAGTCATCAATAATCATTAATTATTTAAAGTATGTCATTTTATCATGTTAAACTTAAAAGACAAGATTCAGCTCAAAATTTACATTTATCTAAATTAAGCAAAATAAATTCAAGAAAATTTTCTGTTTTCCCAAGACAAAAAAGTTTATATAATAATAGAAAACTTTTAAAAAAGAATATATTACCCAATATTTCTACCTTAGGAAAAAATGAATTAAAATCAAATATAATTTTTGATGAATCTAGTAATGAAAATTTAATTATTTCTGATTTACATAAAGAAAATCAGATGACAAGAAAATTATCGTTCAAAAAAATTATGGCTAAACCAATAAATTGTAATATAAAGAAATATTTATTAAAAATAAATGATAACAATAATAATGAAAAAAAAGACCATAATAATATTTGGGATAATACTTTAGAAAAAGATGATATTAATTTAAAAAAAATAACCAATTATAATAGTTTGTCACCAAAAAATTATCCTCTTTTAAATAGATTTTCAAAGAAATATGAAAATTATAATAAAGTAAAGTCATTATTTAAACATACAAGTTTATCACCTACAATAAACAATGCTAGAAATTATATTAGTTTTAAAAACCTTAATTTTTGTAATAAAATAGAAATACCTAAAATTCCTTTCTATATTAATGAAAAGAGAATGAGTAAAAATGAAATAAAAGAAGATAAAAAAGAAAAAGAAATAAAAAAAATGGAAATTCAAACTAAAGATTTTGATGAAAGTAATAGTTTTCTAAATGAAATTAAAGATATAATTAGTGTATGTATTACACCTATAAAAAATGAAGGTGAAACTTCAAATAATTAAATAAAGAACAAAATTTAATTTATTATCAATTATATTTTCAAATATTAATTAATTAATCAAAATTGAATTTAAAAGGAAAAGAGAAAAGAATATAAATATAAAACTAAAAATTTTGATATTAGAAGCATTTAATATTTTTTAAAAATAAAGGTATTTGTAAAATAATAATTTAAAACTATAAGATAAAACCACATATAATATTTAAATTTTAGTAGAAATTAATGTATATAATATAAATAAAGAAGAAAAATATGAAGAAATGAAAGACACAAATTTAACTTCTAATAAAGATTTAGAAGAAAATGAAGAAATTACACATTGGAAATATCGAAAAATGTAATGTAATAAAAAAATAAGAAATGTCTTTATTAGATAAATAAAAGCTTATTTTAATAATTATATTTCTTTATTATTAAAGGAACTTTAATTTCAAACATTATTCCTTTTATTGATTTTATTGAATTAAATTTATTAAAATAAATTATATTTAAAAATATTTGTTTTTGAATAATTAAAAAAATAAAGTTAAATATTTTACTTGTTTTGATGAAAATTTTTTTTATTTTCTTAAAGATAAAAAATTAATCTATCAGAATCTATAATAAGTAAGATAGGAAAAAAATATATTATTAGTAAATTAATTGATAAAAATGTTGAAAAAACAAAAAATATAAAAATTACTTTAGTATTTTTAATTTTAAAATAAATGTTACTAAGAAAAGCAAAATATAAGAATATTATATATATTTAACCAAAAATAACTAATTACCCGATATTTATACACTTATAAATTAATTTAATAACTTAAACAAAAATGTTTTAACTTAATTAGATTGTTTCGACTTTTCTTCTTCTAAGAAAAATTTATTCATTGTTTCAAAATTTTTAACTGATAAAGTCAATTTTCCTAAAATAAATATTGCACTTAAAATATAATTTAAAATTTCTGTAGCAACCATAATAATAAACATAATAATTAAAAAATCAGATAATTTTAAAATGTATTTTTCAAAACTAGGAAAAGTATAATCATATTGGATTTTATTTAAATAATTTTTAAAATAAACCAATATAACAATATTATAAAATTGAAAAATTCTATTATGGAAAATTCTTTCAATATTCTCATAATTTTTATCAACAGAAAAAAAAGAATTTAATGAAGATCTTAATTCATTAATATAACCAGCAAGTAAATTACCAAATTGATTAATTAAAATAGGTTCATAATTACAAATTTTTTTTAAATAATATGAATAATTTTCTTCTTGTGTTAATATCTCACATCCTTGTTTAGAATTTATTAACTTAGAAAATTCATAAATACTAGTATTTGAATCTTTATAAAAAAAATTTCTTAAATTTGAATAATTACCATAAATTTCATTACTTAAATCCAAAAGTGTATCATACATTTGTTGATGAAATGAAATATTCATTATAATATTACTTCTTATTGTTAGATAATATTTAAAAATATTATCTTGTAAATCATCTAAACTTTCTGAAGTTTGTCTTTTAATATTTATTTTACTTAAGTAATCATTTATTATTGGAAATGATAAAACAATATAAATTCCAAATATCATTGCTAATCCAATTAATATTTTTATTACTTTTTTTTCTACTCTGAAACTATATTTCATTTTTTGCTTTGATTGATTTGGAGTTAATAAATATGTATCTTCTGTATCTATTATAAATTCTTCATTTGATTTATTAGAATTATTCTTTTCTGTTGTTTTTTTTAGCATTTTTAAAACATTTGAAACTTTCATTTGATTATGGATTAATTTTTGAGTTAAGAATATTTTATTTTCTAAATGCTTTTTTTCTTTTATTGTTATTTTCATTATTTGATTTACTAATTTCCATATTTCCTTTATTGATATTTTAATTGATATAAAAAGAAATACTATTGATAGTAAATTACAAAAAAAGAAAATAATAAAACTAACAAATATAAATGATTTAAAATTAGAAAAATACTTTGAAAAATTTTTTTTATCATAATAATTTACTTCATTAAATATTTGTACATAAGGATAAGCGTTTCTAATCATAGTTTTTAATAAAATTTCATCTTCAGAAAAAGAATTATTATTAGGATCAATATTTTCAACACTAAACAAATTAAAATCTACATAAAATCCATCAATTTTACTTATAATATAATAATTATTTAATTGAGTATCAAATGAATTTATATAAGAATAATATTCAACATTATTTGTTATAGTATAAAAAGGATAAACTTTATGGTCAACGTTTTTAAAAAAATAGTTACTCTTTTTCAGATTTGAATATATATTTTTCAATTTTCTAAAAAGAGAAAAAGCATTATTTGAACAATATCTAAATAATTCATCTAAATAATTTAAAATAGTAAAATTTCCAATTCCTTCAATATTTTTTTGATATTCTAAATCTAAAATATTGTAATTTGTACTTCCATTAATTCTAACAACATTTAAAATAAAAAAAGCTTGAGTTATAATTTGATTATTGAATTCTCTTATTGCTTCATATTTTAATCTTTCTTGATAAAAATTATTAGAACGTATTTTTACATATATACAAATAAAAATAGCAACAAAAACAAGAATTAAATTATATAAAAAACTTAACTTTTGAAAAACATCAACTTTATTATTAATATTTTTTTCCTTCCTATTAGCAATATTCCATTTATCACTATTATCTTTTATTTCTTTAAAACTAATAACACTTGAAGCTGAATTAGAAAAAGAAATAGGAGCTTGAAATGTTAAAGCTTGTTCAGAGTCTACTATTTTATTTTTATCATTTATTCCTTCTTTAAATATTGGAAAAACAAGTTGAGCAATAAATAATTCTATTCTATTTGCCATATATGAATTTTCTATTTTTATAACAACATCTGTTAAAGTTATATTACTGAAAACACCTTTTAATTTTTTTAAAATTTCAATTTTTTCTTCGTGTTTTAAAGTTTCAATATATCTTGATATATATTGTTTTATATTTGATAATAAAGTCATTGCACTTATTTGAAAAGATTCAGTTTTTCCTTTTTCAATTTCAAAAGGTTCTATACTTAATAATTTAAATAAATTAGGTTTTTTACTTAATCCTGAAAAACCAAAATATTCTTTAAAAAATAAACCAAATTTATATATATAACCATTAATATCAATTAATATATAATTATTTTCTTCTAAAGTATCTTTTTCTTCTAATTTACATGAAATATATAAATTTCCATTTAATGTTGGTAATCTTGCAAAATGTAATTTTATTCCTAATATTAAATTTTCTGATGTTTCTATTATTGAATCTAATTTAAATGATTGTGATAATAAAATATTTTTTTTTATTATTTTAAACAAATTTTTAGATATTATTTTTGGAAATAGTTTGTTAAAATTTTGATTATGATAGTCTTTCCCTTTATTATTTGTTTTTATTTCATATAAAAATGGAACTTTTTTTATTATTAAATCTTGGTTTTGTATCATTAATAAAAAAAAATTATTTTTTTCAACTAAAGAATCTAAGAAATTAAAATCATAATAATCTAAATTTTTTTCATTTGAATTAAATATTAGATCTTCAATTATAGAATATCTTTCTTTTTCAGGTTGAAAATTTTTTAAAATATCATTATATTTAAAAGCAAGTTCACTTATTTTTTTTATTATGCTTCCAATAATATCGCTTTGTTTATCTAAATTATAAATAATTTCTGTCTTTGAAGTATTATTAAATCCTTTTAAAATTTCATTAAAACATTCTAAAATTTTAGAATAACACAAATTAATTTTTTGAAAGATTATAATATACAATAAAGAAGTTTCATCAGTTCTTTTTTCAAAATTTTTAAAATAACTTTGTAAAAAAAAAATAATAGAACGTAATTTAAGGGAAATAAATTTTTTTTCATTATATAGAAATTTAGAAATAATAAATCTTGCTCTAAAAGTTTTTCCATCTTTAATAAAATGAAGTAAAGATTTATAATAAAGAATATTTTCTCTATTATAAATTGAAAATTCATCATTTAAGCTTTTTGATCTTTTTTTAATTTCTTTTAAAATATTATATAAAAGACTAAAAATATAAGTAAAATCATTAAAATCATTTGAAGAAGTATTAATAGAAAAGGAAGTACCTACTTTTTTTTTTGAATTAATTCCACAATTTAATGCATTTTTTAATGTTTCATTTCCTTCACATATAATATTATAATCTTCTTCATTTATACAAAAATAATTTTTAATTTCATATTCATAATTTTTTAACAAATTTTCTTTTGATTTTTCTGTTATTTTCGTATTTATTGGTTGCTCAAAAAAAAATTGATTTATTTCACCAAAATATTGTTTTATTTGCAAATAACATAATGAATTTTGTTTATCAAGAGTTTTTATAAATTGTGATATTGAAGCTATTTTTGTTTTATTAAAAAAATAAAACAAACAAAAAGTCAAAAAAAAAATTTCGAATAATTCAAAAATTTTAAATATCTTTAACTCCCTTAATTTATTTATTAAAAACAACGAAATAAATCTTATAATAAAAAAGGAAATAGCTAATAAATCAAGAAAAAATAAAAATTTAGTTCCATAACTTTTTTTATTATTATAAATATAAAATTGAGATCTTATATAAAGTATATTACCAAAACAACAAGACCAAATTAATTGAAGAAATATTGAAAATCTAATATTATATCTAATAATCATAAGAATAGAATTAATTTCCATTATCAACCATTCAAGAATATAATAATATTTATGTACAAAATAATTAAGATGATTTGAGCCAAAAGAAAAAATAAAAAATTCATAATAAATAAAACTTAATGTATTGAAAATAATAAGAATAATAAAATCAATAATATTTTTTAATTCTAATTCTTTTCTTATATCATTTAACTGTATAATAATAGGTTTATTATAAATTATAAAAAGAATTTGGATAAAAGGTTGAAAAAAAAGAAAAATAAAAAAACTTGTTATCGTTCTTAATATATTCATAATTGATTTTTCATATTTAATCATATTTATAACAAAACAAAAAAAAATAAAAACAAGGAAAAAAATTCTAAAAAGAAAATAATCATCAAAAAATCCTGGTTCATGAACTTTAACATTAAAATATTTAAGAAATAATAAAGAAATTTGATCTTTTTCATATTTTGAATGTTCCATTAAATTCGTATTTATTTGAGTATTTAAATGAGAAGAAGAAGAAGAATAATTCGGAGTAATTACATTATTTAAAACTTCAAAATAAAATAAAGGATTTAAAAAATAAATTATACTATGTAATTCTAGAAAATTTCTTTTATATTGAAAAATAATATCTATTGTCATTATATAATTGATAAACATTATAAATCTTGTTATATATCTTAAAAAATTTAATTTTAAAGATTTCATTTTTAACCTATTAAAACATTCAAATGATTTTTGTGTCCAATAATTATCTTTAATAAATTTATTTTTTGCCATAATTAATTTAAAGTTTATATTCAATTATTTTTGAATTATCATTTTCAATAAAAAATAAACTAAAAGCAAATACAATAAAAACTTAAAAATGGGAGCATGTGTAATACCAAAAGTATGTTGTTTAAAAGGAAAAAAAGATGAAAATAATATACATTCAATAAGAGTAGGAAAAGAAAGTTATGTTATTGATAAATATAAAATAAGTAATAATTCAACAGCTCAAAATTCATTAATAAAAAGAAGAGACAAAAAAATATTGGAACATTCATTTAAACAAAAAAATGTTTTATTTTTAGACACTGAAAATTATTCAATAAGAAATAAAGAAACAAAACAAAATACATTAAATAATTCTCCGACAAGAAAAAAGCATAAAAAATTAACTTTCGCCCCTAAAATAATATCAATGGAAAGGTATTATGCAAAAAAAAAATTAATGGCTAAGAACTTTTTATTTAATGAAGCAATGGGAAATATTCAAAATATTCAAAGTTCAAGATTATTAAATAATAAAAACACAAGATTAAATGAAAGTTTCATTGAAAGTTTTTCACCATCAAGAAGAGCAAAATCATCTAAAAAAATTGTATTTCTTAAAACAGATACTTTAAGAAATTCAAATAAGGAAGAATATCAAAGAAGAAAAACTAAACCAGAAAAAGAAAAAAAAGTTCAAATAACAACAAGTGTTGTTACTGAAAAAAGTTATGTTGTTAATGAAACTTTAACTCAAAAGCAAGAAGAATTTATTAGAGAAGTATTAGTTGATAATAATATTGTTAATGATTTTGATGAAGATACAATTAATGAATTTATTATTGGTTTTTTCTCTTTTGAAGTTGTTTCAAATTATACTTTATTTGAAGAAAATGATGAATCAAGAGTTTTTTATATTATTGAAGAAGGGGAAATTAAATTAATAGGGAAAAATTTAGAAGGAATTGAAGAAGAAATTATTTTAAAAAAAGGAGATTATTTCGGGTTAGATAGTTTTGAAGAAGGACTTAAAAGAAAAGAAAAAGCAATTTCAAATATACCTTCTAAATTATTAGGAGTTTCTGGAGAATTTTATCGAAGTGCTGTTATATATATGGATTTAAAAATCACAAATGAAAGAGTTGAAGTTTTAAAAAAAATTTTATTGTTTAAATATTTAGAAAATAGTAAATTAGTTGATTTAAGTAAAAATATGCTTTTAGTTGAATATAAACCTAATTCTATTATTATTAATGAAAATGAATTTTGTGATAAAATATATATTATTGCTAATGGTACTGTAAGAAAAACAAGGAAATTTAAAAAGAAAGATGTTTTAAATAATGGAAGTTTATTTTGTCATGTTAATTTATTTCTTAACCAACCTTCTCCTTCATATTATACTTATTCAGTTGATCATAATCCTTTAACTGTTTATGAATTACCTTTTGAATCTATATATCAAGTTTTAGGAAATAATGGTTTAAAAGAAATAGTATATAATGTATTTATTCAAATTATTAAAACTTCAAATTTAAGTGAAATAATGATAACAGCACAAAATGAATTATTTGAAATTTTCCAAGTTAAATATTATGAAGAAGGAGATGTCATTTTTAATAAAGATTGTACTAAAAATAAAAAATATTGTATTATTGTTGAAGGAAAAATAATGAATAGTAAATCTAAAGAAATATTAGCTGAAACAGGATCAATATATGGTGAAACTATAATTGATTCTAATAAAGATTTAACTGATGAAATTATATCTTATGATGAATCTTTAATATTAGAAGCTTCATGGGAAGAAATTATAAAAGTAAATGAAATAAAATATAATTCAAGTTATAAAATGGATTTAATGGAAACAGTAAATCAATTAAAAAAAGTTCCGATATTTTTAACATTAAAAGAAACAAAATATTTAGAAATAGCAAAAAATATAACTAAAGAAACTTTTCAAGATAAAAATATTATAATGAAAGAAGGTTCAATTGCAGAAAAATTTTATATAATAAAAACAGGAAAAGTAAAAATGGAACAAAGAGGAAATTTAATAAGATATTTAGAATCAGGAGGTTGCTTTGGTGAAATACCAAATATAACTGGAGAAATAGATTTATTTACAGTTACTTCAATAGGAACAACAGAATGTTATATTTTAACTAAAGAAGATTTTATTTTTGATTTCCAAATTTCAAAAGAAATTAAAGATATGAGTTTATTAAATGATATTAATATTGAATTAAAAGATTTATTTTATGTTAAAACTCTTGGAAATGGAAGATTTGGTAAAGTTCATTTAGTTCATAATATGAAACATTTTTACGCAATTAAAAGTACTTCAATTCATACTTTATATTCAAATAAACATTTAGCCAAATATTATTTAAATGAAAAAAATGTAATGTTAAAAATAAATTATCCTTTCGTTGTTAAATTAGTTAAAACATTAAAAAACAAAGACAATTTATTTTTTTTAATCGAATACGTTGATGGAATTTCCTTAAAATCATATTTAGAAAATAAAAAAAAAAGTGAATTAAAAAATATAAAAGAAACAACATTTTACGGAGGAATATTATTATCAATAATAAACTACCTTCATAACAAGCGTATATTACACAGAGATATAAAACCAGATAATTGTATGATAAATAAAAATGGATATTTAAAAATAATAGATTTTGGAATATCAAAAGAATTAAAAGATAAAGATGTAACATATACAATATGTGGAACTCCACATTATTTAGCTCCTGAAATAATTATGGGAAAAGGTTATTCTTATAGTTCAGATTATTGGAGTGTTGGAATTACTATGTTTGAAATGTTTTATGGTTATGTTCCTTTTGGACAAGGAGCTAATGATGCTATGACTATTTATTTTGAAATTTTAAATAAAAAATTAGTTTTACCTTATGAACCAAAATTCATTGATATTAATCATTTTTTTAGAATTATACTTAATAAAAATTTAATGCAAAGAGTTTGTAATTTTAAATTATTGAAATCACATGCTTTTTTCCATCAATTTGATTTTGATAGATTAGAATCTTTTACTATGTCTCCTCCTTTTATTCCTGATTCTTTTCAAAAAATGAATATTAGTAATTTCACACAAAAATATAATATTCCTGTTGAACAATATATTCAAGATAATTCAAGTTATAGGAAAAATGAATTAGAATATGATGAAAAAATTATGATAGATGCTCAAAAATATATTGAGAAATTCTAATTTGGTTATTTTTTATATTTTCATATTCAAAAATTTGGTTTTTAAATTTCATTTTTATATCATTTATTAAATGAGTAACTGTATAATTGATTTTATTATATAAATAATTTTACAATAAAAATATAAATTAATGTTCAAATAAAATTCTATCTTATTTTAGTTTTATTTTTTTATTTTATTTTATTATTTTTTATTTATTAGATTGAGTGATAAATTGCAAAGTGAATTATTTATTGTAGAAAAAATATTTAGTTTCACAATTTATTTAGTTTTTTCAGAAGACTAAATATTAAAAAATCTTTTTTCTAATTGAGTCATAATTTGGTAAAATTATTTCTTTTAAAGAAATGTAAATTTTTTTAAATTTAGAAAAATTTAATTATATTTTTTAAAGTTTCAAATAAATTCGAAAAAGATTTCATTTTCTTTTCTATTTACTTACATAATTTAATAAATTTATAGGAGATTCATTTTTATATTTTATATGTATAAATTATTGAATTTATTTTAAATATTTTTTTAATAAATTATTTATTTTTTAAAAATTTTATTAATTTTTTATATATTAAATAACATTGTATTATATTAACGAATTTTGATGAATTTATGTTGTAATAT
>JAEEGI010021631.1_pt1 | contig 12773 bp, 8 predicted proteins | sample 8958751 | NCBI WGS metagenome assembly JAEEGI01 (sample SAMN16246545, study PRJNA631951) | gut metagenome | biome: gut microbiome; feature: rumen; material: KS-attached | host: Bos | place: Iran: Karaj | collected 2018-10 | reverse complement strand
TTCATGAGCGGATGTTCTGATGGCGACTACGATTTGTCGTCAGTAGACGCTAAGCTTGGTATTGGTAGCGAATTGTCCTTGCCCAGTGACAACTCCGTCATTGTTTTGTTTGACGATATTTTTGATCTGGGTAGCACCGACCTTATTAAAACCTTGGACAATGGTGACTATCAGTTTGGCAAAGACCCTGAGACAGTCAGCGATGTTAATGTGAATGTCGAGGAAATCACTTTGGCGAACAAAACCGAGGCAGGTTTGTCATTCGATTTCGACCTTCCAACATTCCCTTCTGAAATAGTAGGAATGGAAGTGGAAATTCCTTATACTGGTGTTACTCCTGCCATCGACATTGACGAGCAGAGTGGTGATGTATCGCTCTTGAAATATGAGTTTGATGCTCCTTCTGAGATTAAGTCGCTGAAGTGGGTTCGCGTAGGAAATGAAGGTGCTGGCGTTGACTTGAATCTTGCTTTGACATTACCTAATGACATCAAGAAGTTCAAATATGTAAAGATTGAGATGCCTAAGATGTTGGAAATGACGTGTAACAAGGCTGGTTTCGATGCTTCTACCAATACGTTGACGCTGAATGATTGCGTTCCTTCCGACCTTACTGGTATCGTATTCAATGTTACACGCATCAATATTCAGGATGTTGACGCTCAGAACTATGCGAAGCTTGAGAATGGCAAGTTTAAGCTGTTGAGTAATGTTAAACTGACATTTAAGGTGTCAAAGGTTAAGGTTTCTTCTATGTCCTCTTTGCAAATTGGTGGTAATGCATCGTTCAATAATCTCGTTGTTACTGCTGCCAATGGTCAGTTTAAGCCAACCATTGATCCACAGAATGTTGGTTCAACAACCATCAATTCTATTCCTGACTTCCTGTTTGGTGATGACGTTGTGGTAGACATTGACAATCCTCAGATTTGGCTGGCACTTGATTCGAACCTGCCTCTTGGTGGTTATGCGGAGGCTAAGCTCAGTACTACCCATCCTGCCACCTCACCAGTAAATATTGTTCTGAGCAAGGCAAATGGCAATGAATTGCCCATCGCAGCCAATGGTCCTACGCGTCTTGTGATTTGCCGCAAGGCTCCTGCAGACTTGACACATAATGGTGAAACATATACACCAGTCATTGCTCCAGACCTGACGAATCTCATCAAGAAGCTGGTGGAAGATATGAAGATTAGCATTGATATTACGAAGTTTGAAGCTGTTCAGACTAGTGATGTTACTATCGAGTTAGGTCACGACTATACACTTGCACCTAAGTACAGCTTTACTGCTCCGTTGGTATTGGGTGACGATGCAAGGATTGTGTACAACTCAAGCGTAGACGACTGGAACAAGGATTTGAAGGACCTCAACCTGTCGGCGGGTTCTGTGCTGACGCTGGAAGCAGCAGTCGATAATCAGGCTCCTGCTGATTTGGAGATAAATATCACACCTTTTTTCGCTGACGGTATAATGGTTGCTGGCCTTGTTGTCACGCCCATTCAGAACAAGGTGGCGGCAGGCGCTACTGGTGCAACTATTAAGTACGAGATAAAAGATCAGGATGGTACTGGCTTGAATCAGCTCGATGGTATTGAGTATGAGATGCTGGTTACCTCGCCAGCCTCTGGTAGCAGCGAGAAGGGCAAGGTTCTTAACAAGAATCAGAAGATTGTTATTAAGACCCAAAGTCTTCATCTGAGTGGAAAGGTAATTGTTGATGCCGATTGATGTTTAACCTCCTAAAGCAAAAAGAATATGAAAATCAAGAAATATTTCATGGCTGTGGTGCTGCTTGCAATGAGTACTGCTTCCATGGCTCAGACATTGAACTCAGCTTACTTTACGGAAGGCTATAAATACAGACACACCATGAATCCTGCCTATGGCAACGATGGCGGCTATTGTGCCATTCCTGCTTTGGGTAACCTCAATGTGAAGATGCAAGGTAACTTTGGTGTTGGCGATGTGCTCTTCAAGTCCAGCGACTATGGCATTGTTTCTGGTAAGAAACTGGCCACCTTCCTGCATCCTAACATTTCTGTCGATGCAGCATTGAGTGGGCTGTCAACGGGCAACAACCGCGTCATTGGCGACGTCAACATACCCATTGTGTCGTTTGGCTTCAATAGCTTTGGTGGTTACAATACCGTTGAATTGAATGCCAGGGCTTCGTTTGGTGCCTCTCTCCCTTATGAGTTCTTCGAGTTTGCCAAGAACGTTGGTAACAAGTCCTATAACATCGGTGACATCAATATCAATGCCCAGTCGTATGTAGAGTTGGCATTTGGCCACTCTCATCAGCTGACTGAGAAGTTACGCGTTGGTGGTAAGTTCAAGCTCCTCTTTGGTGTCGGACGTGGCGACTTGAAGGTTGAAAACCTCACTGCCGACCTGCAGGAGTCAAACCGCTGGATTCTCTCTGGTAAGGCTACTGCCGATGCCTCTATCAAGGGCTTTAAATACAAGATGGAGGAAAAGGAATATGAGCAGGAAGGTAAGGGAACCTACAATCGTGTCAAGGAAGCAAAAGTCGATGGTGCTGGCCTTGGTGGCTTCGGTCTGGCTTTCGACTTGGGTGCTACCTATAAGATTAACGACGACTGGAAGGTTAGTGCAGCCCTGCTCGACCTCGGCTTCATCCATTGGAATACTGATGCCCGTGCTTCAAACTCAGGCGAACCTTTCGAGTTTGATGGTTTCCACGATGTAGAGATTCCCAAGAGCAGTCCCAATTCGTTTGAGAAGAAGACAGATGAGTATAAGGACCAGTTGGCCGACTTCGTCAACCTGACAGAGGTCAGCGACGAGGGTGGACGCACCACAGGCATTGGCTGCACGCTGAACCTGGGTGTGGAGTACAACCTGCCGGTATATCGCCAGCTTACCTTTGGTTTCCTCAGCAGCAGCCGTTTCCGTGGTCCTTATTCATGGACCGATGCACGTCTGAGCGCTAACTGGGAAGCTACAAAGTGGCTCGATGGTGGTGTCAACTTCAGCGTGAACAGCTTCACTGCCAGCATGGGTTGGCTTGTCAACATCCACCCCAAGGGCTTCAACTTCTTTATCGGCATGGACCACATCCTCGGCAAGACGACCAAGGAGTTCATTCCTATGACCTCCAATGCCAGCTTGGCTATGGGTATGAATATCACGTGGTAATGATGTAGTGGAGAGTGCTTATTGCAACATTGCAACATGCAACACTCTGATAAAAAGCAATCGCTCAAGGAGAAATCCCTGGGCGATTGTTTTTTTATACAATAGAGCCGTGAGCATCGAGGTTTTGTGTTAAATTTATTGTTTTTCGATAAATTTTTTGTGTTTTTCTTTGGTGATTCAAAAATAATGATTATCTTTGCACCGAAATTATTTATCGAATAACAATAAAACATTATCAAAATCTAATAAACATAATCAATTATCAACAAAAACTTTATCAATTATGAACAAAATTTCATCAATTCTGAAGAACAAACTGAAATTCTACAGTGTCCTGATGGCCATCCTACTGGTCGGTTCTGCTATCACCCTCACGTTCAATTACGAGAATTATTATTGTGAAAACCGCGATGGCGAGGTGCTCACCCTGGATTCCTTGAAGGAAGACTTTGCAAAAATCGACAGGCAGACCACCGTCAATGTGGACACCGCTGACGGCAGGCGCGACACCAGCACCTTCTCTTCATGGAGTGTGCACTTCAAGCCGACATTCCAGGTGACCGTCCCCGTCAGACCTATCCGTGGCGCCAACGACAAATTCCTCTATAGCAGCCTCAAAGGTGAGCCCTGCATGGTGGAGATGCAGAAGGTGAAGCTGAAGGTGCCTTTTGAGAAAGCATCGCCCGATTTCACTTTGACCAACACGCTGTTGTCGTGTGCTACATTGCCACTGCTCATCTGGCTGCTGGTCATCGTGCTGATGGTGATACGTTCTGTCTACAAGGGCGAAATCTTCGTGTCGCAGATAGCCAAACGCCTGGAGACAGCGGGCTGGCTGCTCGTAGCTATCTGGATTGTGGGTAATGTGACGGACTACATCCATATACAGCTGCTCCGCGACGCTGTCCTGATGGCTTACTACGACATCTATTGGCAACCCACCAGCATCAACTTCGTCATCTTCGGCCTCGTGCTGATGATTCTCTCGCAGATTATCCTGAAAGGTAAGGACTTGAAGGACGAACAGGAACTGACCATCTAACCCCTTGACATTATGAGCATTATCGTGAATGTAGACGTGATGATGGCCAAGCGTAAGATGTCATCTGGCGAGCTGGCCGAGAAGATTGGTATCACGCAGGCGAACCTCTCCATCCTGAAGACGGGCAAGGCCAAGGCCATCCGCTTCTCAACGCTGGAGGCTATCTGCAAAGCCCTGGACTGTCAGCCAGGGGATATACTGGAGTATACGGAGTAATCTCGAAAAAAAGCAATCGCTCAAGGAGAAATCCCTGAGCGATTGTTTTGTCGTGTTAGTGTTCAGCAATCCATTCTGCCATTCTGTTCAGTTGCAGGCATTGTTCGCGCGAGATGGTGTGTTTGTTCATGTGGTATTCCCATGGACTGACTTGCAGCAGCGTCCCTTTTGAGCAGGCTGCGAAAGACTCGCCAGCAGGCTTGTAGAGTGGGGGAAAGCCGTTCTCGTGAAGGGCTATCAGTCGGTAGCCGCGATTCATGGCCTCGCGCATCACCTCCTTCTCGCGCGTAGCGACAGCAGCACTGATCAGTACGCCACCCCTTGCTGCCAATGCCAGCCATTGGGCCTTCCTCTTCTCGAACTCTTCGTCGCTATAGGCCTTGTGGACGATGACGGCCGCCTTCTCAGGGTAGGAAAGGAGATATTGGTTGCCTACTGTCTGGCACGACCATTCGCCGATTCTCACGTCCCTGATAATCGTGAAGAGCTCTGGGTGCTGGCGCTTGACAGCCAGTCGCCGAGGGTTGTCGGCCAAGTACCTGAACCACCGCTCCAGCTCGCCCTCACCCTCCAGGATGTGGTCGTTGTAGTTGCGCGAGAAGAGGAGGCCGTGAGTGCGGTCGTTCTCTTTGCTGGTGGCGCTGGTGTTTGCTTTGCTGGCGGCGTCCTCTTTGCTGCAACAGTGTTGCAGCATAGGTGGACACAGACCTGCCGCCAGCGCCTGACGATAGACCTTATTGCACCCTACCTTGAAGCCCTTGATGACCATTCCCAGCGGCTGGTCCATCGGCCGTTCTACGAACAGGATGCCGTGCAGATGGTCAGGCATCACCATTGTTGCCAGCACCCTCACCTCTGGGTAGTGCTCGCTGATGTCTTCCCACATCTCCCTGACCTGCTTGCCTAAAGGCGACAGCTCGACGTGTGGTGCGTCGATGCTCCCTTCCTTTGCTCCTGCGTCGCCTACCAGTCGGCCCAACAGAGGCCTGCGCCCCTCCACAGTCATCGTGACCAGATAGACGCATCGCTTCTCGTAGTCGTGCCCTACGCGTCGCCTGAGCATCGAGGGTTTCTTCTCCCCTGCAAACGCCTTGTGTTTCTCAAAGGTTTCCCAGTCCATAGCTTGCAAAGGTAATGGAAATAGTAGAAAAGACCAAATATTTGGGAGGTTTTTCTGAGGGGCGTTAAAAAAAAAACTGTGAATTGTGAAACTGTGAAGAATATGAATGGCCCCGGGAGATTCCCCTGAGCCATTCTTGATTTATGCCACCTGCTTGCGTTTGAGGTAGGCGGGTGTCTTGTGATAGACGCCATCGGCATCGCAGGTGATGTAGCCGCGCTGTTCCCACATGCAGAGCTGCTGGGTGGGGTTGCTGTCCTTCTTGCGCTCACGAATGCGGATAGCTTGGGCATCCTCACGGGTGAAGGCATCGGCCAGCATGTCGAGCATATTCTTAGGACCTCGTGTGCGAACCACCTCGCCAGCCATCTGCTGATGCATCTGCTCACCAAAGAAGTGCATCTTGCACCACATGTCGTATTTCATGCTCCACATGGCGAAGTTCTCGATTTCCTTCGACCATTTGCCCTCAGCGATATAGAGCACCATTGCACGAAGCCAGGCGCTGACAACGGCTCGAAAGCCCAGTTTCTCGTAGACCTCGTCGTCGCAGAGCCAAGCCACATCCTTGGCCTCCTTGTCCATTCGCTGAATCAGACGCTGTGCCTGTGGCAGGTCGATGACTCCCTTGGCAGCATTCAGACGGTCGATGTAGGGCTTGATGGCCTCTGCATGTTGCTTGTCGTAGATGCCGTGAATGGGCATAGCCATACCTCGATAGGTGACAATGGTAGAGAACGACAGTCGAGAGAGTGTACCATCGGCCATCATGGGGTAGAAGAAATGCTGTCCGCGCTGAATAGTGGTCGAGGCGTTGTAGTTCATTCGCAGTTGCGGACACCCTGACACACTCTGAATACCCACACGTGCCTGACCATAAGGGGCACAGTCGTAGGCCAGTCGGAATAGCTTGCTGACATTCTTCTTGCCGTTGACGTTTAGCTGGTCAAACAACTCCACCTCATCCAGTTGATAGTAGACGAAGTGTCCCTGAGCATCCTGCAGCTTCTGAACGAATGCGGCATTTGTCATGTCGCTGGGCAGAATCTGTACGATGAGGTTGTCAGGACGCTTGGGCTTCTGTTTATTGGCCCCCATCGAACGGCACTCCTCTTTCCACTCCTCCTCACGGCGCATGTTCTCTTCATCACGTGCCTTGATGTCAGCCATGATAGGCTCACAGACGCGATTGACACACGACTTTCCGCTCGACATTGGCGCCACGCAGTTCTGCATGAAGGTTGCCTCGTGCATGGTGTGGTCGGCATAAGGGAACTGAACCTGAAATAGGTGCGTGCCCAGGGCTGGGAACAGTCCCATTGCCGATGCCGGCTTGTAGATGTCGGGCTCCTTGGAAATCATCACCTTCACAGACTTTGGCAGACGTCGAGGCATCTGTGGAGGTTCGTCTCCCAAGATTTCCTCAGTGGTCAGTGTCTTGTCCTTCTGGCCTGTTACGCTCTCGGCATAGATGGCGCGCAGACGCTGGCTCATGGGTGCATTCATCTTGGTGTAGTCCTTGTAGAAGTCCGACACGAGTCGCTGACAGTCCTGTTCCTTTGCATAGTTAGGCATTTTGACTGTCAACACGGCCTTCAACTCGTCCTGTGCCATCAGTCGACAGATGCCTACCGAGAGAATGCTGACCAGCGTGTTGTGCCAGTTGTAGACACCTACTTGGTCTATCTCCTCCAGTTTCAGCCCTACCTCCTGTAGACAGAGATCGAAGATGCGCAGGTTGCGGTCAGAGGCAGGGACGATTTGGCCACCCCTTTCGGAGGCTGTCGCGTTTTGCGACTCCCTTTCGGGCTTCGTCTTGTTTTGCGACACTGTTTTCACCTCGCGCTGCTTGCACAGCTCCTCCTCATCTATGTAAATAAGGTACGCGCGAGGGACAAGGAACGAGCAACGGGCATAGTCCTTGACGCTTCCGTCGTAGCTACTGTCGCCCAACTGCTCTGACATCCACTTCTGTGCCTGGGCAAGGGTCATGCCTTCAGGCATTTCGAAAATGAGTCGCAGACCTTCTGTCGAGGGTGTTACGTGGGCCATTACGATGCCCAGTTCGGCACAACGGTCTTTGACGAGATTGTTGAAATAACCGCGAGGGTCGCTAATGTGGTCAATGTCGTACATTGACAGTCCAGAGGGTACAGCCGACTTATTCTGACGCACGCCATCGGTAAAGGTGGCATGTGGTGTCAAGACCATCAGCTGCTGCTTCTTGTCGCGTTTGTAGGTCTCAAAGTCCTCGCGCGACATCTCACCTCGTTTCACACGCTCCAGAGCATCTTCGATGTCAGCGCAAATCTTCGCTGTCGTCTCCGAGTCCATAGCGGCGTAGAGGTTCTCAAGGGTGCAGGGCGTTACGCTGCTTTTAACGCTGGGGCTAAAGCCCATCATTGTAGTGTTCTTCATGTTGATAATAATAATGTGTGTGTTCTTCATGGTATCAGACCCATGTGTGTTTCCATAGTATCAGATTATGGTTGCAGAAATGTCAGAGGGCGCCTCTCGTTCGAATCTGCGGTGCAAAGGTATAACAAATAAAAATACGAAACAAGAGTTACCGGCAAAAATCCGTGTAAATATTTGTTAATTCGCTTTTTGTTACAATCTTATATTATTGATAATCAGGTGTTTATATATTACAATTGGATATTTCAAACATTTTAATGTTGTAGTTCTCATTCTTCACAGTTTCACAGTTTCACAGTTTTTATTTTGAGGGGGTAGCCTCTTATTCTTTCGTTCCTTATCTATATAATTATACATATATTTAAATATATTAACATTCTTGAGGCAAGTTAAAGTCGTCCGAGGATCGAAAAATTAATTGTGAATTGTGAATTTGTGAATATAACTCCTTTGCTTGTAAATTATTTTTGCAATTCAGTTTTCTCGTCTTCAAGCACCTGAAAACAGCGGTTTTAGGGTGATTTGCAGGTAATTAAGAGAGAATACTTTTCTCTGGTCAGGGAAATATTTTTCTCTAGTGAAGAAACAATTTTTCTCTGGTAGAGAAACAATGTCTTGCTCGCGGAGAGAAAGCGAGGTGCTCGAAGAGGGCAGAAAAGGGGAATTTGAAGGGTTTAAAATGTAAATAAAATTCAAACAATAAGGGCTATCCCCTCATCGCTAATCGTGATGAGATGGCGCTTGTAGAGGTCGCCAACGGCCTTCTTGAAGACTTTTTTCGAGACGCCGAAGGTGTGGGCGATGTCCTCTGAGGGGCTTTTGTCACCCAACGGGCAGTGGCCGTCGTGCTCCTTCAGATAGGCCAGCAGCACCTCTGCGAAGTCCAGGCTCAGCTCGTAGCCTGTCTTCTTCTGGTAGCGCTCCACCTTCGAGGTGGCCATCAATCGGTGCGTCTTCTCGTCCTCCATGACGTAGACGTAGTAGCGCTGGCCACGGACCATGCGCGTTTTCTGTTCGCGGAAGGGGCAGAAGAGGTCTTTCATCAGGCCCCAGTTGAGGAAGGCGCCATACTCGTTGGTCCAGGCACACTCCATCCACGCGAACTCGCCGACCTTGGCGATGGGGTGCTCGGTGGTGGCCACGATGCGCTCGTCTTGGTCCAGATAGAGGAACACCTCTATTTCTTGTCCGATGACGTAGCCCTTGGGCACGTAGCGGTTAGGCAGCAGGATGTTACCTTCGTCGCCTCCGTCCAGATAGAGGCCGAAGTCGGTGCGCTTCTTTATTCTGAGGGTGTTGTAATCGCCTAATTTTATCATAGGGCTAATGGGTCTAATGGGGCAGATGGGAGGTCGGTGTCAGCGGCAAAACCGCTGACCACTGTTTCTATGTCAGCGGCAAAACCGCTGACCACAGGGACGTCCAAGAGGCCGTCTCGCATGTGAATAGTACGGTCAGTGATGGAGGCCAGTTGCTCGTCGTGGGTCACGATGACGAAGGTCTGGCCGTACTGGTCGCGCAGGTCAAAGAACAGCTGGTGGAGCTCCTGCTTGTTCTGGCTATCCAAGGACCCTGAGGGCTCGTCGGCCAGGATGACGGCAGGGTTGTTGACCAGTGCACGTGCAACGGCAATGCGCTGCTTCTCGCCACCAGAGAGTTCTGAGGGCTTGTGGCTGGCGCGGTCGCTGAGCCCCATAAACTGCAGCAACTCCTGGGCGCGCTCCTTGGCAGCCTTCTGCGAGGTTCCTGCGATGTAAGCAGGTATCATGATGTTCTCCAGAGCGGTGAACTCAGGCAGCAGCTGGTGGAACTGGAAGACGAAGCCGATGTGGCGATTGCGGAAGTCAGCCAGCTTCTTCTGACTGAGGGTGGTCACGTCGATGGAATCGACGTGCACGGTACCGCTATCGGGGCGGTCCAGCGTGCCGATGATTTGCAGCAGGGTGGTCTTGCCGGCTCCACTGGGGCCGACGATGCTGACTACCTCGCCACGATCTATGTGGAGGTCTATGCCCTTGAGGACTTGTAGGGAGCCGAAGCTCTTGGTGATATTTTCTATTGTAATCATTTGCGGTGGTTATTCAGCCAGCGGGAGATGGCGTCATAGTAACTGGTTTCCTCCTGGTGCTGGGCAGCGGTGAAGGTCATCGACTCCTCCTTCTGCGTACCGTACTGGTCAGGGAAGATAATCATCAGATTCTTTCCGGAGAAGTGCTGCATGAGCTCGTTGGGCAGGCGCTCCAGCGCGTTCTTGTAGGAGATGGTACCCTTACGGGCTGTGATGACGACGAACATGTGGTCCTGACTGATATGCTCGGCCAGACGAGGCAGTTCGTTCCAGTGGGCCATGTAGGTGTACTCTGCGCGCACGCTGGGATGGTGGTTGTTGACGTACTGACGGATGAGCTCCAGCGACTCGTTGCGCCCATGAAACTGGATGCGGCAGTCCAGGTTGCCTGCAAAGCGCGCCAAGCGCTCCAGCCAGCGGTGGAAGCCAGGCTCGAACTCAGCCCTTGAGGGTACGGCCACCTGTATGCGGCGCAGGGTGTTCAGCGGTTGTACGAAGCGCGTCAGCACAATCTGACGGTTCAGACCGTTATACAAGCTCTGCAGGAATTCACCCCAGAACTTGGGGTTGACGTCCGTGTGGACGTGCATACCCATGATAATCTCAGAGCAGCCGAACTCGCGGAAGGCGTGCTTGATGCCGTTGGCAATGTTCGACGACAGGCGCACCTGTGTCTGCATCTGTATGTCGGCAGCGGAGGCTCGCTGCTGCAGCTGTTCCAGCAGGCGGAGTCCTGACTCGCGGTGGTTGCTGGCTTGCTGGTCGTCGTAGACCACGTTCAGCGCCACTAGTCCGCGATTGCGTTTGGGGTTGCGCATCATGATGGCCAGCTCCAGCAGCTGGGGGGCTATGTCGGGATACTTGACGCACAGCAGCACCTTCTCGTTCTTGGGTGAGTGGGAGGTGTCAGTGGGGAAACCACTGCCCGCACGACTGCCCATGATGGTCAGCTCTTGCGAGGCCTTCTCCGTCATCATCGTCGAGATGATGCAGGTGATGAGTATCATGATGACCACACCGTTCAGTATCTCGTTGTTCACCAGGTATTGTCCTGGCGCCACCTCCAGTCGCATGCCCACCATCACCATTGCGATGGCACCAGCAGCGTGGGCACAGGTCAGTCCGAACATCATGTGTCCCTCGGCCTTGGTCAGTCGGAACAGGATGCTGGAGATATAGGCTGCCAGCGCCTTGCCAAACGTGCCGAAGAAGACGATGAGCACCACGACCAGCAGCATGCGCCAGCTGTCGAACAGCGAACCCACGTTGATGAGCATGCCCACACCAATCAGGAAGTAGGGGATGAAGATGGCGTTGCCAATGAACTCGATGCGGTTCATCAGGGGCGACACGTGAGGGATATACCTATTTAATATAAGGCCCGCGATGAACGCGCCCACGATGCCCTCAACGCCGATGGCCTCTGACAGCGCTGCCGAGAGGAACATCACGGAGAGCACGTAGATGAACTGCATGATGGCATCGGAGTAGCGACGCAGGAAGTAGCGCGTGACCTTGGGAATGAGCACGACACTGAGCACGCAGAAGGCCGCAAACTTCAGTACGAAGAGCAACCAGAAGACAATGCCCACGTCCTTGCTATACGAGGCGGACAGGGCTGCCAGCATCATCAGGGCCATGAAGAGTGACAGCATCGAGGCGCCCACGCTGAGCATCACGCTGGGGTGACGGCCCATGCCGTAGCGCGAGATGATGGGGTAGGCGATGAGCGTGTTCGACGCCATGATACATCCCAGCAGGAACGAGGCCGTCGACGAGTAGTCCAGCAGCCACATGGCCATCACGTAGGTCAGCGCCAGCGGCACCATACACGTCAGCAAGCCGAACCAAAGGATACGTCGGGAGTTCTTCTTGACGCTCTCCATATCCATCTCCAGGCCTGCCAGGAACATGATGTACAACAGTCCCACCTTGCCGAACAGCTCGAACGAGTTGTCGCGATCCAGCAGGTGCAGTCCGTGCTCGCCAATGAGCACGCCTGCCAACACCATTCCGATGATGTGCGGAATGCGCAGCTTACCCATGATGATGGGCGCCAGCAGAATGATGAGCAGCACGACAAAGAATATCAGCGTCGGACTGGTTATTGGGAAATATGACATCATATATCAATAAATTTGTGCAAAATTACAACTTTTTCGGCAAATATGGAACAAAATGAAAGTTTTTTTGTAAATTTGCAGGCGATTTACAACCAACGAATTTTTAAAGACTGATGAAAGTAGCAATTGTGGGCGCCTCAGGCGCTGTAGGTCAGGAATTCCTGCGCCTGCTTGACGAGAGAAATTTCCCAATGGACGAATTGGTGTTGTTTGGTTCTGAGCGTTCTGCTGGAACTAAATATACTTTCCGTGGTAAGGAACTGACCGTAAAGCTGTTGCAGCACAACGACGACTTCAAGGACATCGATATCGCCTTCACCTCTGCTGGTGCCGGCACGTCGAAGGAGTTTGCTGAGACCATCACGAAGTATGGTGCTGTGATGATTGACAACTCCAGCGCTTTCCGTATGGACGACGACGTACCCTTGGTGGTGCCTGAGTGCAATGCTGAGGATGCTCTGAAGCGTCCGCGTGGCATCATTGCCAACCCCAACTGCACCACGATTATGATGGTTGTTGTCCTGCAGCCACTGGAGAATATCAGTCACATCAAGCGCATCCACGTATCTTCTTATCAGAGTGCCAGTGGTGCTGGTGCCGCCGCTATGGCCGAACTGCAGCAGC
>JAEEGI010021630.1_pt1 | contig 12773 bp, 11 predicted proteins | sample 8958751 | NCBI WGS metagenome assembly JAEEGI01 (sample SAMN16246545, study PRJNA631951) | gut metagenome | biome: gut microbiome; feature: rumen; material: KS-attached | host: Bos | place: Iran: Karaj | collected 2018-10 | reverse complement strand
GTTGGCCTCTGTTGTGGCGCAATCTGGGACTGCTGGCTGCCGGGTATGGCATCGGCCGGAGCTTCACCCATGAAACGCTGGTTCAGATGTCCCAGCATGTTTTGGGTGTATTTGGGGCTTCCTTTGTGGCTATCGGCATATCTCTGGTGGTAGCCTGGTTCACTTATAAACATACTTTTGCCAATCTGCTGAGTTGCATTATGGGCATGCTGCCCGGCGGACTGAATCAGATGATGCTGCTGGCGGACGAAGATCCCCGGGTGGATGCCAATGTAGTGGTTATGCAGCAGACCATCCGTCTGTTCGGGGTAGTCATCTCGGTTCCTTTTCTGGTGATCCACCTTTTGGGTGCCACAGTAGTTCCTCAGGGACTGCTGGCGCCTGTGGAGAATAATACGGGGATTACCTGGCTGGTTATGATTCCCGTAGCCGGGTTCGGCTTTGTGGCTGCCAAAAAGCTGAAAGTTCCCACACCGGCTTTGATTGGTCCGATTATCGCCACGGCGGCTTTTTCCATTATATGTAATGTAAATCTGCAAAAGCCCCCGCCCATCCTCATGAACCTGGCTCAGATGAACATCGGCCTGTACATGGGGTGCATGCTGGACAAGGAACGTCTGTACAGGACACGGGTGCTGCTGCCTTATGCCATCATTGGGACACTTCTGATTATCGGCGGAAGCATTGGGGTTGCGGAAATACTGGTACGCTATTACGGAATTCCCATTGTGACGGCGTTTCTGGCTATGGCTCCCGGCGGTATGACGGAGATGTGCCTTGCCGGCATGAGCATGGGAGCCGATGTATCCATTATACTGACGTACCAGATCGTGCGCCTCCTGATGATGAATCTGACGGTTCCGTTTTGTTTAAACAGATATTTTGATGAGAATTATACAGGGTAGGTAACCCATAAAAAATACGCAACGTTCTGTAGCTGTAAGAAACAGCTGTGAACGTTGCGTTTTTATTATTTATAGATTTTCGGAAACATGACCATCGGTCGTGACGTGCAGAAGAACTGACAGAAGAGAATAATACTTATTCTCTCCAGGCGCAGTGCTTCAGGGCCCCGGACCACTGGTTCAGGCGGAAGGAACCCCGCAGGGCGGCGTAGATAAAGGATTCCGCTGTTTCCAGGGCGTCCGTGATGGCCATGCCTTTTGCCAGGCAGGCGGTGACCGCAGCGGAGAAGGTGCAGCCCGCCCCATGGTTATAGGAGTTGGGAATCTTCGGATGACGCTTTTCCGTAAAGGTTTTGCCGTCGTATACCAGTTCGACAGCATCGTTTCCGGGCAGGCGGTCGCCGGCTTTCATAATTACATTTTTGCAGCCTTTCTCGTGGATCACAGTTGCAGCCTGTTTCATTTCATCAACGTTTGTTATAGAAGGCATATCTGCCAGGTAGGCGGCTTCCAGCAGGTTAGGCGTCATGACCAGCGCCCGCTGTACCAGCAGTTCTTTAATCGCCGCTGCTGCTTCCGGAACCATAATGGTATCGATGCCTTTGCAAACCATGACCGGGTCGATGACGACATTTTTCAATTCATATTTGTCGATGGTGGAAGCAATCAGTTCTACCAGACCGGCGCTGCCCAGCATGCCGGTCTTCATGGCGTCGCAGCCGATGCCCTGGAGAATCGTAACAAGCTGTTTTTCAATGACAGCGGTTTCAATGGGATAAATCTCGTGGGCCCAGTCCGCGTTGGGATTTTGGGCTACGATGCAGGTGAGGGCGGTCATCCCGTACACGCCCAGCTCCTGAAAGGTTTTCAGGTCAGCCTCCATACCGGCGCCGCCGCTGGTATCAGAACCTGCGATGGTCATTGCTTTAAACATGGTTAAAATCTCCTCTCGTTTAATACTATTATTTAAAGTTGTATGCTGTCACAATTTTATCTCTATTGAAGAGTATGTCCTGCGGATATTCATACAGGCAGATGGCCAGATAGGAGCCTGCGATATTGTACAAGTTATCGAAGCCGCAGTGCTGCAGGGCCATGATGGCGTTGTAGCTGCGCTGGCTGGACCGGCAGTGGAGATAGACAGGTCTGTCTTTGGGTATTTCTTCCATGCGCTGCCGCAGCTGGCTTAAGGGAATATTAACAGCGTTCAGCAGGTGACCTGCGTTGTATTCACCCGGTTCCCGCACGTCGACGATGCAGGCATTGCTTTCAACCAGCTCCCGTACCTTTGTAAGGGGGACCTGACGGTACACGCCATGAAGCAGGTTCAGTCCTACCAGCGCGGCCATGTTCACCGCATCTTTGGCGGTGCTGACCACCGGGGCGTAGCAGAGTTCCATATTCTTCAGGTCTTCCAGCGTGCCGTCCATGGAGATCAGGGCGGCGATCACATCAATGCGGCGGTCCGCTTCCCCTTTGCCGATAGCCTGGGCACCCAGCAGTCGTCCCGTCGGCGTTTCAAAGACAAGCTTGACATGGATGGGGTGGGCGTCCGGCATGAGGCTTACCTTATCAGAAGGGATCACGTAGGCAATTTCATAAGGAATCCCTGCAGCTTTCGCCGCTTTTTCGTTCAGACCGGTGCTGGCAGCCAGTAAAGAGAAGATGCGGATCACAGAGGAACCGATAAACCCTTTCTGCTGATTACGGATTCCGTAAATATGATCCGCCGCGGCCCGCGCTTCCATCTGGGCGGGCCACGCCAGGGCCAGCCGCATGGGTTTGCGGGTGAGGCGGTTGAACACTTCGATGGCGTCGCCTACAGCGTAAATAGCCGGATCGCTGGTCTGGAAGTTGGCATTGACTTTGATGCCGCCTGTCTCACCGATAGCCAGTCCGGCATTTTTCGCCAGGGTAGTTTCAGGACGGATGCCTACGGCCATCACAACAGCGTCGGCCTTTACCTGTCTGCCGCTGGCCAGTTCGATGGCATTACTGCCGATTTTTTTCACTCCGTCCTTCAAGATTAACGTCATACCGTTATCCAGCATTTCTTTGTGCAGGATCTGGGCCATGTCGTAATCAAACGGCGTCATGACCTGGTCCATGGCTTCGATCAGAGTGACTTTGTAACCGGCATGCACCAGGTTTTCCGCAATCTCACAGCCGATAAAACCGCCGCCTACAACAGCAATATCCTCTGCTTTGTGGTTGCGGATGTAGGCATCCAGCTTTGCAATGTCTACCACATTTCGGATACCGAAAACGTTTTCGTTGCGGATGCCTTCGATAGCGCCGGGCAGGATGGGTTCGCCGCCGGGGGAGAGGATCAGGGCATCGTATGTTTCTTTATATTCTTTGCCGTCAGGGAGACTCCTTACCGTTACGGTCTTTTCTTCCCGGTTGATAGCGATGACTTCGTTTTCCGTACGCACTTCAATGTTATATTTCTTTTTGAACTGGGCGGAATCCATCATTACAAGATCTGCGCTGTCGGCCACGGTACGGCTTAAGAAATAGGGCAGGGCGCAGTTGGAAAAGGAAACATGGGGTCCCCGTTCAAATATAATAATCTCTGCTTGTTCATCCAGACGGCGGGCCCGGGCTGCCGCCGAAGCGCCTCCGGCTACGCCGCCGACCACCAAGATTCGCTTGCTCAAAACACTTCCTCCTTATATCTGCAAAAACCGGTATCAGTATAACGCTGATACCGGCGACTTCGGCAAAATAATAATACTTCAATACAATATTATTTCTTCAAGGCAGCTTTCGTTGCTTCCTTCGCGCAGAAGCCGATAATCTTCTTGCAATTGCGGGCCCGCTCTTTCATGCCGTCTTTGGTGGATTCATCAAAGGGGAAGCACAAGTCCCGGCATTCGATGGTTCCGTATTCTTTGATAACATCTTTCACGTAAACTGCGTGGCGGGGATAGATGCCGGTCTCATCATGGTGCAGCTCGTCAACCCGCTCCGCAAAAGTTTCTTTGGCGTACGGATTCTTACGTCCCTGCTTGCTGCCGATGACCACCATGCCGGCGTTTACTGCGCCACAGGTGTGTTTGGTAAAGCCCATGCCGCCGCCCATACCGGAAACCAGCGCAATGATTTCAGGCGGATATTCACTGATACCCAGATCCAGAAACCCCTGCAGCACGCATTCGCCGCAGTTCAGTCCGTGTTTGAAGTGTTCCATGGCATTCTGGGACGCCTTTTCCGCCAGTTGTTCGATTTCTTCTTCGGTGTAGATTTTCTTTTCTTCCATGATGTTGCCTCCTCAGAAATAATACTTAAAATCTGTATTTAAAAATTTTTCTGGTCTGATTCTTGAATTAATTATAACACAAAACCGGCTCCCTGCAGAAGAGTTTAGATATATTACATAATATAAATTGTTTTGAAAAACAGGTAAGGAACCACCGGCCGGGGTGATTCCTTACAGTAAGTTCCTTTTAATTTATTGTTGTTACCTGCGTGGTCCGTGATGACCGCCACTATGTCCACCGGGCCTGGGTCCGCCGCCGTGATGTGGTCCGGGATGATGGTGTGATCCGGGATGATGGTGCGGGCGATCCCAACCCCAACCCCAGCCCCAGTCCCAGCCGACATAAACAGGAACATAGACTTGCCGGGCTTCATAAGCGGCAATATCCCGGCTGTCCATGACGGCAAACCGGAGCTTTTCCGCTTTCACGTAGCCGCCGATTTCCACTTCCGCCAGAACATCCGCATAGCCGCGGGCGTTGCCGGAAACGGTCAGCTGGCCGTTATCCTCTTTGATTGTTGCCACGTTTTCCGTAAGGCTGGTCAGGGTCAGGTCGTAGGGCAGGTTTCCGGGCACCCGTACCAGTACCTTCCCGTTTCCGTTTAACGGAATAATCCCGCCGGCGCGGTAAATTTCAACTTTTTTCAGCAGTTTTTCGGTAGAACCTTCCAGCAGCTCGAATTCCCCTTTATCCGGGAAACGACGGAACACGCAGCTGTTATCCTTCGCGATAAAGTATTCCCCAACCAGCGTTTCCATATCCGGTGTGAAAGCCTTTACATGCTGGAAATAATTGCCTGACAGGCTTTTGTCCATACGGTAAAAATAGGATTTCGCTGCATCCAGGCCGGTCTTTTGCGGAGACAGGCCTTCCAGCATGGCGACCGCTTTTTCCAGTTTTTTGCCGCTGGTGATATAATACTGTGACAAAGCTTTTTCTTTGGCTGCCAGACGAATGGCTTCTGTCTGGGAAACCGGTATTACCGCGCCATCTTTATATTCCGTATTTACCGCTTGTTTTTGATTTACGGCTGCCGCGCCGGCAGGGATGGGGCAGGCAAGACCAGCTGCCAGGATGGAAACAGCCAGAAGTCCGGTCGCGGTTTTTTTCCAGTTTTTCATGGGCGTTACCTCCATCTTATCTTCGTGATTACATATAGTGTTGCAAATATTAAAAAACAGCAGTCTTTTTATCCTGCGAATAGTATAGTCGATGTTTTTGACAAAACTATGACAATTTATTAAAAAATAAAAATCGGGCAAAATATGTGTTAAAATATAGTTAATAATATCTTGATAGTATTGTATCAGAAACACAACAGAAAAACACGGGCGGAATGTGTCGCATGCCTGCAATAAAGCAGCCGGATCTCCGCAAACAGTCAATACAAAAGGGGTTATTATGATTGGCAGCCGCGTTATGGCCGTGGGAGATGTGCACGGCCAGTATGAAAAATTAAAAAAACTGATGCGTCGCATCAAATTCGATCCGGCGCAGGACATCCTGGTTTTTCTGGGAGACCTGATCGACAGGGGACCGGAATCACTGCAGTGCTTCGATTATGTGATGCATCTGCAGAAACAACATCCGGAGTCCGTCATCTATCTGATGGGCAACCACGAGAGGGAGATGCTGGATTATTTCGATGCGCTGGCAAAAGCAAAAGATGAACTTGACGTCCGTCTGCTGAACCGCACCAGCCAGTGGCTCGCTTATGGCGGGGACAAGACGCTTCCCCAGTTACAGGAAATGGGTGCCAAAGCCCTGCAGAACCGGCTGGACTATGCCCGGAACCTGCCCTTATACTACCGCGCCGGCGATTATTATTTCTGTCATGCCGGCGTAGATCCGGACGTGCCTCTGGAACAGCAGGAGGAAAAGGATCTGATCTGGATCCGGGAAAAATTCTATACCGGTTACCACGGCAAAGAGACTATCGTGGTGGGACATTCTCCGATCCAGAATCTGCAATATATGTTTAAAGGCATCACCTGGGACATGTACCCTGTCATCCGGGATAATCATATTATTCTTTGCGATACGGGGTCCTATATGGAAGGGGGGCGCCTTTCCTGCATCGATGTGATTACAAAATATGTCTGGCAGGCGTAGAGAAAGACAGAAAGGGATACGATGAAACATTTGAAAAAACTTACTTTACTGCATTCAAATGATCTGCACGGAGATTTTCTGGTAGAAAACGTGGACGATAAGCTGGTGGGTGGCGTGTCTATGCTTTCCGGTTACATCAACAAGGTTCGCCGGGAAGAAGAGAATGTGATTTATGCCATAGCCGGGGATATGTTTCAGGGATCCCTTATCGATTCGGAATTCAGGGGAGTTTCAACTATTGAGATCATGAACCTGCTGGCCCCGGACGTGGTTACCGTCGGCAACCACGAAGTGGATTACGGGCTGGCTCATCTTCTGTTTCTGGAAAAATGCGCCAACTTTCCCATCATCAACGCTAATATGTACCTGAAGCACAATGGCAGGCGCCTGTTCCGTTCCCACCGGATCCTGGAGACCGGCGGTATGAAGGTGCTGTTTATCGGTATCCTGACGGAAGAAGTGCTGCAGAAGACTAAACTGGAAGAACTCATCGGCACCCTGGTAGATATCCGGGAAGCCGCGGAGGAAGTAGGGCGCATCTGCGACGCTTACCGGACGGAGGATATCGACTTCACGGTGCTTCTGACCCATATCGGCATCGAAGCGGACCAGCAGCTGGCGGCTTTATTAGATCCCCGCTGGGGCGTGGATCTGATTATAGGCGGGCACAGCCACACTTTGCTGGAAAAACCGGTGGAAGTGAACGGCATACCTATTGTGCAGGCAGCCTCCGGCACGGACCAGATAGGACGTTTCGATATAATGGTGAATACCGACCTGAACAGCATAGACAGTTACACCTGGCAGCTGATCCCCATCACACCGGAATATTGTCCGGAGGATGAGGTGCTTAAAAACATTATCGGGAAATACAAGCATGTAACGGAAACAAAATATAACCGGATCCTGACCCGCTTCCCGGAACGGTATACCCATCCTGTCCGCAATCGCGAGACCCCGGTGGGCAAAATCTTTGCCGATGCTTTTAAGGATTCCCTGGGACTTGATATCATGCTGCATGCCTCCGGCAGTCTTCGCAGCCAGTTCCTGGGGCCGGTCATGACCCTGAAAGATTTACAGGAAATGGAGCCTTTTGATGAAGAGGTGTACAGGTATGTAGTGACAGGCCGGCAGTTCCGCCATATGATGGAGTACATGCTGCGGGACGAAGCCTTTGACCCGAATGCCCATACGGAGTTTTACCAGTTTTCCGAAGGACTGCGTGTCGTCTATAATAAAACGCAGAAAAAAGTTACCAGTCTGACCATGCACGGCCGCGAGATTGGCGACGGGGATACGCTGCGGGTAGGCATGCACCAGTTCCACTTTAAGAACCTGCAGACCGGACTCGATATTTCCGAGTCGGAGATTACCCGGAACGGTATGCCGAAGGTTGTCGCCACACACAGTCTGGGTCTGCTGGAAGAGTATTTTTCATCTCATCCGCACCTGACGGCACCGGAAGAACAGCGGCTGGTGATTGAAGAGTAAGCTGAGTGTATTATTATTAACTCATTTCTTCAGTGTTTTCTTTAATAAAATAACAGCGGCGGTAACGTATTTGCAAAACATCGGAAGCGTTTGCTTAGTTTCATGAGATGAAATGAGCCGGCCGTGGCGAGGCTGTCTGAGGGCAAAGCCCGAGTTTCGAGCCACAGGCGAATGAGTCCATGAAACTGCAAACACGGACGGTTTTGCGAATACGTTACCGCCACTGTATTTACTTTTAAGAAATCTTTATAATGAGGTTATTTTAAAAACCAGAAATATCCCAGCACCAGAATACCTAAAATGATGCGATAATAACCGAACACGATAAAGTTATGCTTTTTGATGTAGCTCATCAGGAACCGGATTACGATGATGCTGACGATAAATGCAACGATACATCCCACTGCAAGGATCAGCAGTTCGCTGCCGTTGAATACAAAGCCAACCCGCAGGATGTATTTGATCAGTTTCAGCAGGGAAGCGCCGCTCATGCCGGGGATAGCCAGATAAAAGGTGAATTCCGCCGCTACGCTGCGTTCCAGTCCGATGAGTAAGCCGCCGATGATGGTGGAACCGGAACGGGAGGTTCCGGGAACCAGGGACAGCAGCTGGAAGATGCCTACCTGGATGGCTTTCTTATATGAAATATCCTCGACACGTTTCACTTTTCCGGAACCGATATTGCGGGATTCAATAAGGATAAACAGTATGCCATAGAGAATCAGGGTAATAGCTACCACTTCCGGGGTGAAGAAATGTTCTTCCATCCAGTCATTAAACAGGATGCCGATGACAGCGGCCGGCAGACAGGCGGCGATAATCTTCCCCCAGAGATCCAGGGTAGGCAGGTCCAGGGTAAGGGAACCGTCCTTACGTTTCAGCGGCCAGATCTTTTCAAAGTACAACAGGATAACGGCCAGGATCGCGCCCAGCTGGATGACCACTTCAAAGAGTTTATAAAACTCTGCGCTGACACCCAGATGGATGAATTCGTCCAATAAGATCATATGGCCGGTAGAGGATATGGGCAGCCATTCAGTTACGCCCTCGATAATGCCGAACAGCACGGCTTTCAATATTTCAAGCAAGATAACTATCTCCTTACGCAATTTAATACTTTCCTATTTTACCACATATTGCAAAAATAGCTATACCGTTTTTATTTTTTTTGGAAAAGGCATAAACCGTGTAAAGCAAAGATTTGTTATTTAGATTGTAAGGAAACCGAAATCAATCTGAATTCTTTTAAATGTTCACAGAAAGTTTTAAATAACAGGGGAAAAGGATATTGTAATTCCTAGTAATTTGGTATATGTTATTATAATGAATTTGAATGGACGGATTTGCTAACCGTATTTTTCGGTTCATGATATAATATAAAAAATACTTCAGAGATAATTAATGGAAAAGTGAAAAGAGGAGTCCGCTAATGAAAAACTATTCGTATACACCCCAGGGAGTCTGCTCCCGTAAAATTACCTTCGCATTAGACGAAGCGGGTAAACTTCACAATGTAAAATTTACAGGCGGCTGCCCGGGAAATCTGCTGGCCATCGGAAAACTGGTGGAAGGCGCTGACGCGAAGACCATAGCAGCGGTGCTGCGGGGCAACGACTGCGCAGGACGGGGCACTTCCTGTGGCGACCAGCTGGCAATCGCAATAGAAGCAGCGTTACAGGCTGACGTATAAATTGAGTTCTGCATAAACAGAAAGAACAATTCTTGGTTTCAGTAAAGAACAGATAGTAAATTTGGAGAGGAATCATGCTTGAGTTAAAAAACATCAGTTTTAACGTGCAGGATGACAGTAAAGAGAAAGAGATCATCCGGCATCTGGATCTGAGCATTGACGACGGGAAGTTTGTTGTCGTGACAGGTCCCAATGGCGGTGGCAAGTCCACCATGGCAAAGCTCATTGCCGGCATTGAAACGCCCACAGAAGGCAGGATTATATTTAACGGGGAAGACATTACAGGCAAAAGCATTACGGAGCGTGCCAACCTGGGCATCAGCTTTGCCTTCCAGCAGCCCGCCCGGTTCAAAGGTATCACGGTACTGGATCTGCTGCGCATTGCAGCAGGCAAGCAGCTGACCGTCAGCGCCTGCTGTGAATTTTTATCGGAAGTGGGACTGTGCGCCCGGGATTATATTAACCGGGAAGTGAACGCCTCCCTTTCCGGCGGAGAGTTAAAGCGGATAGAAATTGCTACTGTGCTGGCCCGGGGAACCCAGCTGGCTATTTTCGACGAGCCGGAAGCGGGCATCGATCTTTGGAGCTTTCAGAATCTGATCAGTGTGTTTGAACGGATGCGCACGGCCAATACCCGTTCCATCCTGATTATATCCCATCAGGAACGGATCCTGCAGATTGCCGATGAGATCGTAGTGCTGGCCAACGGACAGGTTACAAAGCACGGCCCCCGGGAAGAAATTCTTCCGGAACTGTTGGGGACAAGTGACGCAGTTGGCGTATGCGGCTGCCTGAAACGGGGAGGTGCGAACTGTGATTGATGCAATTCAGAAACGACTCCTGGCGGAGATTGCGGATCTCCATACGGTACCTGCCGGCGCGTATAATATCCGGGCCAACAGCAAACTAGCGGCACGGAACACGACGGCTAATATTGACATTGTTTCCAAGGCGGATGTGAGCGGCATTGATATCCGCATCAAACCGGGGACGAAGAAGGAAAGCGTACATATTCCGGTTGTACTCAGCGATAGCGGACTGAAAGAAACGGTTTATAACGATTTTTATATCGGCGAAGACTGTGATGTAGTCATCGTGGCAGGCTGCGGAATCCATAACTGCGGCGTGCAGGATTCCGAGCATGACGGTGTGCACCGCTTCTTTGTGGGAAAAAACAGCAAAGTAAAATATGTGGAAAAGCATTACGGAGAAGGGGACGGCCGGGGTAAGCGCATCCTGAACCCTGTGACGGAAGCCTATCTGGAAGAAGGCAGTTCCATGGAAATGGAAATGGTGCAGATCAAGGGCGTGGATTCCACGGTCCGCACCACGAAGGCGGAACTGGCGGCCAATGCGTCCCTGGTGGTCAGGGAACGGCTCATGACCCATGGTAACCAGAAAGCCAAAAGCATTTATGAAACCTATCTGAACGGAGACGGTGCGGCAGCAGATGTGGTGTCCCGTTCTGTGGCACGGGAAGAGTCTTTCCAGGAGTTTTCTTCCCGCATTACCGGCAACGCGGCCTGCAAAGGGCATACAGAGTGCGACGCCATCATCATGGACAAGGCCCGGGTGCTGGCGATTCCCCAACTGGATGCCAACAATGTGGACGCGGCTCTGGTACATGAAGCGGCTATCGGCAAGATTGCCGGGGAACAGATCATCAAGCTGATGACCCTGGGACTTACCCAGGAACAGGCGGAAGAACAGATTATCAACGGATTTTTGAAATGAGAAACGAAAAATATTATTCCATTTTAAATTACGGCTGCCAGATGAACGAAAGCGACGCGGAGCATTACGCGGGACAGCTGGAGGAACTGGGTTACGCGCGCACGGAAGAGTTGGTCCGGGCCGACGTGATCCTGGTGAACACCTGCTGCATCCGGGAAAGCGCGGAACTTAAGATTCTGGGAAAAATCGGTGAGCTGAAACGTGTGAAGGCCCAACACCCGGGACAGATCATCTGTGTGGCGGGCTGCATGGCCCAGAAGGACGGCGCGGCGCTTGTGAAAAAATATCCCCAGATTGATCTGCTGTTAGGCACTTCGTATGTAAATTCTTTCAAACAGATTTTGCAGGATTATCTGGAAGAACGCAAAAAGGGCGTGTTTACCAGTCTGGAAGTACAGAGCAGTGAGTTTGAAGGACAGCGCGTGCGGGAAAGCGGCTTCAGCGCCTGGATTCCCATCATGTATGGCTGCAATAATTTCTGTACGTACTGTATTGTACCGTATGTGCGCGGCAGGGAACGGAGCCGCAGCATTGAAAATATTTTAGAAGAAGTGCGTTCCGCCGTGGCGGCCGGTTATAAGGAAATCACCCTGCTGGGGCAGAATGTGGATTCCTACGGCAAGGATTTTTTGCGGAACCATGAGGAAGAAAAACTGCTGTCCGTCAGCAGCGCGGTAGGAGAAGGTTTTACTGAAGCCTTAAGGGCAGAACCGTTTGCCGCGTTGCTGAAAGCGGTAGATCAGGTGCCCGGCGTGGAGCGGGTGCATTTTATGACCAGCCATCCCCGGGATATGTCGGAAGAAGTGATCCGAACGGTAGCGAAGGGGACGCATCTGTGCGAGCATTTCCACGTCGCGCTCCAGAGCGGCAGCAGCCGGATCTTAAAAGCCATGAACCGGGGTTACACCCGGGAACGGTTCCTTGCATTGGTGAAGACGATACGTAAATACATTCCTCAGGCTGCCATTACCACAGATATCATTGTAGGGTTCCCGGGCGAAACGGATGAGGATTTTGCCGCGACCTGCAGTCTGGTGGAAGAGGTGGGCTTTGATTCCGCTTTTACTTTTATTTATTCCAAACGCAGCGGCACCCCGGCGGCCCGTATGCAGGATCAGATTCCGGATGAGGTGAAACACGCCCGTCTGCAGACGCTTATGGATGTGCAGAACCGGCAGTCTCTGTGCATCAACCGGAAACTGGTGGGGCAGACGCTAGAAGTGATGGCGGAAGGTCCTACGGAAAAACATCCGGAAACCTGGAGCGGCCGTACCCGGGGCAACAAACTGGTGCTGTGGCAGCAGAACTATGCAGTTAAAAATGCTGATGGCAGTGAAGAAGCAATACATACAGAAGAGGGAAGCAGTCTCCCCATTCGGCCCGGACAGCTGGTGAAGATTAAGATTGAAAGCGCCCAGACCTGGCTGGTGAAAGGAACAAGAGTGAAATAAGATGGCCAATGAATTAACGCCGATGATGCAGCAGTATCTCGATTTCAAAAATCAATACCGGGATGAATTGCTGTTCTATCGCAGCGGCGATTTTTATGAACTGTTTTTTGAGGACGCCAAAACCGCA
>JAEEGI010021629.1_pt1 | contig 12774 bp, 11 predicted proteins | sample 8958751 | NCBI WGS metagenome assembly JAEEGI01 (sample SAMN16246545, study PRJNA631951) | gut metagenome | biome: gut microbiome; feature: rumen; material: KS-attached | host: Bos | place: Iran: Karaj | collected 2018-10 | reverse complement strand
CAAGATCACCAACACGCACGTTCCTGAGAAGGTCAACGCAAGCGTTAAGAAGGTTTGGGACGACGCGAACAACCAGGACGGCATCCGTCCGGCGACGCTGGTAGTGAAGCTGCTGGCTGACGGCGTTGAAGTGCCTGACAAGACAGTGACGCTCTCAGAGGCGGACAACTGGGCTGAGCAGGGCTTCGAGAATCTGCCGAAGTACAAGTTCACGGTTAACGAAGACGGTTCTATCACCAAGACGGAAATCGTTTACACTTGGGAAGAGGAAGCGCTGCCCACGGGCTACGAGCTCACCGACACCTCCGTCGACGGAACAATCACGACGCTCACCAACAAGCACGTTCCCGAAGTCGTTGAAGTCACGGTCAAGAAGATCTGGGACGACGCGAACAACCAGGACGGCAAGAGACCTGCGAAGCTCGTGGTAACTCTCAGCAACGGCATGACCGTAACGCTCAGCGAAGAGAACGGCTGGACCGCTTCGATTAGCGATCTGCCCAAGTTCGAGAACGGTGTTGAGATCGTCTACACCTGGACCGAGGATACGCTCCCGGCCGGCTACACGCTCACTTCCAACAAGGCTGAAGGCTACGTGACAACGCTGACCAACAGCTACACGCCCGAGCTCACCGAGGCGACGATCAGGAAGATCTGGAACGACGCGAACAACGCTCGCAAGCTCCGTCCCGAATCGCTCACGGTTGCGCTCAGCAACGGAATGACGGTAGTCCTTAACGAGGCGAACAAGTGGACGGCGACGATTACCGACCTGCCCAAGTACGAGAACGGCGTGGAGATCGTCTACACCTGGTCGGAAGTCAAGATGCCGGCAGGCTACAAGCTCACGTCTACGGTTGTCGAAGGAACGGTAACTGCTATCACGAACAGCATCCCGATCGATCCTCCGCCGACGTCTGACAGCAACGTTCTGGCTGTTGGCAGCTGCATCGTCCTCGCAATGGCGGCGTTCCTGGTGATTACCGCAAGAAGGAGAAAGGAAGACTGATCCTTCGAAGCCCTTCCAAGGGCAAATAATCCGGAAACGGAAAGGGGGCTTCCGCGTTGGCGGCGGCCTCCGGTTCCCGGACAATAACTAAAACAGGGAAGGCTGAACCCGGCGTCGCAAGGCGCTGCGGAACGGCCTTTTTTGTTTGCGGCGGGAAGCTTTCGCGAAGCGCATTCACGCACATCATTCCTGCGCCGTCCGGCAGTTAAGAAGGTTAAAAAATTTTGAGGGATATATAATTCAAGACACGGAATGCCCGCAAAAGCGCCGCATTCTCCCACGAAGCGACCCGCAAAAAAAGTTGAAAAAAAGATTGAAAAACGTTCAAAAACGCTTGACAAAGAAATCAGATGTGGTATAATTCAATCGGAAGCGGACTGCTTCCGAAAGAGCCGCGCAAGCACCGGGCGGGAACGGAAAGGAGACGGAGATGAGAAGCAAGAATCCTGAAATGATGAAGAAAATTGCGTCCTTTGCGGAATCGTACTATATCGCGAACGGGCGCTCTCCATCGACTTCCGAGATCGCCGCAGAGACGGGAATCGCGCGGGGAACTGTTTACAAGTATCTGGTCGCAATGGACAGGGCGGGAATGGTGAAGTACGACGGCTGCAGCATCGTGACTTCAATTACCGACAAATACGAATCGTCCGTGTCATGCGTTCCGGTCTGCGGCAGTATTCCTTGCGGGTCGCCGATGGAAGAGGAAGAAAACATTGACGTTATTGTGACGCTTCCGCGGAAGATTTTCGGGTCCGGGGAACTGTTCATACTTGCGGCTTCCGGCGACTCCATGACCGGTGCGGGAATCGCGGACGGCGACTATGTGGTGCTGGCGAGGCAGGAGACTGCGGAAGACGGAGACATCGTGGCGGCGCTTGTCGACGGAACGGTGAGCACCCTGAAAACGTACCGCGTCGACCAAACGACCGGAGAGGTGTACCTGAAGCCGGAGAACGAAAAGTATGATGTGATAAGGCCCAAGGACTCGCTTTCTGTCCAGGGCGTGGTACGCAAGATAATCAAGGACCCCGCAGGCATTGCCGGCATCAGGGCGTGAACCGCGGGAATATCAACGGAGGTGACTGCGTTTGGAACTTAATACAATATTCAGCGACAGAACTGTTTTCGCGGAGAATCTGCCGATCAGAGTCTTCGGAACCGGGGACGGCTGTGTGAAAGTCTCTTTCCTCGGCGAGACCGCAGAGGCGTGCTCGTTCGGTGAACGGTGGGAAGTCGAGCTTGCTCCGCGCGAAGCCGGTGGACCTTATGAAATGGAAATCGAGCTTGACGGTGAAAAAAAAGTGCTGTCTGACGTTTACGTCGGGAAGGTTTACCTCATTGCAGGCCAGTCGAATGCGGAGTTTCAGCTCGTAACTTCGAACACTTCGCAGGAGCTTTACAGGGACGACCCGCTGCTCAGAAACTATTTCGTGAGCCGGCCGTGGATCGAAACCGAGGCGCTTTCATCAAAGGACGGATGGCTGCCCGCGAAGAAGGAAACTGTAGGTGTGTGGAGCGCGATCGGGTACCTCGCCGGTGAGTCCGTGAGGAACGCGACCGGAAAAGCAGTGGGTCTAATTTCGTGCTACCAGGGGGCGTCGGTTATTGAGTCGTGGCTGCCGAGAGAAATTGCGGACGGTATAAGACTGCCGGACAACGAGTGCTACATAGACCACTACTACCCGGACTTCACCCCGTGGAACGGGAACGGAATCATTTACGAGACGATGCTAAAAACCTTTATGCCGTTTGCGGTAAACGGAGTTGTTTGGTACCAGGGCGAGAGCGACACCACGGTTCAGGAGGCCGCGGTTTACGACAGGTCTATGGAACTTCTGTTCGCGTGCGTGCGTGATTTGCAGCGGAATCCGGGGCTTCCTTTTGTCGCGGTCCAGATAGCGGATTACGACTACAGGAAGGAGTACGACCCTGACGGCTGGAAGGGAATACAGCTGGCGCAGGAGAGAGCGGCGCAAAAGGACGGACTGGTCAAACTGGTGAAATGCGCGGACATCTGCGAGAGCTCCATGATTCACCCGGTCACCAAAAACGCGCTGGCGGAGAGAATCGCGTTCGCGCTGCTATAAGCCGGTTTTAAGCCGCTTTGAAGTTGCTTTGCGATGTTCTAAAGCTGTTCAGAGGGTACTTCGAGGGTGCGGAACCGGATTGAAATAACCTCGCGTCAGTGGTACAATAAAAAGTCAGCCCGCGGAGCGGACAGTTCCGGAAAGGGCGGACGGAAGCCGCCTTAGCGGTACGGTGCCGGTATGCGTTCCCGTTCATTTCCGGACGGGATGCGGCTACCTGATTGGGAGAGAGATATGCTTGAATTCAAAAACGTGACTTACATTACGGAAGACAATTCCAAAATAGTCGACGATGTGAGTTTTAAGATTTCCGAGAGATTCGTCGCGGTGACGGGTCCCAACGGAAGCGGAAAGTCGACGATCGCGAGACTCGTGGCGGGAATCATTAAGCCGACCGAGGGAAAGATACTTCTTGACGGAGAGGACATTACCGGACTGAACGTTACCGAGAGGGCGAACAGAGGCATAAGCTATGCCTTCCAGCAGCCCGTGAAGTTCAAGGGACTCGACGTAAAAGACCTTCTGTCGCTGGCGGCCGGAAAGCGGCTCGGCACCAAGGAGGCCTGCAGGTACCTGTCGATGGTCGGGCTTTGCGCCAAGGACTATATCTACCGCGAAGCGAACGCGAGCCTTTCCGGAGGGGAACTCAAGCGCATCGAGATCGCCATGGTCATTGCCAGAAATACGAAGCTTTCGGTGTTTGACGAGCCGGAGGCGGGAATCGACCTCTGGAGCTTCAACAATCTGATCAATGTGTTTAAAGAGCTTCACGAGAGCACGAAGGGAAGCATCGTAATCATTTCGCACCAGGAGAGGATTTTGAAGCTCGCGGACAGAATTATCGTTATCGCCGACGGAACGGTTACCGCGGACGGCACCGGAGAGGAGATCTACGGCGAGCTCGCGTCGCCTTCGGGCTGCAAATTCTACAGGAAGGGGAGGGAGAGTATGGAACTTAAGAGTCTCGACAAAGAACAGCTTGACCTGCTTGAGAGCATTGCGGGCATCAGAGAATTCGACGACTCGTCCGCATTCAACCTTCGCCTGAACGGGAAAGGCGTGGCGAGAAACGTGACCGAGAATATCAAGATCGTTCCCAAGCCGGACGGTTCGGGTATCGAAATCTACGTTAAGAAGGGCACCAAAGGCGAGCAGGTCCACATACCGGTTCTGATCAGTCAGAGCGGACTGAAGGAGACCGTATTCAACGACTTTTTCATCGGCGAGGACTCGGACGTCACGGTCATCGCGGGATGCGGAATTCACAACTGCGGAGTCGAGGAGTCGGAGCACAGCGGAATCCACTCGTTCTATATAGGTAAGAACGCAAAGGTAAAATACTTCGAAAAGCACAACGGAAACGGTGACGGCGGAAGACGGATCATGAATCCGACCACGTATGTAGAGCTTGAAGAGGGCGCCTTTATGGAGATGGACACCGTTCAGCTCGGAGGAGTCGACGACACTTCCAGAAAAACGACCGCGGTCGTGGGAGACGGTGCGAAAATCACCGTCAGTGAAAAAATAATGACCAACGGAAGCCAGCACGCAGAGACCGAGTTCTCGGTGGATCTGAACGGAGAAAACTCCGGTGCGCACCTTATTTCCAGATCAGTGGCGAAAGAGAATTCGACTCAAAAGTTCGTTTCCGACATCAGGGGAAACGCGCCCTCCAACGGACATTCGGAGTGCGACGCAATCGTTATGGACAACGCGAAGGTCGTCGCGGAGCCGAGGCTTTCGGCGAATAATATTGACGCGGCGCTTATTCACGAGGCGGCGATCGGGAAGATCGCCGGCGAGCAGATAACGAAACTTATGACGCTCGGACTTACCGAAAAGGAAGCCGAGGAACAGATCATAAACGGGTTTTTGAAATGAAGGAGGCCAAAGAAGATGCTTAAGGTTTACAATGTACTTACCAGGAACAAGGAACCGTTCGTGCCGCTTGACGGAAAGAACGTTAAAATGTACGCCTGCGGTATTACGGCTTCCGGGTCGGCGCATATCGGGCACGCCTATCAGGCCGTCATATTCGACGTGATTAGGAACTATCTGGAGTACTCCGGATACAACGTGACGTACGTGAGAAATTACACCGATGTCGACGACAAGATCATAATCAAGGCGAGGGAACTGGGCGTGAATCCGCTCGAGTACGCCGAAAAGATCATGGCGGAGATCGACGCGCAGTTTGAGCAGCTCGGAGTTTACCCGCCTACGGTTTGCTCCAGGGCCACCGAGTGCATAGGGGATATGATCGCCTTCATACAGGCGCTGATCGACAAAGGGTACGCCTATCCTACCGAATACGGCGACGTGTATTTCAAAGTCGACGCGTTCCCGGAGTACGGGAAGTTTTCGAACAGGACCGCGGGCGAGGAGCTTTTGAGCGGCGTCAGGAACGAGACCGAGCCCGGCAAGGAGAACGACAGGGACTTCGCGCTGTGGAAGCACGCGGGCGACGACGAGATATTCTGGGACAGCCCGTGGGGCCCCGGAAGACCGGGATGGCACATTGAGTGCAGCACGATGAGTATGAAATTCCTCGGTGAGACGCTCGACATTCACGGCGGCGGCAAGGACCTTATATTCCCGCACCACGAGAACGAAATCGCACAGAGCGAGGCGCTCACCGGAAAGCAGTTCGCGAAATACTGGCTCCACAACGGACTCGTAAAAGTGAACGGACAGAAAATGTCGAAGTCGCTCGGCAACGGTATCCTTCTCGGCGATCTTTTGAAAGAGTTCAACGGCGACGTCATTAAAATGACCCTGCTGATGAACAGCTACCGTTCGGATATCAATATAATGGACGGCATTTTCGACAGCAACGAGGAAAAGATCTACGACATCTACAAGCTGTTCGCGAAGATCGACTCGCTCGCGGAAGACGTCAAACCCGCCGAAGGGTGCGAGCTCTCGGCCAGAATCAGAAGAGAATTCACTGAGGCTATGGACAACGACTTCAACACGGCGCTGGCCGTCGCGAACCTGTTCGGCTACGTGAACGAACTGACAAAGCTCGTCAACAAGAACATGATTGCGGAGGCGGTCGACGTCAAGAACACGCTGAAGGAAGTTTACGGTGTGATGAGGCTTCTCAATATGGACCCCGCGGAAGCCGTGAGAGGGACGAGAGAAAAATACCTGAAGCTTAGCGGCGTCACGAAGGAAGAGGCCGACGCACAGCTGGCAAAGTGGGTCTCACTCAGGAACGCGAAGGACTTTGCGGGAGCGGATCCGGTCAGGAACGCAATGGCTGAAAAGGGAATCGTTTTCGTCACCGAGCGCGGCGGCGGTTCGTACTGGGACGTAAAGATTGGCAAGTAACGCGGTCAAGCCGCTTAAAGAGTTTTTTAAGGATGCGATCATTTTGTTGACAAAACGCGTCCGAAAATGTATCCTTAAAGCGTCGGTCAGCCTTTGTAAACATGTGAGGCATTTTGAGGTGCCTGCGCGGGATTTCATACAGGCGGCGGCAGACAGAATTTACAGGGCAAGAGAGCAGAAAGATTAGAGAGTATCAGGCAAGGAAGTGGATTTATGGAAGATAAAAACAAGATAACAAAGAACACGACATTCATGGACACAAGCAAACGCGACGAAAACGCGGCTGCGCGCATAATCGATCAGGTGTACGTGTGTCTCAGAGAGAGAGGCTACAACCCGATCAACCAGATTGTCGGCTACATTATGTCTGGCGACCCGACGTATATCACCAACTTCGGCGGAGCGAGAGCTCTTATTACCGAGGTGGCGAGAGACGAGCTTATGGACGAGTTTGTGAGATTCTACCTGGAGCATCTCAAAATTGATGGCGGACGCTGAGGAGACATCGATGTCATCGGCTATAGGGATTGATTACGGCGATTCGAGAATAGGAATTGCCGTCAGCGACCGGTTGGGACTGGTGGCGACGCCGAGGTGCGTTCTCGACGGGAAAAAGTCGCTTAACGAGGTCTGCGAGGCAATCGGGGAAATCTACCGGAAAGAGCAGTGCGACACAGTGGTGATTGGTTATCCGCTCAACATGGACGGCACTTCGGGGAATCGCGTTCACAGAACGGAGAAGTTTATCGGGCGCTTTACGGAGATGTTCCCGGAGGCTGAAATCGTGAGATGGGACGAGAGACTTACGACCGTTGCCGCCGACAGGGCGATGCTCTCCATGGGCGTCAAACAGAAGAGGAAAGGCGTCAGCGACATGATTGCCGCTCAGATGATTCTTCAGGGATATCTCGACAGCAAGAGAACCGCAAAGAAGTCGGGCGGAGACACGTGAGCCGCCGCGGGCTGAAAGGAGCGACAGATGGCGAATACCGATAACAACAAGAGCGATTTCCTTCTGACCGACGAAAACGGAAAGGACATCCACGTAAATCTGCTCGGGTTTGCCGACTACGAGGAAAAAGTATACGTTCTCTGCGCGCCCTACAAAAGCGAGGAAGAGGAGGACGCCGGCGCAAAGAAGAAAAGAAAGCCTTTGCGGGTGATCGTTCTGAGACTGACGTACGAGGAGGGCGAGCCGAAGTTTTCGCTTGTAGAGGATGAAGACCTCTGCGCGAGAGTGCTTGACGTCTACTATGACAGGCTTCTCGACGAGGGATTGGGCGGCTGATGCCGGAAAACGTCTGCGCGGAAGACTCACGAATTTATTATTTCATATTATCGCGGGGAGATTCACACCTTATTTACACGCCGCCTGCACGGAATAAAAACAGGCGGCGTGTATTATATTTAAACGCGGGTTTTCGGACCGTAGCGTGAGGGATTTACGGTGCCGTGCATGTGGTGGCGCCTTCACGGGTGCGGAAATGCGCGCAGAGGCGTTTTAAGGCGTTTTGCGGGCATTTCAGGCTCTAAGGCGGGAAAACATGCTTTCGGGAGGGAACGGGCTTTAAAACGCCTTATAATGGCCGTACGGCGCCCGGTGCGCAAGTATCGGCTTGATTCACGATACGTTGAGTGTTTCTTGTAATTTGTTGCCGGAGACCAAATTAACGGTGGCGGTTTTGCGCGGGGTTTAGTATAATAATACAAAGAGACTGGCCGGTGAAATAACGGGACGGATTGTTACGGAATAACCGGTAAACGGAACAGTAACGGAGGGGTTTATGGTTACACGAATTAATGCCAGCAAAAACAGTATTTCGTTTGTTTGCACTGAAGCGGAATGCCCTGTGACGGTCAAGATATACTCCCCGGCAATCGGGGAGAGAGTGCTGCTCGGAGAGGCGGAGGCGGTTGCCGAAAACGGGAGGTTTGAAGTCGACAGGTTCCTGACGGGAAGAGACGGGGCGTTCCTGCGCTACGAGACTTCCCTGGGCGGAGTTGTTTTCTGTTCCGACGTGGAGTCGGAGTTCGACGAGCCCTATCCGGAGTCGGTTTCCGTGAAAGGCCTTCAGGTGAGCGATCCGGAAGACGCGGCCGTACTCGGAGTAAGGCACACGGCAATCAACGTCGCGATTAACGATATTATGAGGCAGAGCCCCTGCGAGGGTACGGAGCCTTTCGTTTTCGACGGAAAGACCTATTATATCAACATGGACGTCGTGAAGGAATATGACGAGACGTTCCGGAGGTTCACGGAACTCGGTATCTTTGTCACGCTGATTCTTCTCTGCGGGAAGCACTGGAAGGGCTTCATTCCGGACGACATGAAACCGCTGCTCCTGCACCCGGACTATAACGACGAGGGAATTCTTTCGGCGTTCAACGTGGTGACTGACGAGGGAATGGGCTGGTATCAGGCTTTTCTGTCGTTCCTGGCAGAGAGATATATGAGGCCGGACGGGACGAACGGCCGGGTTCTCGGAATGATCATATCGAACGAAGTCACGTCTCAGTGGATATGGGGGAACGCCGGCGAAAAGACGGTTTCCGAGTACGCGGAGTTGTACACGCAGTCGATGAGAATGGCCTATATCGCTGCGAAAAAGGTGAGTTCGAGCGCGCGCATCTACTGCTCGATGGACCATTTCTGGGGAAAATCAATGGATCCTTCGCAGCCGAAGCGGTTTTACGGCGGACTTGGACTGCTGAACGAAATCAGGAAGACGGCACAAAGAGACGGCGACTTCTATTACAATATCGCGCACCATCCGTATCCGGAGGACCTCACGAAGCCCGACTTCTGGAACGACACGACCGCCACTTTCGAACCCGACACGTATAGAATTACGTTCAAAAACCTTGAAATGCTGGCGGATTTCATCCGGAGAGAAGAAAACTATTTCGAGGGCCGGAGAAGGCGGATTATCCTGTCCGAGCAGGGATTCAATTCGAAGTGGACGCCGGAGTCGGAGATACTGCAGGCGACCGCCTACGGGCGCGCTTACAGGAAAGTGATGGAAATTCCGGAAATCGACGCGTTCATTCTGCACGCTCACAGGGACAACAAGGAGGAGTTCGGGCTCAACCTCGGCGTCTGGAGGCGCAAGAGGGACACGAACGAACTCGACGCGCCCAAACCGATTTATTATCTTATGAAAGTGATCGACACCGTTGACGACACCGGAAAATATGTGTGGGAGAGATTCTGAAGACTAACCGGAACGCGTTTCCGTCCGTTGCGAACCGGCGCGGCGGAGCGCGTGGATGTCAGTTGGAATCCGCTTATGGAGGACTGAAAAATGCTTCGCTTCATCGCGAGAGTGCTAACGGATAAGTTCTTTTCGAGGCCTGACCCCGCTTTCCTGGACGAGAGGCTCGGCAAAACGCTGCGCCACCTGCGTGAAACGGGGCGCGCGGCAGAGGCCGACAGGTTTTTGACATATGAAGAGGAGATACTGCGGTTGCCGCGCCGTGACCTTACTGTAGAGGCGTTCGACGGCATACGGCTTCACGGGGTACTTTTTCCGGCAGAGAAGGCGAGCCACGTTTATATGGTGACGGTTCACGGGTACAGGAGCAGCGTCGAGAAGGACTTCGCGCTTCAGTTCGACTTCCTGAGGTCGCTCGGGTTCAACATTCTTGCGGTCGACCAGCGCGCTCACGGCGAGAGCGGCGGAGACTTTGTCTGCCTCGGCGTGAAGGAGCGCTATGATCTCGTGTCGTGGCTGAATGCCGTTAAAGACAGCGACCCTTCGGCGGCGTTCGTGCTGTACGGCGTCTCCATGGGAAGCTCGACTGTGCTGGCGTCGCTTGAGATAATCGCGGGCGGGAAGCAAACCGTGAAAATCGAAGATGTCAAAGCGGTCGTGGCCGACTGCGGATACACTTCTCCCGCAAAGCAGCTCACGTTCATGGCAAGGCGCAGAACGAAGCTCCCGGTGAAGGGTATTCTTGCGGCTTCGAGAAAAGAACTGCTGAGAAAGGCCGGGTTCGACATCGACGCGTTCGACACGGCGAAAATACTGGCGAACATCACTGTTCCGGTGCTTTTTGTGCACGGGAAAAAGGACGGGTTCGTGCCGGTTGAGTTCTCGTACGAGAATTACGAGGCGTGTGCCTCCGGTTACAAGAAGCTTTTGGAAGTGCCTGAAGCATCGCACGCGGGAGCTTACATACGGGCGGAAGAAGATTACAAGGCGGAAATGCTGGCGCTGCTGGCGGCGGCAGGGCTGGCTTGAGATTTGAACGCGGTTTTTGCGCGATTTTTGATGTTGGGATTTTTTTGAAACAAAATAAAAATAGTGCTTGATTCTCCGGCGACCTTGTGATATAATGCTTTTTGCCTCGGAAAATGCCAATGTGGCTCAGGGGTAGAGCAATTCACTCGTAATGAATAGGTCGTGGGTCCGATTCCCACCATTGGCTCCAGAAAGTCCGGAAATCGCCGGGCTTTCTTTTTTGCCTGAAAATAGGCAAATTTCGGATTGCGGCGAAATGAGGAAAACGGGCTCCGGAACAATGCAAGCCGGTTCAAAAAACAACCCGGAACCGGTTTCTATACACCATTCCGTTCGAAAACGCTTGCCGTTTCAAGTTTTTTATACTAAAATGGTTATCGGCCGGAAAGGCCGCGCGCGAAAGGGCTTTGACAAAGCGGCACGCGCGCGAATTTACAAAACTTTCGAGAGGAGAACTTTGATGGATAATTCATTTTTTCTTAACGATATGCCGGAAAAGGTAGAGGAGATATTTAACGGGGTATGGCCGAGGGCGCTGGCGCTGGTCGCGGGAATCGTCCTGCTGATCTGCCTTGTGATTATTCTGGTGGCGGTCGCGGTAAGGATCGTGGCAAACGTGATGATCTTCAAGAAGGCGGGTGAGCGCTGGTGGAAGGCGCTGATTCCCGGGTACAACAGGTACGTGCTGGCGAAGATCGTTTACGGCAAAAAGTTCGCTTGGGTGTTCGTTTTCAGCCTGTTTGACAGCCTGAGTCCGTACTACACATCGATAACCGCTTACAACATGGGACTTGCATTCGGCAGGGGAATCATTTTCTGCCTGCTGTCGGTGTTCTTCCCGACGGTTACGAGGCTCATTCTCGCGTTCGGAAAGAGCGAGTACAGGAATCCGGTCTGGGGCGAAAAGTAATTCCCGCGGGGAAGGGTGCCAAAAACCGGGATTGTCCGGCGGAAACGCAGGAAACGCGGAAGCGTGAAAATAATTGCCGGAGACAGGCAAAAAGAGGGGGAAAAACGCGAAAAAGTGGTTGCAAAACCATTTCGTATGTGTTATAATTTCCTTCACTGCTGATTTAAGCAGCCTTAAAAGAGAATTTACCTATTTTGGTGCCAAAAGGAAGGTGACATATAATGAAACAGGGTCTTCATCCAAAGTTTACGGAGGTAACGGCAAAGTGTGCGTGCGGCGAAACGTTCACGACGATGTCCACAAAGGGCGCGCTCAACGTTGAAATCTGCTCCAAGTGCCATCCGTTCTACACAGGGAAGCAGAAGCTGGTCGACACCGGCGGTCGTGTTGACAAGTTCAAGAAGAAATACGGTCTTTGATTCACTATTTATTCGTACCATAAGAGGCCTGCTGGATACGCAGGCCTTCTTTGTGTAACCGGTAAATGAAAAGATAACAGCAGCAGGAGGTTTTTGCCATGAGCGCAAAATACGAAGTTACCGAAAAAAACAAGGTTCTGATCACGGTGGACGTCGAGCCCGAGAAGTTCGAGGCGGCGCTTAACCGTTCTTTTGAGAGAAACCGCAAGAAGTTTAAGATCAGGGGTTTCCGCGACGGAAAGGCTCCGAGAAAAATGGTCGAGCAGGTCTACGGCATCGGGGCGTTCTATGACGGCGCGTTCCAGCACCTGGTTCCGCAGGAGTACGAGGCGGCGGTCAAGGAGCTGAATCTGGTTCCGGTTTCCGAGCCCGATTATTCGATCGTTGAGGTCGAGGGCAATTCCAAACTCGTTTTCACGGCTTCCGTTTTCGTTAAGCCGGAGGTCAAACTCGGCGAGTACAAGGGCATCGAGATCAAGCGCATTCCCACCGACGTGACCGATGAGGACGTCGACGCGGAGCTGAAGAGGCTTGCGGAAGAGGATTACAGGCTCGAGCCTGTCGAGGGAAGACCGGCCCAAAACGGAGACACGGTTCTTATAGACTACGCGGGTTCGGTCGACGGCGTGGCGTTTGAAGGCGGCACGGCGGAAGGTCAGAATCTCGAGCTCGGCTCGGGTTCGTTCATTCCCGGGTTTGAGGACCAGATCGTCGGTCACGAGGTCGGCGACGAGTTTGTCGTGAACGTGACGTTCCCCGAAGAGTATCACGC
>JAEEGI010021628.1_pt1 | contig 12774 bp, 12 predicted proteins | sample 8958751 | NCBI WGS metagenome assembly JAEEGI01 (sample SAMN16246545, study PRJNA631951) | gut metagenome | biome: gut microbiome; feature: rumen; material: KS-attached | host: Bos | place: Iran: Karaj | collected 2018-10 | reverse complement strand
CGCCGCACCTGCTGCCGAGCAACCGAAGCCTGCTGAGCCTGCCGAGCTCGCGGCAGTACCTGCTACAGAGCAACCGAAGCCCGCTGAGCCTGCCGAGCCCGCGGCAGTACCTGCTGCAGAGCAACAGAAACCGGCACCGAGGAAGCGGAAGACCGGCGCATCGCTGTCGCTGGCGGCGCTGCTCAGCGACGACGAACCCGAAATCATGCCGGCCAGCACGCCGGCCCCCCAGGCCGCCCCGCAAGCCCTCCCGACAGACGAAGAAATCGCCGCCAAATGGAAAGACCTCGCGGCGATGTACGGCGCCCAGCCCCGCCTGGCCAACGCCCTGGCCAACGCCACGCTCCAGTGCCGCGAAGAAGACGGCCGCAAGATCGTGGGCTTCTCCGTCACCAACGAAGCCCAGAAAAAATGGATCGAAGAGAGGATCCTCCGCGACCTGGAAGACAAATTCGCCAAACTGAGCGGCTGCGGCCGCATCCGCCTCGAACCCTCCGTCGTCGCGGAAGAAGCACAAGGCCCCCGCATCTACATGCCCACGGAAAAGGCGGAAGACCTGATGAACCGGAACGAAGAAGTCCGCAAACTGGTCGTCGACCTCGGGCTGGACATCAAATAACACGCTGACGAGATGAAACTTCGCTGCGAAAACCTGGTCAAGAAATACGGCCTCCGCACGGTCGTCAAAGGCGTCTCGATGGAAGTCAACCAAGGCGAGATCGTCGGCTTCCTCGGCCCCAACGGCGCCGGCAAGACCACCAGCTTCTACATGATCACGGGACAGATCGTCCCCAACGACGGCCGCGTCTTCCTCGACGACGAGGAGATCACCGGCCTGCCGATGTACCAGCGGGCCCAGAAGGGCATCAGCTACCTGCCGCAGGACGCCTCCGTGTTCCGCAAGATGTCGGTCGAAGACAACATCCTCTCCGTGATGGAGATGCGGAACATCCCCAAGGAGGAGCGCTACCGCCGCCTGGAATCGCTCATCGACGAATTCAACCTGTCCAAGGTGCGCAAGTCGCTGGGCATCCAGCTCTCCGGCGGCGAGCGGCGCCGCTGCGAGATCGCCCGCGCCCTCGCGATCGATCCGAAGTTCATCCTCCTCGACGAACCCTTCGCCGGGGTGGACCCGATCGCGGTGGAGGACATCCAGTACATCATCGCCAAGCTCAAATACCGCAACATCGGCGTCATCATCACCGACCACAACGTGGGCGAGACGCTGGCGATCACGGACCGGGCGTACCTGCTCTACGAAGGCACCATCCTGCAGCAGGGCACCCCGAAGGAACTGGCCGCGGACGAGGACGTCCGCACCAAATACCTGGGCTCCGGCTTCGTCCTCAAACGCTCCGTGTCCGTGGAGCGCGCCCGGGCCGAATACGAACAATCGAAAACTAAAACCGAATAACCATGCGCATTCCAGACATTACCATAGCCATCGACGGCTATTCCTCTACGGGTAAGAGCACGCTTGCCAAGCTGATCGCCACGCATTTCGACTTCCTGTACCTGGACTCCGGCGCCCTGTACCGCGGCGTCACCCTCTTCGCGCAGGAGAAGAAGCTGATCACCCCGAAAAATACCATCAAACCCGCGTTGGAGCAGGCCCTGGAGACGCTCGACCTGCACTTCGAGGCGGGCACCACGCTCTTTATGGGCGACCGCAACATCGAGAAGCAGATACGCTCGATGGAGGTCTCCGCGCAGGTGAGCCCGATCGCTGCCGTCCCGTATGTGCGGGCCTGGGTGGATGCGCGCCTGCACGCCTTCTCCGCGGCGGGACGCGTGGTGATGGACGGCCGCGACATCGGCACCACCGTCTTCCCGAACGCGGAGATCAAGATCTTTATGACCGCCCGGCCGGAAGTGCGCGCCCAGCGCCGCTTCGACGAGCTGGTGTCCAAAGGCGAGAACCCCGTCTTCGAGGAGGTGATGAAGAATCTCGAAGAACGTGACTACATCGACTCCCACCGGGAGACCTCCCCGCTCCGGCGCGCCGAAGATGCTTTCGTGCTGAATAATTCCGATATGGGCCTGACCGACGAGATCGCGTGGGCGGAAGGCCTGATCCGCGGGAAATTCGGCCTGCTGGAGGCTCCGGAGGAGGTATAATGCAGGTTGAGATAGATAAGAACTCCGGTTTCTGCGGGGGCGTGATCCGGGCCATCGGCACGGCTGAGCGTTACCTCGAGAGCGGGAAATGTCTGTATTCGCTCGGCGCCATCGTCCACAACGAGGAGGAGCTGGGGCGCCTGGAGGCGCGCGGGCTCGTGACCATCGACCGGGACGACCTCGAGCAGATGCAGGATCCGGTGGCGGGGGAGACCCTGCTGATCCGGGCCCACGGTGAGCCGCCGCAGGTCTATGAGCGGGCCCGGGAGCTCGGTTTTCAGTTGGTTGACTGCACCTGCCCCGTGGTGCTGGAGCTCCAGAAGAAGATACGCGAGGCGCACGAGCGCCTCAGCGGGCGGGGCGGGCAGATCGTCATCTTCGGCAAGATCGGCCATCCCGAAGTGCTGGGACTGGTGGGTCAGGTGGACGGCGGCGTGCTTGTGGTCGAGACCCAGGAGCAGCTGCAGTCGCGCCTGTCCGACGGCAGCCTGCGGACCGACCGCGACATCGAGCTGTTCTCACAGACCACGATGAGCCCGGACGGCTACAGGCAGGTGCGCGAGCTGCTCTCCGGCGCGATGGACGGCGCCAGCCTGACGGTCCACGACACCATCTGCCGGCAGGTGGCGTCGCGCCGCCGGGAGCTGTCCGATTTCGCACGGCTCCACGACGCCGTCGTGTTCGTGTCCGGCAAGGACAGTTCCAACGGCAAGGTGCTTTGCGAGCGCTGCCGCAGCGCCAACATCCGCACCTGGCACGTCGGCTCCCCGGCGGAGCTCCGCCGCGAATGGTTCCGCCCGGAGGACCGGGTGGGGGTGTGCGGGGCGACCTCCACGCCCGGCTGGTTGCTGCAGGACGTGGCCGAGGCCATCAAAAATTTGCAATAATTGGGGCAAATCGTTAAATTTGCCAAGATATAACGAGATACAAACCAATAAGAGATAACGAGTTTATGGCAACAACAGCTGATTTCAAAAACGGACTTTTCCTCAAGTACAACGGCAAACCGTGCCAGATTGTCTGGTTCCAGCACGTCAAGCCGGGCAAAGGCCCCGCTTTCGTAAAGACCAAGCTTCGCAACCTGGAGAACGGCAACATCCTGGAGAATACGTTCACGGCCGGCATGAAGATCGAGACGATCGAGGTCGAGCGCCGTCCCTACCAGTTCCTCTATGCCGAAGAGGACGGTTTCAACTTCATGCACGAGGAGACCTATGAGCAGATCCTCCTCCCGAAGGACGTCGTCGAGAACTCCGACCTGATGAAGGAAGGCCAGCACGTCGAGATGATGTTCGTGGTGGGCGAGGAGCGCTGCCTCACCTGCGAACTCCCGACCTACGTCACCCTCGAGGTCACGTATTCCGAGCCTGCGGTCAAGGGCAACACCGCCTCCACCTCCGCCCTCAAGGAAGTCACCCTCGAGACCGGCGCCAAGGTTATGGTCCCGCTCTTCATCGAGACCGGGGAGAAGATCACCGTCAACACCTCAGACCGTTCCTATGGCGGCCGCGCCTAAGGCCATCGAGTACACCCCGATCTATTCCAGAGAGATTGATCTCTACGCGCTCCCGGAGCTGGCGGCCCGCACTGTCGATGCTGCTTATCTCCGGGAGTTGGGCGTAGAAACAGTCCCGGCGCCGGAGACCCTGGCGGGGCTCGCGCGCGGATCGGAGGTGTTCCGGCAGCGTATGCGGGAGCATATGCTGCTGCCTCGCCCGCGTTACACCGTGGAGGATATCGATCCCGCCGCGGTGGAGACGGAGATCCACAATTACACCGGCCACTGCCCCACGCTGACCTACGAGATCAACCCCGTGAAGGGGTGCGGGGTGGGCTGCCAGTACTGCCTGGTCACGGACGGCGTCCACGAGCAGCCGCTCATCGCCCTGGACAACTATCACCTGTATGTCCGGGCGCTGCTCGATGAGAAGAACGGGCCCGGGAGCGAGAACAGTCCGCATTACTACTATTTCTCGCCCAAGACCGAAGCCTTCCAGGAGCCGACCCTGCTGACGGGCATCGCCCACAGGATACTCCGGGAATTCATCGACCATTTCCGCCGCTGCCCGGATTCCCAGGCTCGGCTCTTCATCGCGTCCAAGGCCGGTACCAGACACCTGCTGATCGAGGATGGCGGCGAGTCGGTGCTGGACCTGTTCGAGCAACTGCGCGACAAGATGCAGTTCAACACCAGCGTGTCCATCATGCCGGACGCTTTCCGGGACCTGCTGGAGCCGTATGCCGCGCCGCTCTCGGAGCGCCTCGCCGCGGTGAAGCTCTGCCAGGAGCGGGGGATTCCCGCCAATTCCGCCCTCATCCAGCCCATCATCCTGCCCTGGCTGACGGACGAGCATATGCACGCCTTCTTCGATGCCCTGCACGCGGTGGGCATCATCAATTACAAGCCGGAGTTCCTGACCGCCTGTATGGAGAACCTCTCGATGCTGGGGCCCCTGCTGGGCCACTTCGACCGCGCGCTGGAGCGCGAACTCTACGAGGCCTACCTGCCCCCGGCAAACGCCGACCACCGCAAGCAGCGCGGCCGCACGGCGCCCGACCGGGCGTTGAGCCGCGCCGCGATCGAGAAGATGATGCGCTACACCGACACGCTCGGTATGAGCGTGAGCATCTGCTATTGGGTGCGCGGCCAGCTGGGCATCACCCCGGAAGAGATTCCTATCATCAATCGCAACGGATTCCAGTGCCTGGGCTACCAGTCCGGACTCTTCCGCGATGTTTGACGACCTCGCGCCATACTATCTTCGCTGGTACCACGACCGTCCGGTCGGGATCACCTCGCAGCGCCGCGACGAATTGCGCCGCCTGCACGGCATCCTGTACCGCTGCGCGGAATACTTCGCGCTGAACTACCGGGACTTCGTGCCTTCCCTGTTGCCCTTGGGCGAGAAGGAGCTGGAGATCCTGGAGCTCCAGAGCCGCTACCCCTTCCGGGCCGGCACCTGGCGGCCCGATTACATCGTGACCCGGGACGGGGCGCTGAAGATCTGTGAGATCACCTCCCGTTTCTTCGCGCACGGCATCTTCATCTCCGTATTTGCCGAGTATGCCGCCAAGCGCTTTATGGAGCGCTTTCCCGACAAGGAACGGGACACCCGCTACGGAGAGCTGATGGACTGTATGCGGGCGCTGCCCGGCGGGCGCAAGCAGCTGTATGTGCTGAAGAGCGCCGACCGCAGCAGCGAGATCCGGCTGTACAAGCGGTTCTATGAGGCGGACGGCTGTAGCGTCGAGCTGATCGAGGCGCCGGAGGTGGAGGCGCGCCGCGCCGAATGGGCCCGGGAGGGCGCGTTCGTGGTCAGCGCGCTCAACCAGCGGGACCTGCTGGCTTATGAGACGGACACCCTGCGGGCTATGATGGACGTGGGGATGATCAGTGACTTCCGCAACATCTTCCTGATCCACGACAAGCGCTTTATGCGGCTGTGGTTCGACGACGCCTTCACCGGCCGTTTCCTGGACCCGGACGACACGGCTTTCCTGCGTGCGCACGCCATCCCTACCTACGACTGCTCGGATCCCGCCGCGTCCGCCGTCCTGGAGGACGCCCGCGCCGACAAGGACGGCTATATCCTGAAGCCCTGCCGCCTGGGCAAGAGCGAGGGGGTGCACGCCGGCGTGCTGGAACGCAGGCCCGCCTGGCGCCGGCTGTGGCGCCGCGGGGTGGACGGGATGATACTCCAGCCCTTCCTGGACCAGCGCACCGTCCCGACCGAATGGGAGGGCAAGCGCTTCGAGGACTACTTCTGCGGGATGATGCTCTGCGTGGACGACCGCTACTTCGACTCGGGCCTGTTCCGCTGCTCGAGCCTGCCCGTGACCAACGTGGGAGACGACCGCAAGGCCTGCCCCCTGCATACCGACGACCCTGAACTTCTTGCCTGCTGCGACATCCTATGACCCTGTCCGGCAACCAGCCTTATTTCCTCCCGTACCTGGGCTATTGGCAGCTGATCCACGCCGCCGACGGCTTCCTGATCGCCGACGACTACGACTACATCAAGGCGGGCTGGGTGAACCGCAACAAGATCCTCGTCAACGGGCATCCGCATTATTTCCGGGTGGAAATGGTCGAGCACACGCCCTCCCGGCTCATCCTGGACAAGAAGGTGGCGATGAAGCCCGCCTGGCTGAACGACAAGTTCCGCACCCTGGAGATGGCTTACCACAGGGCGCCTTTCTTCAAGGAGGGTTACGCCCTTGCGGAGCGTATCCTGAAATGTCCGGAGCGCAGTATGCTCCTGTTCCTGGAGAACTCGATCCGGGAAGTCTGCGCCTATCTGGGCATCACCACGCCCATCAGCCATTCTTCCGACCTGCCGGGCAACAGCCTGCTCCGGCGCGAGGAGCGCATCTACGATTTCTGCGCCCGCCTGGGTGCCGACACCTACATCAACCTGCCCGGCGGGCAGAAGCTCTACGACTTCGAGGAATTCGCCCGGCACGGCATACGCCTGCGCTTCATCCAGCCGCAGCTGAAGCCGTACAAGCAGTTCGGCGACAACTTCGTCGAGCGGCTCTCCATCCTGGACGCCATTATGTTCAACTCTCCGGACGCGGTGCACGCGATGCTGGACGATTATACCTGGATCGATGGATGAGGTGATGGTGACCGTGGTCTGCGTGACCTACAACCACGCGGCCTTCATCCGCGACGCGCTCGAGGGCTTCGTCGCGCAGCAGGCCCCGTGGCGCTTCGAGGTGCTCGTGCACGACGACGCCTCCACCGACGGCACGGCGGAGATCGTGCGGGAGTACGAGCGCCGCTATCCGGACCTGATCCGCGGCGTGTACCAGACGGAGAACCAGTACTCGAAGGGGGTCAACATCTCGCGCACCTTCCTGCATCCCTTGATCCGGGGCCGTTACGTGGCGCTTTGCGAAGGGGACGACTATTGGACCGACCCGCACAAGCTCGAGATGCAGGTGGCGGCCCTGGAGGCGCGTCCCGGCGTGGATATCTGCGCGCACCGGGCGCTGCGCATCAAGGGCGGCAAGCCGCGCGGCCACGTGGCGCCGGCGCCGTTCGACCGCCTGTTCCCGGCGAAGCGGGTGATCCTGGGCGGGGGCTATTTCGTGGCCACGGCCTCACTCCTGTGCCGCCGCGAGGCTTACCTGCGGCAGACTCCTATGCGGGAGATCCTTGCCAACGACTATTCCCTGCAGATCCAGTGTTCCTTGCGCGGCGGGATGTATTATCTGCATAAGTGTATGTCCGTGTACCGGAAAGGCACGCCCGGCTCCTGGTCCAGCCAGCACCGCTCCCGCAACGCTGCGTTCAGGCAGCGGCGGACCCGGATGCTCGAGGCCCTGGACGAATATACCGAAGGACGCTACCACCGCGTCATCCGCCGGCGTCTGCGCCACTATGCCCATTGATTATGAAGAAGATCAACGTCACCCGCACCTCCCTGCCTCCTTTCGAGGAATACTGCGAGCAGATCCGCAAGATCTGGGACAGCCACATCCTGACCAATATGGGGGAGGAGCACGAAAGTTTCCGGGAGGGGCTGGAACAATGCCTGGAGATTCCGCACGCCGTCTTGTTCACCAACGGCCACCTGGCGCTCGAGGCGGCGCTCGCCGCGCTGCGGCTGCCCGCCGGCGCGGAGGTGATCACCACGCCGCTGAGTTTCGTCTCCACGACGCACGTCATCGTGCGCAGTGGCCTGACGCCCGTCTTCTGCGACGTGCTGGAGGAGGACGGGACCCTGGATCCCGGCCGCTTGGAGGGCCTCCTGACTGAGCGCACGGCCGCCATCCTGCCCGTCCACGTGTACGGCAACGTCTGCGACGTGGAGCGCATCGGCGCTTTCGCCGCCAGGCACGGCCTGAAAGTTCTCTACGACGCAGCCCACGCCTTCGGGGTCCGCTACCGCGGCCTGCCGGCCGCCGGCTTCGGCGACGCCTCCGTGCTCAGTTTCCACGCGACCAAGGTCTTCTCCACCATCGAGGGCGGCGCCGTCTGCACGGCGGACGCGTCGCTGCTGCAGGCCCTGGAGGACGACAAGAATTTCGGAATCCGCGACGAGGAGACCTGCGCCGCCGTGGGCGGCAACGCCAAGATGAGCGAGTTCCAGGCGGCGATGGGCCTGTGCAACCTGCGGCACGTGAAGGAAGATATCGCCCGGCGCCTGGAGCACGCGGCGCATTACCGCGCGCTGCTCGCCGGCCGTCCGGGCCTGCGGCTGCCCGCCCCGCGGGAGGGCGTCGAGCCCAACGGCGCCTATTTCCCGGTCGTGTTCGACGACCGGGCCGCGCGGGACGCCGCCTTCGACCGACTGGAAGCGGCCGGCATCCACGCCCGCAAGTATTTCTATCCGCTGATTCCGGACCTGGACTGCTATGCCGGCACGCCGTACGCCGCCCGGGCGGACGTCCCCGTCGCGCGCCGCTTCGCGGACGGCGTACTCTGCCTTCCGCTGTATCCGGATTTGAAAGAGGAGGAAGTGGACGGGATCGCGACTACAGTCGCTCGATCTTGAGCTGCTGGATCTTGTAGCTCTTGCCCTTCGAACTGACGAAAATCGTGACGGAGAAATTCTCTCCGCCGGCCTTGAGCGTGCCCAGGGCGTATTTCATATTGTCCCGTCCGGCGGTGTGGTTGACCTCGAAGGAGCGGGGGGTGTAGTTCTCGAAGAAGGTCTTGACGATCTGCTTGGCCTGGGCCTTGCTGGCGTTGCTGCCCTGGGAGACGACGGCGATCTCGAGGTTGTCGTCGAACCAGGCGGAGAGGTTGTCGGCGTTGCCCTGCGCCATATATTTGCAGATGGGAACGAATACGTCATACCCTGCGGGCTGCGCCGCAAGGCGTCCGCATAACAGGAGCGCAACCAATATAATTGCTATTTTCAGAAAGCGTTGCACGTGGTAAAACGTTTGCAAATACCGAGCCACATTACTATATTTGTGGAGAGATGCGAGTCGCGCTGGTCACAGTCGGACGGACGGATATTCCGTGGGTCCGGGAGGGCCTGGAGATGTATGTCTCCCGGTTGGAACACTACGTGCCTTTCACCCTGAAGGAGATCCCCGAATTGAAGGGGGTTTCGTCGTTGTCCACGGACCAGATCCGCCAGCGGGAGGGGGAGGGCATCCTCAAGCAGGTCAAGCCCTCGGACGAGTTGGTGCTGCTGGACGAGAGAGGGAAGGAATACCGCTCCCTGGAGTTCGCGAACTGGCTGGAAGGGCGCCTGGCGCACTCGGCCCGCGACCTGGTCTTCGTCATCGGAGGGGCATACGGCTTTTCCGAGGCGGTGTACGCCCGCGCGGACGCGAAGCTGTCCCTGTCCAGGATGACCTTTTCGCATCAGCTGGTAAGAACGATTTTTGCAGAACAGTTGTACCGGGCTTTCACCATCCTGCGGGGTGAGCCCTATCATCACGAATGAAAGTGGGAAAGCATATCCGGGAATGGATCGCCATGGCGCTGCTCGTGGTGGGCGTGGCGCTGTTCATCTCCTCGCTGCAGGTCACGCAGCGGCCGGGGGACACGTCCGGCGCCGCGCGCCGGATGGAGCGGCTGCTGGAGCGCCGGATGGCCAGTCTGGACGACTACATCGCCCAGGCCCTGGCGCAGGACCCGGCGCAGTGGATGCAGCTCGAGAAGTTCCCCCGGGATTTCGTCATCTACCGCTACTGTGCGGACACGCTCCAGTCCTGGTGCAACGAATTCCCGGTCGCCAACGACAACATCAACCAGCGGGTCTATGTCCCGTTCCTGGTGGACCCGCGCGTGGGGGCGGAATCGCCGCTCCTGCAGGTGGGCGATTCCACGGGCTTCTATAATCTGGGTACGCGCTGGTATCTGGCCAAGACGGTCGGCGACGCCTCTGTGCGGGTGATCGCGGGACTGGAGGTGATGGACGAACTGTCGCTGGACGGCAGCACGATGGTCAACCCCCGGCTCCGCCTGCCCCGGCGCTATGCCATACGGCCCCTCTCCGAGAACGGAGGCACGACCGTGACCGTGCAGGGCAGGTCGCAGTTCAAGATCCTGAGCGAGTCCCTCTCCGCCAGCCGGGATTCCTCCCCGCTGGTCTGGCTCGCCCTGTTCTTCATCCTGGCCGCCTTCCTGCTGTACCTCGACGCGGAGCGGTCCGTGCGGCGTTTGTATATGGTGGGCGCGGGCGTGATCGTCCTGCTCGCCGGCCTGTATTTCTGGGGGAAGTTCTCCCGCAACCGCATCCTGATCTTCTCGCCGATGCTCTTTGCGGGCGGCGACCTGCTGTATTCGCTGGGTGCGGTGATCCTGATCAACCTGGCCATCCTGATCCTGTCGGTGTGCCTGTATATGGTCCGGAAGGAGCTGGCGGCGCGCGCGGACACGCGGGGCCGCAGGATCCTGCTGGCCGTCGGTCCGGTGCTCGCCGTGCTGGGCATCGTGCTGTATTCGCAGGCCGCCCTGCGGAGCATCATCCTCAATTCGGGCTTCTCGCTGGAGCTGTACAAGCTGGCGCAGCTGAGTCCGTTCAGCGTGCTGGTCTATGTGTCGTTCATCACGATGCTGCTCAGCGTCCCCCTGCTGCTGCAGCTGGCCGCCCCCGCGTTCGACGCGTTCACGGGCCGGCGTTTCGACGCCTTCTCCCTGACCGGGCGCGTGGTGCTCTCCCTGCTGCTGGGCGTGTACCTGATCGCGACGGCGGCGGTGCTGGGCTTCCGCAAGGAGCAGGACCGCGCCGAGCTGCTGGCCAACCGGCTCGCGTTCGACCGCGACATAGCGATGGAGCTGCGCCTGCGCCGGATGGAGCCGCAGATCGCCGACGATATGTTCCTGTCGGCGCTGTCGCATTTCCAGGGGGCGGACCAGGCCATCCAGAGCCGCCTCGCGGACTACTATTTCGCGGGCGGGGAGCGGGACTACCTCGTGACCGCCCGGGTGTTCAATGAATTCAACAATACGCGGCAGGCCGCGATGGAATACAACGCCGCCCTGCGTGACGGCGTGCCGATCGCCGACGACTCGCGCTTCCTGTATGTCAAGCGCGACACCGGCCGGCCGTACTACGTCGGCGTCTTCTATTTCCTCTCCGATCAGGGGACCATTTCCCGCATCCTGGTCCGGGTGGAGCTGCGGGACGTCCGGGGCGCCCGGGGCTACGCCGGCATCTTCGGCATCACCCCGCCGGGGCAGGTGACCCTGCCGTCCGGCTATTCCTACGCCCGCTATTCCGACCGCACCCTCCAGGCCTACAAGGGCCGCTACCCGTATCCTACGCGGATGGACGACGAGCTGTACCTGCAGATGTACGGCGCGCGCCGGGGCCACCTCAAGTCCGGCGGCTACACCCATTTCCTGGACGTGGTGGGCGAGAACGAATCCGTGGTGATCTCCCGCGCGAGCATCAGCCCGATGGCGTACGTCGTTGCCGGCGTGCTGGTGGCGCTGCTGGCCTTCCTGGTCTTCTCCATCATCGTGCTGCGCCGTCCCAAGGTAGCGGTCTTCCAGAAGTCCTATTACAAGACCCGGATTTCCGCGATCCTGCTGGTGTCGCTGCTGCTCACCCTGCTGGCGATGGCCCTGGTGAGCGTACTCTTCGTGTACTCGCGCAACGACAGCAACCGCCAGTCGGTGATGACGGACAAGGTCAACTCCATCATCGCCATCATGGATGCCGGGATGGAGGGACTCCCTTCCGCCGCCTACGTGGACTGGCAGGCGCTGCGTATGCTCGTCGAGCAGGTCAGCGGGGAGACCGGCACCGACATCACCCTCTATTCGCCCGACGGGCGTATGCTCTTCAGCACCACCGCGGTCGTGTCCGACCAGCTGATGGCCGAACAGCGGATGAACGGGACCGCCTACTACAACATTATGTACCGCAACCGCCGCCAGTACATCCAGCAGGAGCGGCTCGGTATGTTGAAGTTCTACAGTATGTACGCACCGCTGTTCGCCGCGGACGACTCGCTGGTGGCCATCCTCTGCTCCCCGTACAACGAGGAGACCTACGATTTCGAGGAGGATGCGGTGATGCACTCGATGACGATCCTGACGCTGTTCCTGCTCTTCCTGCTGATGGCGCTCTTTATGGTGTCGCGCATCGTGGACCGTATGTTCAAGCCGCTGAGCGAGATGAGCGGCAAGATGGAGCAGGCGGACCTCGGCTCGCTGGAGTATATCGACTACGACCGGGACGATGAGATCTCCTCCATCGTCGCGGCCTACAACCGTATGGTCACGGAACTGTCCGAGAGCTCGCGCAAGCTGGCGCAGGCCGAGCGTGACAAGGCCTGGAGCGGAATGGCCCGCCAGGTGGCGCACGAGATCAAGAATCCGCTCACCCCGATGAAGCTCCAGCTCCAGCGGGTGATACGGCTCAAGGACAAGGGCGATCCGGCCTGGCAGGAGCGCTTCGAGGAGGCCAGCAAGGTCATCCTCGACCACATCGACATCCTCACGGACACAGCCAACGAGTTCTCCACCTTCGCGAAACTTTATACCGAGGAGCACACGGAGATCGTGCTGGACAAGCTCCTGCAGGAGGAAATCTCGATGTTCGACAACCGGGAGAACATCCATTTCGACTACCTCGGCCTGTCCAACGTCGTGGTCAAAGGCCCCAAGCCGCAGCTCACCCGCGTGTTCGTGAACCTGCTCGGCAACGCCGTGCAGGCCATCGGCGACGTGCCGGACGG
>JAEEGI010021624.1_pt1 | contig 12775 bp, 11 predicted proteins | sample 8958751 | NCBI WGS metagenome assembly JAEEGI01 (sample SAMN16246545, study PRJNA631951) | gut metagenome | biome: gut microbiome; feature: rumen; material: KS-attached | host: Bos | place: Iran: Karaj | collected 2018-10 | reverse complement strand
GTTTAAAAGTTTGATCTGGCCAGAACTCAAGCTTGGCTTTTGTTCTGTCCGTTATTTACTAATCTTTGTTCTGAATAATTCTCTTGGAATTTTTCAGGGTTGCATTACTGTTTATTTGTCAAGGTACAGGAGCCTAGAATCCGCTCCACTGCTGCATTTGCGATGTTTGTGTCCGCATCAGCAACGAATATAAATATATCACTCGGTAATATAAGTGTCAACAACAAATTTCAATTTTTTTTGAGTTTTTTATAAAAAGGCTGGCAAACCCAGTATTTGCCAGCCTTTCAGTCTATAAACTTTTTATAAAGTTACTTATTATTTAAGTGATACCTTCTGCTCAGCTCCATTAATACTCACTATCATTCCAAGCGTCTGTATAGATGTAGCAGCCTCTTTATCTATCTCTGTAAGCACAACCAGACTCTCATGAGCTCTGGAATCAATTGTTCCCACGAAAGATGAAAGATCATTAGGGAGGAATGTAACTGGAGTATACCCCAGATTCTTGCCATTTAATATAACCTGGAACTTTATATTCTTTTCGAGAATATTTACCTTCTTGGCTCCGTCTGATCCATTGTACAGATCAAATCTCAGCACCAGAAGCTTCTTGCCTTTTTCAGCATTTATGACATAACTCTTAGAGCTTTCTGGGTATGTACTGGATACAGAATATCCTTCGTAGGATAAGAAGATGTCATCAATAATTTCCTGTGTATCTTCTGTAGATAAAACTATCGCATCAGGATCTTCTGCTACCTTACTTGGTGTTTCTGATGGAGTATCAGTCTGCTCCTCTGGCTGCGTTTCACTGGTATTTGTTTCTGTGGAACTGTCAGAAGTCTGCATGTTTCCTGCATCATCTTCCACTGGGATCACTTCTTCAATGGATATATCAGTAGTTGGTTCTTCAAGCTGAACTGGTTCTGGCTCAGGTTCTGGAGCAGGCGTAGGAGCAGGAGTTGTAGTCTGAGTGCTCTCAGCTTTCGCCTTTTCTTTTTCTGCCTTAGCTTCTTCTTTTGCTCTTTGCTTGGCTACTTCCTTGGCATCAACATATGTCAACTTAGCCTGACCATTGTTGGAATACTTCATCAAAAGGCCTACAGCAAATTCAACTGTCTGGTTATACTCGTCCTCAGTCATCTCAGGAAAAGCTTCGCCACAGCCAGCCAAACTAAATGCAATACATATAGCTGTCATTATTCCCAAATACTTTTTTGCCCTCATAAGCTATCCTCTCTAGGAGTGATTATTTGGTCTCTAATTCAAAGTAGAATTCTACTCCATTATCATAGTTCTTGACGCCATATTCCTGATGCATGCCTTCCATAATTGCCTTAACAATGGATAATCCAACGCCGCTTCCACCGTATTCCCTGGTTCTGGCTTTATCAACCTTGTAAAACTTCTCCCATATATGACCGATACTGTCATCTGGAATAGGTTTACCAGTGTTAAAGACAGATACCCTTACATGACTATCTTTCTGGGTAAGCTTGATCTCTATGATTCTCTCGCCATCTATATGGTTAAGAGCATTGCTGTAATAATTCTGCAATACTTCTTCAATTTTGAATTCATCACCCCATACAAATATCGGCTCATATTCATCAAACTTGATAGTAACATCTTTTTGTCTCGCTAAAAGATCTGCAGATTTAATGTAGTTTGATATCATATCAACAATATCAAATCTCTCCATATTGGCATTTTCGTTGCCAAATTCCAGCTGATTAAGAGTAAGGAGCTTTTTAACCATGATGTTCATCTTGTTGGCTTCATCCATGATTACTTCACAATAAAAGTTCCTGCTCTCTTCATCATCATTAATGCCTTCCTTAAGGCCTTCTGCATATCCCTGAATAAGAGCTATTGGGGTTTTTAGTTCATGAGATACATTGGATAAAAATTCCTTACGCATCTCGTCAATTTCTTCTTTTTTAGCAATATCATGTTTGAGCGCTATATTGGCATTCTTGAGTTCTTTGATCGTGGACTCAAGTGTCTCAGACAGCTCATTCATGTTAGAGCCAAGAGCATCAATCTCACTGTGGTAATCACCGGTAGACTCGTACTTAGCTTCGAAATTAAGCTTTTTCATATCATCAGATATAAAGTACAGTCTCTTGATAGGATCTGTTACTCTCTTGGAAATGTACAGGATTACCATGGATCCTGCGACGATGGCAACGATAGCCACATATATCATGAAAGTATTGGAAATAGCTACACTGTCTTTGATACTCTCCATTGTAGAACGCACCAAAACCAGGTTTCCATTTCCTACAACTCCCCACATCTCCAGATATTGTCTGCCGTTTTTATCTTCTTCCCTCTGAAGAGTATAGTTCTCGCCAACATCCAAAATAACTCTGTGCTCTATTTCGTACTCTCCACCAGAGGTGTTGATCATATTCTCCCACAGAATCTTGGCCAAAAGCTCTGCGTTACTGGTTGACGACTTGATAGTCTTGGAATCACCATCAAGGACTATCATTTCAATATCATATCTCTCACAGATATGCCTGATTTCCTGATCAAACTCTTCTGATGTAATATCACCTGTAGAGGTAGCACGATCTATACTTCTATACGCTTCGATGATAGCTTCTCTCTTATTTTGTACATAAAAGCTTTCCATGAACAAAAGATTCATGACAAGACAAAAGGTAAAGGTACCAATTATGGTCGCAATGAAAGCAACGCTTATTTCAAAGCGTATGGAATGGGTCTTATTAAACTTTTTATCATTTCCCATATCTACAGCCAAACCAATTCCCCGTATTATTCTGCGTCAAACTTGTAGCCCATTCCCCAGATAGTCTTGATCATATCGCCCTTCTTGCCAAGTTTGCCACGAAGTTTTTTAACATGAGTATCAATGGTTCTGGCATCGCCAAAATAGTCATAGTTCCAAACATTATTAAGAATCTTTTCCCTGGAAAGAGCTACGCCCTTATTCTCAAAGAAAAATGATAAGAGTTCGAATTCCTTATAGCTAAGATCAATCTCTTTACCGTCAACAAGAACGCTATGAGCAACTTTATTAACTACAATTCCGCCAATCTCCATGATCTGATTATTGGCCGTCTGATTAGTTCTGCGCAAAATAGCAGAAACTCTTGCTGCAAGTATCTTGGGACTAAATGGCTTGGAAATGTATTCATCAACACCAAGCTCAAAGCCTAAAAGCTCATCTCTTTCTTCCGCCTTAGCTGTGAGCATAATGATCGGAACCTTAGAATTGGCTCTGATTTCTCTGCACACTTCCCAGCCATCTCTCTTAGGCATCATAACATCAAGAATAATCAGTGATATCTCTTTATCTTCATAAAAAATATCAAGAGCCTGCTGTCCATCCTCAGCCTCAACTACGAGATATCCATCTTTTACTAAAAAGTCTTTGACGAGTTTGCGCATCCTACTCTCATCATCAACTACTAATATTTTAAGATCTTCCACTGTGTCAGTCCTCCTGATTGTCGTCTATATTTTCTGTATCCTCATAATAACTTGAAGTATCAGTGATGCCAAGCCTTTTTTCAGCTATTCTGACTTTTTTCTCCCGCTCTTTAAGGTCCTGTTCCCATGATGCATATCTGTTTGTCACATTGCTCTTGTAGTTGATAATGTTGTCGTTTTCGGCTGTTGCAGCAATTACAAAAAGGAGAATCACAAGTATCACAAGCACTATATTGCATATAATCGATAGTATCTTGGTAAAATCTACCTTTTTCCCCTTTTTTTCAGGTTTTATCCTCTGTTTCACAGAAAGGCTCTCAATAGCTGAATGTCTGGAAAAAGATACATCTACAGGAATAGGAATTATATCCTCCTCACTATATCCGCTCTCAATCAGCCTTATCCTGAGTCCGATAAGATAGCACCAGCCGATGGGGGTTTTGAATATCTTATTCTCAATAGACTTCTCATATACAGCCTTTATATCAGTCGGTTTACTGGACTTTACTCTTGACTGCAGGAGCCTTATCTTGGACGCATCCATAGTAGCCTTCTGAGTATCAGCCTCGGAAGTAAACTGAAAGCCTTCTACTATGAAATTGTCAGCATTACTTTTATCATCAGCCGCCATATTCTGCTCCGTTAGCTGCAATGAATACACTTACACTTCTGGCCTTAAGGGTTTTATTCCTCCAGGTAAGAGGTTTTGGTCTGTTAAAAAAGTATTTGCCTTCGTCATCACCTGTATCAATGCAAAGTGCCCAATATGTACCTTCTGGAGGATTTGGAAGCATGATCTGTATATCCTCCCAATATGCATTGATCGCGATGTATACTATATCGTCATGGCCTTTTTTGTTATAAAAGCCAGCATATCTGACACATACAACCCTGGATTCGCCAGTAATATTGTGGTTATCCGGATTCTCCGTATGAAGTGATATATTAGGATATCCGCATGTTGCTGGCTGTAGGTCTTTTCTGATGCAAGGATGCTTTCTTCTGAACTGGATAACACGTCTGTAGAAATCAAAAAACTCTTTATTCTTATTAAGCAGTTCCCAGTTGAGCCAGGATATCTCATTATCCTGACAATACGCATTGTTATTACCAAACTGAGTGTTGCCAAATTCATCTCCTGAGTAGATCATAGGAGTTCCTCTGCTGCACATCAGAACAGTGATAGCATTTCGCATCATCCTGAATCTCAGGTCATTGATACCAACATCAGAAGTCTCCCCTTCTGCACCGCAGTTCCAGCTTCTGTTATCATTAGCTCCATCAGTATTGTTCCAGCCATTATCTTCATTGTGCTTGCTGTTATATGCATACAGATCATATAAAGTGAAGCCATCATGGCAGGTAATAAAGTTTACAGAGGATTCATATCCCATATAAGCTCCGCCGTACAGATCCATGGAGCCTGTAATTCTCTTAACAGCTTCTGGTGCAGCCCAGATATCGCCCTTTAAGAAGGATCTGATATCATCCCTATATTTGCCATTCCACTCAGCCCATCTCTTCCATGCAGGGAAATTACCAACCTGATACATTCCGCCTGCATCCCAAGCCTCTGCTATAAGCTTGACGTTACCAAGGATTGGATCGTAGGCAAGACGCTGAATAAGTGGTGGTCTTTCCATAGGGGATCCATCCTGATCTCTTCCAAGAATACTAGCAAGATCAAATCTGAATCCATCAACTCTGTACTGTTCAACCCAGTATCTAAGGCACTCAACAATGAGCTCCTGAACCATGGGATGGTTACAGTTCATGGTATTACCACATCCGCTGAAGTTGTAGTATTGTCCCATAGGAGTCAAAAGATAATAGATATTATTATCAAAGCCCTTAAAGGAAATAAAAGGGCCATTCTCATTACCTTCTGCTGTATGATTGAACACGACATCAAGGATAACCTCAATTCCGTTATCCTTAAGTTCTTTGATCATATGCTTGAGTTCAACGCCTTCTTTGTTATACTCACTCTGATAGGCGTAGCTCGTATTTGGAGCAAAAAAGCTTATGGTGTTATAACCCCAATAATCAAGAAGCGTTTTGCCATTAACTTCTCGTTTATCCCTTGTTTCATCAAATTCAAAGATTGGCATAAGCTCTACTGCTGTTACGCCTAGTCTCTTTAGATATTCAACTTTTTCCTTGATTCCTTCAAAAGTTCCTCTGCACTTAACGCCTGAAGAAGGGTCCATTGTAAATCCCCTTACATGCATTTCATATATAACTGAATCGCACATAGGGATTTCAAGGCTGGAAGTTGCATTCCACTCAAAGTTGTCTCTAACAACTCTGGCTCTGTACTGCCCATTCTTATTAAGCCTCTGTCCCCAGATTCTCTGTCCAGAAACAGCCTTGGCATAAGGATCAAGCAAAACATTATTCTTATTGAACAAAAGACCTTTCTCGGGATCCCAAGGTCCATCAACGCTATAACAGTACTCCAGATTTTCTATATCAAGTCCGAAAACAATCATGGAGTATACTTTACCGATCTTATAGCTCTCAGGAAAAGGAATCTGGGCAAATGGCTTTTCTTCGCCGCGATGGTATAGCAAAAGAGTCACCGATGTAGCGCCGTTAGAATATACGGTGAAATTTACGCCATCAGTGAGCATAGTTGCTCCATTAATGCCATAAAAACCAGGCCTCACACGGAAGCCTGATATTTCATCTAGAGCAAGCATCTGTCTGTTAAGATCGCTTTTCCTTAGTTCTCGCCCATGCCGCTCTCCGATCTCTATAGGTTTTCTGCTCTGTCTATGTCTTCTAAACTCGTTCATATTAATATATTAACACATTATTGATAAATTTTCTGTGAAATAAAAAAGACAGCGAGGTAAAAACCTCGCCATCTTATAGTACATTTTTAACTAATCAAACAGGATATGCTCCATTTTTGGTATCAGCAGCTGAAACATCAACTGATGTCTGCTGTGCCATACGATACTTAAAGAAGTCTGTAGCAACCTGTGGGAACAATGCATATGAGAGAACATCCTCATCCTGCTGCTTCCACTGAGCAACTTCCTTCTCGAACTTAGCAAGTCCTGGCTCAAGTCTATCTGCAGGCCTGCATGTGATAACTTCTCTGTCGCCAATGATCTTCTTCTGAACTTCTGGGTTGAAAGGCTTAATTGTCTTACCATACTCACCAGCAAGGAGGTCCTTAGTCTGGTCAGTAGCAACCTTATATCTCTCACCCATAAGTACGTTCATAACAGCCTGTGTACCAACAATCTGTGATGAAGGTGTTACAAGAGGTGGCTCACCGAAGTCCTTACGAACCTGTGGAATTTCCTCAAGAACTGTATTGTACTTATCGCTAGCATTCTGCTCTTTGAGCTGGCTAACCATGTTAGAAAGCATTCCGCCAGGTACCTGATACATAAGAGTCTTGATGTTAACACCAAGAACTTTAGGATCCATAAGTCCGCTAGCAAGGCACTCTTCTCTATATGGTCTGAAGTGATCTGCAATCTTAGCAAGAATCTTCTGATCAAGACCTGTCTCGAAAGGCTGTCCCTTGAAGGCCTCAACCATAACTTCTGTAGCAGGCTGTGATGTTCCAAGAGCGAATGGAGAAATAGCACAGTCGATGATATCTACACCAGCCTCAGCTGCCTTCATGTATGTCATGCTGGCAACACCTGATGTGTAGTGTGTATGAAGGTCGATAGGAAGGCTTGTAGCACTCTTAAGAGCCTTAACAAGCTTCTCTGCCTCATAAGGAAGAAGAAGTCCAGCCATATCCTTGATACAGATAGAATCTGCTCCCATGTTCTCAATGTCCTTAGCGATGTTCATCCAGTACTCTTCTGTGTATGCATCACCAAGTGTGTAAGCAAGAGCGATCTGAGCATGTCCGCCCTCTTTCTTACAAGCCTTAACAGAAGCCTCAAGGTTTCTAAGGTCGTTAAGACAGTCGAAAATTCTGATAATATCGATACCGTTAGCTATAGACTTCTGAACGAAGTACTCTACTACATCATCTGGATAATGCTTGTATCCGAGGATATTCTGTCCACGAAGAAGCATCTGAAGTTTAGTATTCTTGAAGCCTGCACGAAGCTTACGAAGTCTCTCCCATGGATCTTCCTTAAGGAATCTCATGCAGGAATCGAATGTAGCACCGCCCCAGCACTCAACTGCGTTATATCCAACCTGATCCATTGTCTCAATGATAGGGAGCATAACTTCTGTAGGCATTCTGGTCGCAATAAGTGACTGATGTGCATCACGAAGTACAGTCTCATTGATACGAACTGGTTTTTTCTGTAATTCTGCCATATCTTTTTATCCTTTCGAATTTATTGTTCTACTTATAATCAATTTATACTCCAAATACCGCCATAAATGTACCAGCAACTACGGCTGTACCGATAACTCCGGCAACGTTAGGTCCCATAGCATGCATGAGCAGGAAGTTTGATGGATCATATTCAGCACCAACCTTCTGTGATACACGGGCAGCCATAGGTACGGCAGAAACGCCTGCTGAACCAATAAGTGGATTGATCTTGCCACCTGTTACCAGGCAAAGAAGCTTACCAAGAAGACATCCAGCGGCTGTACCAAATGCAAATGCAATAAGTCCAAGTACAACAATGATGATTGTTGTTGTGTTAAGGAAAGCCTCAGCACTTGTTGTAGCACCAACGGATGTTCCAAGAAGGATAACTACGATGTACATAAGCGCGTTAGAAGCTGTTTCCTGAAGCTGACGAACTACTCCAGACTCTCTAAAGAGGTTACCAAGCATAAGCATACCAATAAGAGGAGCTGTTGTAGGAAGGATCAAACTTACAACGATAGTAACGATTACAGGGAAAAGAATCTTCTCGAGCTTGGATACTTCTCTAAGCTGCTGCATTCTGATCTTTCTCTCTTTATCTGTTGTAAGAAGCTTCATAATAGGTGGCTGAATCATAGGCACGAGAGCCATGTACGAATAAGCAGCTACCGCAATAGGTCCCAGAATAGATGTCTGATGCAGTTTGGATGCAAGGAAGATAGATGTAGGGCCATCTGCTCCACCGATGATTGATACAGCAGCAGCCTGCTGATCATTGAATCCAAATGCAATAGCCATGAAGTATGCTGAGAAAATACCAAACTGAGCACCAGCTCCCATAAGGAAACTGATAGGGTTCGCAATAAGTGGACCAAAGTCAGTCATGGCACCAACACCCAGGAAAATGAGTGAAGGAAGAATTGCCCATTCATCCAAAATGTAGAAATAATGGAGAAGACCACCAGCAGAATCGCCAACTGGCTCAGCCATGATTTCAGGATAAATGTTAACAAGAAGCATACCAAATGAAATTGGTACTAAAAGCAAAGGCTCAAATCCCTTAGCAATTGCAAGATACAAGAACACAAGAGCAACACCGACCATCACGTAGTTACCAGGTGTCATTGTAGTAAATGCTGTCTGTTGCCAGAGATTAGATAATGTATTAACTATGTAATCCATTTTTTATCCTCATTTCTGTTTTAATGAAAACTAATTACTCTGACGTCTCTATTAGTTAAGAGTAGCAAGGCATGTTCCAGCCTCAACAGAATCACCAGCAGCTACATCGATGCTTGCAACTGTTCCGTCCTGAGGAGCAACCATAGGGATCTCCATCTTCATAGACTCGATAGTAACAACTGTGTCACCCTTCTTAACAGCCTGTCCAACGCTAGCATTGATCTTGAGAACCTTACCAGCTGCACCAGCCTCTACTTTAACAGCACCTGCGCCAGCACTTGCCTTCTTGGCAGGAGCTGCAGGAGCCTTAACTACAGGAGCTGAAGCTACAGGAGCAACTCCTGAACCAGCGCCTTCTTCTACAGTTACATCATATACGTTTCCGTTAACGGTTATTGTATAGTTCTTCATTTATATCTCCTTTCGATGAGCATGGATGTTACCGTGCTCGATCCCCTATATTAGTGTTTTTTCCAGTTATTATTTACTTTTCTGATAGATCTTACACGGAATCCATCTGTACCAGCGCTTCCCTCGTATGCAGCAATTGCAGCAGCGATAACTGCAACAAGCTCTGCATCACTTGAGAGATCTTCCTGCTCAGCAATCTGATTGATTGTGTTATCCATTGCCTTCTGAGCGATTTCCTTGTCACTCTCTTTCTTTTTCTTGCTGCCACCAAAGAGCATTGGGAAAAGAGAAATGATAAGTGAAATAAGGATAAGAATTGCGAACGCCATACCCATTCCAAGAAGAGTATTAAGTCCAGCATTCTCAAGCTTCTCACCAGTAGTCTTCTGAACAGTTACGCCGATATCAGTAGGCTCACCTCTGTTTGAAAGGTAAATCTCCATATCAGCAGCGTGCTTGGTTCCCTGAATTACAGCATCTACTACTAATTCACCATCTTTATTAACTTCATAGCTGATCTCTTTTACAAAAAGATCACCAGGAAGTGTCTCAACTGATTTGTATCCGAGATCATTAAGTGCCTTGTACCAGCTCTCATATCCACTGGCAAGGACCTCATAACGCTCATCTGAAGTGCTCAGTGCAATATCGAAGTACATCTTCTCTTCGAAGTTATCAGGAGTAATACCCTGTAAATACCACGCTTCGAAATTGTTATCTTCGAGTGCCTCTGCATAGCCCTTCAGGCTTTCCTGTGTGAATATATCAGACGAATACCTGCTTCCTTCTACGGTATTGGATTTAGCATCTTCACCGCAGGCTGTCAGTCCCAGAAGGCAGCTAAGCATTACGCCCAAAACCAACATTTTTCGTTTCATTTTGAGTGCTCCCTTCATTAAACTGTGCCATGTTTCTTGGCAGGACGCTCATCCCTTTTTGTAAAAAGCATTTCGAATGCACCTACAACATACTTTCTAGTATCTGCAGGCTCAACGATTTCATCTACATATCCTCTAGCTGCAGCACTCTTAACATTGTTCTGAAGTGCAGCATATTCTGCAGCAGCCTTAGATACTGTCTCAGCATCCTTACCGTCGCAGATGATCTTGGCAGCAAGATTAGCATCCATAGTTCCAACCTGAGCATCTGGCCAGCTGATAGTAACATCAGCACCAATTGCCTTGGAGTTCATGATGACATATGCGCTACCAAATGCCTTACCAGTGATAAGGTTAACCTTAGGAACTGTAGCATTAGCAAGTGCATAAACAAGCTTGCCTGCAGCCTTAGCTACATGCTTCTCATCGCACTTAGATGCGCCAAATCCTGTTGCGTTTGTAAGTGTAAGAACTGGAAGATCAAAAGCATCACAGAAGTTAATGAACTCAGCTGCCTTCTCACAGCCATGAGCTGTAAGCTTGTCAGCAAACTTCTCTGCTTCCTTGCCATTCTCATCAAATACAGCTGTACGGTTACCAACAAGACCAACTGTTGCACCGTTAAGTCTGATAAATCCTGTTACCATCTCCTTGGCATACTCTCTCTTTGTCTCAAAGAAGATGCCATTATCTGAGATCTGTCTAGCGATAAGTGAAGGATCAGCTGTTGCGCCATCCAGATTCTCGCATGCTCTGTTCAGGTCATCAGCGCACTCCTGGTATGTATCCCCATCCTCATTGTTAGAAGGAAGAATAGATACAAGTTCTCTAACCTGAGCATAAATTGTAGCCTCATCAGCAACTACATCAACATTAGCTGTCTCTGTAGCCTGCCACTTAGCAGATGATGTATCGCACTTCTCTTTGTAGTTGCCATCAAGAGCGTTAGGTGAGTTTACAAAAAGCTTAGCCTTCTCAGACTCCATGAATGTAAAGTCTGTGATAGAAGGAATGATTGCAAGTCCACCACCACAGGCACCAAAGATGGCTGTGATCTGAGGAACAACTCCAGAAGCCTCCACCTGCTTAAGATAGATTTCGCCAAAGCCGTTAAGGGCGTCTGTTGCCTCCTGAAGACGAAGTCCTGTTGAATCGATAAGTCCGATTACAGGAGATCCTGTCTTGATTGCCAGTTCGTACAGGCGAACGATCTTCTTGGCATGCATCTCACCGATAGATCCGCCAAGTACTGACGCATCCTGGCTGTAAACATAAACCAGATTACCGTCAATAACACCATAGCCAGTAACTACGCCGTCTGATGGTGTTTCTTCCTGTTTCAGATTGAAATCTGTGTTTCTGGCTGTCACAAGAGCACCAATTTCAACGAAACTGTTTTCGTCGAGCAAAGCATTGATTCTTTGTCTCGCTTGTGAAGAACTACTCATTTGTTTACCTCCGAAATTTTTTATAATGAATAAAATATACACAAATGAATTGCGTTATAGCGAAAAAGTGCTAATTCCGCAACATAAGTCAGAATATAGTATACCATAAAAGATAGCAAAAAAAAGGAAAAATGCATAAAAAATTGCGCATTTTTCCTATATTTTATGAATTGTATATTATTAATTGTTTATGCGGATACCGTTAACTGCTAATTGTAAAAATAGTATCTGTTAATTATATATCAAGCTTGACATTGATTTCCTCTTCAGCCTGTGCCTTGAATTCCTCAACCTGCACCGCTCCTATAGAAGGAAGTTCTTCAAGAGATCTTACTCCAAAACTCCTTAGGAACTCCTCCGTTGTTCCAAACAAAAGAGGTCTTCCTGGTGCATCCAGTCTTCCAAGTTCCTGAACAAGTCCAAACTCCACAAGCCTGTTTACCGCATGATCACTATTCACACCACGGATTTTCTCCACCTCAAGCCTTGTAATAGGCTGTTTGTAAGCAATGATTGAAAGAGTCTCCATAAGCGAATCCGTAAGCACGGCCTTTTTAGGTGCTTTCGCAATCTTTACAAGGTACTCATACATCTCTTTTTTGGTACATAGCTGAACTGCCTTTTCAAGTTCGATTATTCCAATACCGCTGTCAGACTTTTCATACTTTTCTTTTAAATATTCTATAAAACTCTTTACCTCTTTGACATCTGCCTCAATAGCTCTTGCCAGAGCGCTTATTTCAACAGAATCACCCATAGTAAAAAGAATCGCCTCTACAATGGCTGCGCCTTCTTCTCTTGTCATATCAACTTGCCTTTCTGGAGGTTATAATAATATCACCAAATGTATCTTCCTGTTCTATCTCAATTTCTCCAAGCTTCATTTCTTCGAGCATAACAAGGAAGGTTACAATAATCTCCGTCTTGCTGTGCTGCTTTTCCAAAAGCTGTCTGAAACTAAAACGCGAATGCTCTCTAATGTATGCCCTTATGTACAGAGTCTTGGCATCCATATCAACTTCTTCTTTTTCGATATTACCGAATTTACTTCTGATAGGGTCGACCTTATCTTCCTGCCTTCT
>JAEEGI010021622.1_pt1 | contig 12776 bp, 8 predicted proteins | sample 8958751 | NCBI WGS metagenome assembly JAEEGI01 (sample SAMN16246545, study PRJNA631951) | gut metagenome | biome: gut microbiome; feature: rumen; material: KS-attached | host: Bos | place: Iran: Karaj | collected 2018-10 | reverse complement strand
TGCCAACCAAAAAGGCACGGCGTTTTTCCCCGCTTCCCCATCGCCTGTTCCCAATTTGCGGTGGACTAAATCCGCTGAAGCGGCACTCGAAAAACATGGCGAGGAGGGCGTGGACGCTTTTGGTGTCCTTGTCACCTGATTGCGGAACATCATTTACGAGAATATGGAGCGATAAGGCATTATCACCCGAAGGCGACAAATGCTTTAAGAACACCTTTTTGTGGCGTTGACTTTTTAAGATTTGGAGCGCTCCAAATTGTCACGTGAGACAGAGCATCTTCCAGCCAGCGGTGCTGGAACCTTTTTCAAACCGTCGTTTTTTTTCGAAAAATAAATTTTTTTTCAAAAAAAACGACGAAATGTGTACCAGAGTCCATTTTTTTTGTTAACTTTGTAGGCAATATTGGCATAATGCCCTGATGGCATAGCCAAAAAGAGGGTGTGTATGAGCACATTGACTAATGTGGATATGAAGCCCTATAGTGCTGAAACTGAGGAAACTGATAGAATCTGCCAACCTACTGACAGTTGCAGCATCATCCCCAAGGCCACAAGCTCTCAAACTGGGGTGTCGGTAGAATATGCGCCTCTGCCAAGTCACGGATGGTTTGTGATGAGGGCCTCATACGGCCGAGAGCAGAAGGCCTCTGACTACATGGTGGAGCATGGCACGCTGACCTTCCTGCCCAAGCACCTTGTCAACAAGCAGCGCAATGGCAAGAACGTGACAGTGGCTGAGCCTCTGGTGCCCAACATCTTGTTTGTCTATGCCTCACGCGAGCAGGCCGACGAATACGTAAAGAACACCCCACAGCTGTCATTCCTTTCCTATTATTACGACCATTTCCGGCAGGAAGAAGGAAAGAACCCCCCGCTGGTGGTGCCTGACAGCGAGATGCGCAACTTCGTGCTCGCCACCACTACCAATAGCCTGCATGTGCGGCTGGTGCAGCCAGAGCATTGCCACTTCAAGAGTGGCGACATCGTGAAGGTCGTCGACGGGCCGTTTGTGGGCGTGAAGGGGCTGGTGGCACGCGTGGCTGGCCAGCAGCGCGTGGTGGTCACGCTGAAAGGACTCTGCTCGGTGGCCACGGCCTATGTGCCAAGCGCATTCTTGCAAAAGGACACCGATGAAGCCGGATAATAACGAATTTAATTAACCCTAAAACGAAAAATATGGACAAGTACACAGAACTATTAGCCAGACTGCCATTCGACCTGTTGCACATCGCACAGTCGTTTGCCAACGACAACAAGTCGCCAAAGATTGAACCTGCCCACATGCTGCGGGCGTTGCTGCATCGTAGCGCCGGTTTGGTGAACTACATCGAGGACACCCTCGACGAGGATTATTACTACTTGGTGGACTGGGCCGACATGCGCATGAAGCAGTGCGACAAGTCGCCATACGCCATGAAGGGCTTCGAGCTGTCGCACGACGCACAGAACGTGGTGAAGGAGGCCAAGGAGATAGCCGATGCCGCAGGAAAGGCCGACATTGATGGCCCCTGTCTGCTGGCAGCCCTCGTCAGCCCCGGCGTGGGATTCAGCTACGACCAGCTGAAGACGCTGCCCCTCTCGGCTGAGAAGATAAAGAAACAGATAGGAACGGGCGCGCCCGTGAAAGCTGCTCCGGCAGGTGGTGCCGCACCCACAGCCTCGGCTGCTGGCATGCCCGCCGACAATGGCTACTGCGTCGACATGCTGGTGGAACTGCCCGAGGCTCCCGTCATCGGCTTCGATGGCGAGGTGCGCTCCATGACCGAGGTGCTGGCCCGCAAGGACCGCGCCAACCTGCTCATCGTTGGCGAGACGGGCGTGGGAAAGACCAGCCTCATCGATGCCATCCTGCAGCGGGTGCGCGACAAGAAGGTGCCGGCCTCATTGGAGAACATGCAGCCTTACGAGCTCGACCTCATCGCCCTCAGCCAGGGCGTCAGCTACAAGGGCGAGATTGAAGACCGCTTCAAGCAGGTGAGCGAGCAGCTGATGCAGCTGACGCAGCCCCTGCTCATCGTGGAGAACTTCCATCGCGTGGAGGACAAGCAGTCGACGCTGAACGGCATTCTGCCCGGACTGAAGAAACTGCTCTCGAAGAACCAGTTGCAAGTGGTCATCACCTCGACTATCGACGGATATACCAAGGACATCGAGAAGGACAAGGAGCTGACGGCGTTCTTCGAGAAGATCACCGTGGAAGAACCCAACGAGGAGCAGGCCATCAACATCCTGTTGGCCAAGCGCCAGAGCTACGAGGACTTCCACCACCTGCCCATCGACGACGATGTGCCCGCCGAGATTGTCCGTCTGGCCAAGCGCTACATGCCCGACCGCCGTCTGCCATCGTCGGCCCTCGACCTGCTCGACCGCGCCATGTCGTCCGTGAAGATAGCCAACGAGCTGGCCGCCCTCTCCTCCACCTCACCTACCGAACCTACAGCACCTACTCCACCTACCACACCTACCCTCATGAAGGAAGCCGTCCGCGATGTCGTTGCCAAGATGACGGGCATCCCCATGGGCAACATCCAGAGCGAGGAGCGAGAGAAGCTGGGCAATGCCGAGCAGATACTCCACCAGCGCGTGGTGGGGCAGAACCATGCTATCAAGAGCATCCTCGATGCCATCTTCGAGAGTCGCTCGGGCCTGAACAAGAAAGGTCAGCCCATGGGTTCGTTCTTCTTCCTCGGCCCCACGGGAACGGGTAAGACCGAGCTGGCCAAGTCGTTGGCCAACTTCCTCTTCGACGACGAGACGGCCATGCTCCGCTTCGACATGTCGGAGTATAAGGAGGAGCACTCCGTGGCACTGCTCTATGGTGCGCCTCCGGGATATGTGGGCTACGAAGAAGGCGGCTTGCTTGTGAACCAGATTCGTCAGCATCCCTATAGCGTGGTGCTCTTCGACGAGATTGAGAAGGCCCACAAGAGCGTCTTCGACCTCTTCCTACAGATCCTCGACGAGGGTAAGCTGCACGACCGCCTGGGCCGCGTGGGCGACTTCTCCAACTCGCTCATCATCTTCACGTCGAACATCGGCTCGGAGTATATCTTCAAGTCGTTTGGCGAGGGCCGCGTGCCCACCCACGACCAGCTCTTGGAGGTGATGCAGGGCAACTTCCGCCCAGAGTTCCTGGCGCGCCTCACCGAGATTGTGCCCTTCTCGCCCATCACCACCGAGATGATCAACCGCATCTTCGACATCCATATCAAGAACCTGCTGAAGACGCTGGGTGAGCAGAACATCACACTCGAAATCGACGAGTCGGCACGCAAGTACGTCACCAGCGTGGGCTTCAACGCACACTATGGCGCACGTCCCATCCTGGGCATCATCCGCAAGGAGATACGCCGCCCGCTGTCGAAGCTCATCATCGCTGGCGACATTGTGGCTGGCGACAAGGTGACGATGAAGTACGACGAGGAGAAGAAGCAAATCATCTGGGACATTGAAAGCCCCGATGATGACAGCGCCCCCGCCGCCGAACCCACTGCCGAACCCGCAGCCCCATCGGCACCGACCCAGCAGTAGAACGAAATGAACGCCGTGGACAAGACATCACACGGCATCACCCAACAGCAATCATCCTTTATTATTAACTTATAAACCCCCAAAACAATTATGGCAAGAAAAACTGTTATCACCAAGGTGCTTGATGTAGAGGCACAAGACGGCATCATCGAGTTCCCACAGAACCGGGCTCTCTACGCTGACCAGTTCACCGACGAAGCTCCACAGAGCGACGAGGACCGCGAAGGCTTCAAGGCCAAGAGCATGAAGGACGTGTTTGAGCACTACCAGCCCTCCAAGAAGGACGTGGCCTTGGAGAACGAAGAAGGTGGAGCCGTCTACGAGGACTTTGATTTCAAGTCGATCAAGGACTTCGAGGACGAGGCACTCATCGCCAACAGCGCACTGATGAGTGGCGCAAAGTCGAAGATTGATGCTTACAACAGCGTCATCCGCCAGCTGGAGAAGAACAAGTCGCTGCGCACCGCACTCAAGGACGAGGCTGCACGCGGCAACCTGAAGAACGCCCTCAAGGCTCTCCTCGCCGAAATAGAGGCCGCCGAGTAATCCTCGCCCCCTCTCTCATCCAACCCATTAAACTCATTAATCCCATAAAACCCATAAAAAACTATGGCAGAAGAACTGAAACAAGAAGAGCAGGGCCAAGCCCTCGGACTTCGTGAAAGAGAAAAAATAGAGAACCCTTCACAATTGCTCGATACCAGCGTTAATGGGCTGAGCAAGTTTGGAGGCTTCCAGATGCTCAAGGGCCTCATCAAGGGCGTTGAGAACATGGACCCCCGCCGCAAGGCCGTGAAGAATATCTTCCTCAACGACGCTGCTTATGCCGATGTACGCAAGAAGCTGAAGAACGAGCTGGAACTCTGGGTGAGCATCCTCGAAGAGGGCGGCAGCGACCCCATGGAGATCATCGACCAGTGCAAGGAGAAGCTGGCCAAGGCTGAGACCAACCTGAAGAACAACCTCTTCACCGTGCACGACGAGGTGCAGAAGCTGGAGATCACCTACCGTGCACTCGACTCCTTCTTCGCCAATGCCGGACAGGGCAAGATCGACTGCCTCACGCTGATGAACGTGAACAAGGAAGAGTTGGAGTACCACGACTCGGAGGACACACTCGCCATCCGCGACGAGCTGGAGCGCTACTACGACCGTCTGAGCCTGAAGAACAACTACTCGCTGCTCATTATGCCTGGATATATCGGCGACGCCACCGTCACCCGCATGTGGGCCGACACGGCCTATCGTAACAAGGTCATCATGCTCACCGACTTCAAGGACAGTCTGAACTTCTCGATGCTGAAGGACGAACTCGACGATGCCAACATCCAGAGCCAGGAGGCCAAGATGGCCAACGTGGTGATGACCGCCAACTACATCCTCGGCCGCAAGAAGAGCGAGCTGGCAGGTGAGGACGACGACCTCTACATCCCCGCTTCGGCAGCACTGGCCGGTCGCATGACCAACACCGAGGAGACCGTCATCGCTCAGGGCTGCGCCGGCAAGAAGTATGGCACGCTGTCGAACGTGAAGGGTGCCCGCATGGATTTGCGCAAGAGCGAGATTGCTGCCATCATCGACATGGGTGTCATCCCCATGGTCGAGGAGGACGGACGCACCATGGCCTTCTCGAACCGCTCGCTCTACAACGGAGCCACCATCGGACTGCAGGAGTATCCCATCGTGCGTGTCTTCGACTGGATTGGAAAGGTGTTCCAGAACTTCTTCAACGACGAGGCGTTCATCAACTGGAACAGCAGCGTGAAGGCCGAGTTGCAGCAGGCCGTCCACGACTTCCTGAGCGACTACAAAGGCCCGGGCCGACTCATCGAGAACTACAACCTGAAGAGCATCAACCAGGATCCCAAGACGAAGGACATCAAGATCGAGGTGGAGCTGAAGCCTTTCTTCGCCGCCAAGAACTTCTTTATCTCGCTCACCGGCCACAACGGCGACGCCGGCACCGAGTGGGACACCAGCGTGTCTTAATCTAATCTCTCAGTAGGATTCTGCACCCGTGCAGAATCCTATTCCCTCTCGTTTGTTCTTATTAACAACCTTTTTTAAAAACTTTTATTATTAACCCTTTAAAACATTTCAATTATGGCAGCACAGAGAACTGTAACCATCAATGCTGATGGCATTGCCGAGCGCGAAGTAATGTATGTTCGTTACGAACTCAACCAGCAGACCGATGTCGAGGGTCAGCCCACTGGCACCACCCGTGGCGGCAAGATCTACGTGAAAGTGAAGTCAAACGATGACGGCAACACCGACCTGCTCGAGTGGATGTGCGACACCTACATGTCGAAGAGCGGCACCATCTCATGGCCCAACCGCCAGGGTGGCGAGATGAAGCACCTCGACTTCGAAGAGGGCTACATGGTGGAGTATGCCGAGACCTACGACAACAAGAACGAGGTACAGCAGTACGAGGAGTTCTGCATCTCGGCTAAGGTCATCAAGATGGGTAATGCCCAGCACAACAACCGCTGGACCATCGACAACTAAGTCTATCCTCATGGGTTTGGGGTTTGGGCCTGACGAAGGCCCAGACCTCAAGCCTTTCCGCTTTTATTTTCGTTCCTTCCCCCTACAATCCTTCACTGCATGCCAAATGCCAAAAGTGCCTCTTTGGCTGTGAAGGCTGCAATTGCTGATACGATAATAGTCTCCCCTCATCTCTATACATTATTATATATATGGACTTTCTTAATTTCGACTCAATCATTAACGAGGCCGCCGAAGCCGCTGGTGCCGCAAAGAATGGCGTAGCGGGTGCCGCACAACAAGCTGCTGGTGCTGCAAAGCAAGCGGCAGGTGCCGCAGCCAGTGCCGCTGATGCCGCGCAAGGCGCAGCAGCACAGGCCGCAGGAGCCGCTCAGCAGGCAGCTGGGCAAGTTGCAGGTGCAGCAGAACAAGCTGCGAGTCAAGCCGCAGGAGCCGCTCAGCAAGCTGCGGGGCAAGCAGCGGGTGCAGCCGAACAAGCAGCAGGTCAAGCCGCAGGTGCCGCCCAGCAAGCTGCGGGGCAAGCAGCGGGCGCAGCCGAACAGGCCGCAGGTCAAGCCGCAAGTGCAGCCGAACAAGCCGCAGGGGCTGCCCAGCAAGCCGCAGGTCAAGCAGCGGGAGCCGCACAGCAGGTCGCAGGTGAAGCTGCGAGTGCAGTCGAACAAGCCGCTGGTCAAGCTGCTGCCCAGGCTCAGCAGATGGCTGGTGATGCCATGGCACAAGCGCAGCAAGCCGTTGGCGAGGCTGCGGGACAGGCTCAGCAGATGGCTGGCGATGCCATGGGAGCCGCTGGCGACCAGATGGGCGACTTGAAAGGACAGATTGACGCCGCCATACAGGACGCACAGTCAACGGCACAGGCTACCATGGATGAAGCCAGGGCACAGACGCAGCAGATGATGGCCGATGCCCAGCAGCAAATTGGCGAAGCCGCCGAAGCTGCCCAACAGCAGATGCAGGATGCCGGTGCTGGGGTGCAGCAGCAGCTCAGCGATGTAGCGAGTGCTGCACAGCAACAGGCGCAGGGGGCTCTCGATGCCGTGAAGCCACAGGTGCAGGACACGCTGTCGCAGGTGTCCAACACGGTGCAGAATGCCACTGAGGGGATGCAGCAGATGGCGCAGAACGCCATCGACCAGGCGGGGCAGCAGTTGGGCGACAAGATTTCGGAAGTGGAAAGCGCCGCCAGCGATGCCTACGACCAAGCTCAGCAGCAAGCCGACGAGGTGGCCAGTCAGGTGCAGCAACAGGCCGAACAGGCGGCCGAGCAGATGCAGCAGAAGGCTGAAGAGGCGGCCGCCGAACTGGAGTCGAAGGTGAACGAGGTCGTGGACCAGGCTCAGCAGAAGGCCTTGGAGGCTTGCGATGCTGCTGAGCAGAGAATCAACGAGCTGGTGGAGCAGGCTCAGGAGATGGGTCAGGAGGTGGCTTCGGAAGCCAAGGAGGCCTACGAGAACACCATACAGCAAGCCCAGCAGACGCTCGACAACGCCACGAAGCAGGGCCAGCAGGCCCTCGCCTCGATGCAGCAGGATGCACAGCAGTCGTTCGACAACGCCACACAGCAAGCCAAGCAAACGCTCGAAAGCTCCATGCAGGAGGCACAGCAGACGCTCGACAGCGCTACACAAGAGGCCAAGCAAGAGTTCGAGAACACCATGCAGGAGGCCAAGCAGACACTCGACAGTGCCACGCAGGAGGCCAAGCAGACGCTCGAGAACACCATGCAGGAGGCTCAGCAGACGCTCGACAGCACCATGCAGGAGGCCAAGCAGACGCTCGACAGCGCCACGCAGCAAGCTCAGCAAACCCTCGACAGCACCATGCAGGATGCCAAGCAGACGCTCGACAGCACCATGCAGCAGGCACAGCAGACTCTGAGCAGCGCCACGCAGCAAGCACAGCAAGCACTCGACGGAGCATTGCAGCAGGCCAAGCAGACATTCGACGGTGCCCAGCAGCAAGCCCAACAGGCCTTCGACCAGGCGGTGAGCAAGGCCAAGGACACGTGCGAACAGGCCAAGCAGGCTGCCCAACAGGCCTACGACAGCGCATCGCAAGCGGCCAAGCAGGCCTACGAGAACGCCAAGCAGCAAGCAGGACAGCTCTATGACAGGGCTTCGCAAGCCTACAACGATGCCATGCAGAGGGCACAGCAGGCTTACGACGCTGCCATGCAAAAGGCTCGCGAGACGCTCGATGCTGCCAAGCAGAAGGCCGAGCAAGCCTACAACCAGCTGAAGCAAAAGGCACAGGAGACCTTGGACGCTGCCAAGAAGAAGGCGCAAGAGGTCTACAACTCTGCCAAGGAAACGGCGCAGAAGGCTTACGACACCGCCAAGGAGAAGGCGCAGCAGGCTTACAACACTGCCAAGGCGAAGGCCGAGGAGGTGTACAATCAGGTGAAGGGAAAGGCCGAGGAGGCTTACAACACTGCCAAGGCGAAGGCTGAGGAGGCATACAACCAGGTGAAGGGCAAGGCCGAGGAGGCCTACAACAATGCCAAGGCGAAGGCCGAGGAAGTCTACAATCAGGTGAAAGGAAAGGCCGAGGATGCCTACAACACGGCCAAGGCGAAGGCCGAGGAGGTCTACAACTCGGTGAAGGGAAAGGCCGAGGATGCCTATAACGCCGCCAAGGGAAAGGCCCAGGAGGTGTACAACTCGGTGAAGGGCGAGGCCGAAGCAGCCTACAACGCCGCCAAGGGGAAAGCCCAGGAGGCCTACAACGCCGCCAAGGACGAGGCCCAAAAGGCCTACAATGCCGTGAAGGACGAGGCCAAGAAGACCTATGATGCCGCCAAGAAGGAGGTCACTGAGACCTACAACGCCGTGAAGGCTGAGGCCAAGGAAGCCTACGAGGCCGCCAAGAAAGAGGTGGTGGAGACCTATAACGCCATCAAGGAGGAAGCCCTCAACACGGTGAACCAGATTAAGGATGGCGTGAAGAAGGCGGCACAGGAAATCAAGGATGAGGCCCAGAAGCTGGTCAACGGTGCCAAGGATGCCGTGAACCAGGCCAAGGAGAAGGCGAAAGAGGTGGCCAATGCCGTGAAGGAGAAAGGGCAGGAACTGCTCAACAAGGGCAAGGAGGCCGTCAACAACGCCGTCAACAAGTTGAAGGAGCAGGTGACGAACACGCTGAACAACCTCACCGCCCAACTGAAGAACCTGGCGAAGGATGCCGTGGACAACATTGCCAATGGCTTTGCCGAGGCACTGGGCTTAGGCGGCGACCTCAAGGCATCGGCCAAGGGTGCCGTCGACAACCTCGCGGCGGGGCTGGGCGACGTGCCGAAGGCTCCTTCGGCCAACGACAACGACGCCTTCCACGGAAAGGTGGTCATCAACAACAAGAAATATGGCATCGTGGAGTGCAGCTACGACTTCTCGCAGCTCTGCGACAGCACCGGCAAGCCATCGGCACGTCCGCGTGGAGGGCGCATCACCTTCACCATGCCCGCCACCAGCGACGACGACGTGTTTTTCTACAACTGGATGTTCGAGAAGACGCTCGTCTACGACGGCTACCTGAAGTTCGTGGTGTGGGCGCGACAGAACAAACGCTGCTTCAAGACGGTGAATTTCAAGAACGCCTATTGCGTGGGACTGCGCGACTATTTCAACGACAGCGACTCGAAGCTGATGTATTCGCAGATTACCATCGCCGCCGAGGTGATTGTCGTGGGAGTCAACGAAACGGCCACCTTCGACAACAAGTGGACGTAGGCTGGGCATCAGCTGCTTACGTCATCTCATCATTCGTCATTTTGAAAAAATACGCCCATGTCCATTTCCGTCAACCAAATACGAGTCAGCATCGCGGGCACCGAGTCGAAAGGCTTCAAAATCGACATCGCTGGTGCTCCCTATCGTCTCGACGCTTTCAAGATGCACCAGCAACTGCTGAAGCCCTGCACGTTGTCGTTCGAGTTGCGCAAAGACCCTGAAGAAGACATCAGCGAGATACAGTTCTCGGCCTGCTCGGCCATCATCGGCCAAGAGGTGACCCTCACCTTGCAGACCGACGTCATCGAGAAGCAGCAGACCAACTACTCCGACGGCGGCGGCAAGACGGCCGACCTGGAGTTCCAGGGGTTTGTGGCCTCGGCGCATGCGGCACGCCACGACAGCGAGTACGTCATTCAGGTGGAGTGCCTCTCTAAGGATGCCGCCATGGTCAACCATCCCAACTGCCACATGTACAACGCATCCACGCTGCAGAGCATCGTCTCGGCCGTGGCAAAGGAGCGCAACAACATCGAGGTGGAGGGCACGCCGCAGCACACCGACAACATCTTCTACACGGTGCAGTACAAAGAAACCGACTGCCAGTTCCTGCAGCGGCTGGCACAGCGCTACGGTGAGTGGATGTTCTGCAATGGCAAGAAACTCTTCTTCGGCAAGCTCGACGACAAGGTCACCGAGTCGCTGCAACTGAAATACCCCAGCCTCGACATCGAGGACTACAGTGTGTCGCTGCGCACATCGCACCAGATGTTTGGCTATGCCGTCATGACTTATAACGAGATGGGCTGCGCCAACGCATTCCTGGGCGAGGATCAGGGCGACACCGGCAACAAGCTCAACGACGCCACCTTTGCTGCTTCCAAGAAGGTATATCCGGCGCGAACACGCCTGTTCGTCGACGGAGCCAGCATCGAGGAGGACAGCGAGGCCGAGGGTAAGAAACCCCAGCCGGGCACGCACAAGGAGCAGTTCACCGCCGAGCAGCATGCGCTGCGCTCCAACATGCTCATCTATCAGGGCACCACCTTCTGCTCGAAGATGCGCATAGGCACCAAGCTCACCATCCTCGACAACTACATCAGCGGCACATCGACCGAGAAGAGCGAGGTGCAGCAAGAAGAAATCCTCATCACCGACGTTGTTCACACCTTCGGCGTCGACGATGAGTATCGCAACCAGTTCCAGGGCATCACCGCCAAAATCAGCTATCCCCCTTATTACAACCCCACCGTGTTCCCACACTGCGACCACCCCGTGCGTGCCATGGTGGTGGAAACCGACGACCCCAAGCACTGGGGCCGTGTGAAAGTGCGTTTCCATTGGCAGATGAATGAATACAAAGAAGGCAATCCCAATGGCAATACACCATGGATACACGTGACGCAGCAATACGTGGGGGGCAACGACCCGTGCTTCGGCGTGCATCTCATTCCCGAAAAGTTCACCGAGGTCTTCGTCGACTTCGAGGATGGCAACTTTGAGCGGCCCTACGTCGTTGGGTCGCTCTTCGGACCGCAGCACCCCGTCGATAGCGGATGGAACCCTGGCAGCAACAACGTGAAGGCCATACGAACCGCCAGCGGACACACCATTGAAATCCACGACAACGAGAGCAGCGACTCTTGGGGCAAAGGCGGATTCATCCAAATCTACGACAATAATACACACAACTACGACATCCTCATCTCCACCGACCAAAAGCTCATCAAGCTGAAGTCGAAAGGAAACATAGAGCTGTATGCCGACAAAGACATCAAGTTGGAGGCTGGACATGACATCAAGATGAAAGCCAAGCACGACATGACTATCGATGTGGACAACGACATGAACACTGGCGTGAATAAGAACTCGTCGACCACGGCGGGCGAAAACATCTACATTGAAGCTGGAAAGGAATTGTGGCAGTCGTCTGACGATAACATGAACATCAGTTCGGGCAAAGAGCTGATTGTCGATTCCGAGAAAGACATGACTATCACATCGAAGAAGAAGCAAAATGTCAACGTTAAGGAAGACCAGATCGTCAAAGTAGACAAGGACTGCAAGATTTCAGCCAACAACTTCAGTGCTCAAGCAAAACAGAATGTGAAGCTCAAGGGCATGAACAGCAGTTACCTGTCGGACCAGAAAGCTAAGATGCAGGGCATGCAGGTGGAGGTGAACGCCAGCGCCTCGGCCAAGATTGCCGCCTCGGCCAGCATCGACATCAATGCGCCCATCATCAAGGAAAGCTAACCCCCCTATACGCACATGACCAACAACTGGGACGACGAATTCGCGTCTTTCGACATCGACTTGATCAGTTCCCCCACGCCAGCTGCCGAGGAGTCGGTGGCCGACGATTCTCCCGTCGACATCCTCGAAGTCGCCCCTACTGAACCCATATTCCCAGCCGACCCCATTCAGCCCGTTGATTCCACCGAGGATGCCGATGACGACATGGGCATGGAAGCCAGCATCAAGGAGGCAGAAGAAAAGCTGCGCCAGATAGAGGAGCAACGGAAGGAGAAGAGGAACCCCAACCCCTATAAGGCTGATGAACCTACGACAAAAGACCCTCAAGATTCGGCCAAGGAACTGTTGGAAATCGCAAATCAGCTGGTACAGCAGGCGGATGCTGCCCAGGCCATGATGACCCAAATAGAACAGATGGTGGAAAGCAGTGCAACCCATGTCAAGGGCGTAAAGAGTGCACTGCGCCGCATGGAAGACTATGTGCAGGTGATGCTTGCCGCTAAGACCGTTGTGGAAACATTAGCTTCGACAGCACGCCCAGAAGTCTTCGACACGCTGGAGGCCAGCCGTTTCCGCTCCATTTTTAAAAAGGTGAAGAGGAACAATGAGCGCAAGGCTCCGAAAACGAAGGCAATCATCGGCGACATGCAGACGGCCCTCGGCGAGGGCGACAAGGATGAGGCCAATGCTGTGGCACGATTGTTGAAACAGCAGGCCATGAGCATGCAGGATGATGCCTGCGACTTGGCAGTG
>JAEEGI010021621.1_pt1 | contig 12776 bp, 5 predicted proteins | sample 8958751 | NCBI WGS metagenome assembly JAEEGI01 (sample SAMN16246545, study PRJNA631951) | gut metagenome | biome: gut microbiome; feature: rumen; material: KS-attached | host: Bos | place: Iran: Karaj | collected 2018-10 | reverse complement strand
CGCGACTGGGGTACGGCCTTGAACAACATCAACCAAGAGGACATCGAGAGCCTCGACATCCTGAAAGGCCCCACGGCGGCAGCCCTTTACGGCTCGCGTGGCGGCAATGGCGTGGTGCTTATCACCACCAAGAAAGGCTCGAAACAACGCGGCCTCGGCATCAGCTATTCGGCTGGTTTCAAGATCACTACGCCTTATCTCTACCGTTCGGTGCAGAACAAATACGGCGCAGGTGGCCCCATCACCTTCCATACGCCGACTTTGACGCCCATCGAAGGCATGACCGATGAGAATGGTAACCAAGTGTATGAATATCCTGGCATTTATAGCGTCGACAACGGTCCGGCGGGTGAGCCCACCAACACCACCTTCGGCTACTATGGCGGCGCCCAAAGCTGGGGCCCCGCGATGAACGGCGAGAGTGTCCTCTGGTGGGACGGGGTGGTGAGGAAATACGACCCGCAGCCCGACAACCTGAAGATGCTCTTCAAGAACGGTCATACGATGAACCACAACGTGGCTTTCCAAAACGCCGGCGACTTCGGTAGCGTCCGTGTTTCGTTCACCGACTCGCGCACCGATGCCATCATCGACAACTGCAACTTGAGGCAAACTACGGTCAATATTGGAACCTTATTGAATGTGTCGGATAAAATCAAGGTCGATGTGGCGTTCAACTACTTGGACTACTACCGCCTGAATTCTCCTGAGATTGGCGAGTCTAACAGCAACTTCAACAAAGGTTTGCTCTACAGCTGGCCTCGTAGTTGGAAAGGCCTCGAAGTCACCTCCTACGAGAACCCTGACGGCACGATGAACCAGTTTGACGGCTATCCTTATCAATACATCTACAACAGCACGTTCTGGACGTTCTACAACAACAATACCACCCTCGACCGTGATAAGATGTACGGCTCCGTCCGCTTGATGTACGACATCACACCTTGGCTGACCGCCTCTGCAAAGGTGGCTTTGGACTGGACCGCCGACAGCTATACCACCAAGCACAAACCCACCACCATCGACGGTATGGCGGGCGGTTATTATTACAAGAGCAAGTCGAATGCGGTGACCCGTGACATGGACTTCCTCATCACGGCCTATAAGGACAAGATCTTCGGATCGAAGTTCAACGTGCGCCTTTCGGCTGGTGGCGAACAGTATTACGGCTACCGCGACGGCCTCAACGGCACCTCAGGCAAATGGGCATACGCCAACCTGTACGCCATTAGCAACTACTCCAACGCCACGGAACGCACCTTCGGCGAATCGCGCTGGGAGAAGCAAGTCAACTCGGTGTATGCCTTCTTCAACATGAGCTACAGCGATTGGCTGTTCTTGGATGTGACAGGCCGTAACGACTGGTCGTCGACGCTACCCATCACCAACAACAATTATTTTTATCCTTCGGCCACTTTGAGCTTTATCCCGACCTCGGCCTTCAAGAATTGGAACTGGGGTCCGGTGAACTACTTGAAACTGCGTGGTTCGTGGGCACGAACCGCAAGTGACACCGAGCCTTACCAGCTGACTTATACTTACAACACGGGCTCCTTCGGTCACCAGCTTTCGGCCACCTTGCCTGCCACAGTGCCGCCCTTGGAGTTGAAGCCGCAGAGACAACGCTCCTACGAATTGGGCTTCGACCTCGGACTGGGTGCCAGGTTCAACATGGACTTCACCTATTACAACATCTATTCTTGGGACCAGATCCTTTCCTCACCGCTGGCTCCTTCGTCGGGTGCCAACAACGTGACCATCAACACGGGTGTGGTGACCAACAAGGGTATCGAGGCCATCTTGACCTACGACATCGCCCAAGGCAAAGACTACGGCGTTCAAGTGGGCTTGAACCTTGCCCGCAACAAGAACAAGATCGTCGACCTGTCGGGTGCCAATATGTATCTGCTTTCCGAGATTTGGGGCTCCAATGGCCCCGCCATCGCTGTGGAAGAAGGAGAGGAGTACGGCACCATCTACGGATGGGACTATGTCTATGAATACACCATGCCCGACGGCTCTGTCGTTGGCCCGTTCTACGATGAAAACGGCAAACCCTTGCCGCTGCTGAACGAAACTGGTACCACCTACCTGAAGACCGACAACCGCGTGCCGATTGGCAACTGCGCGCCTTTGGTGACGGGCGGTATCAACCTGAGGGCTTCCTATAAAAACTGGTCGCTCTATGCTTTGGTCGACGCCAAATTGGGTGGTCAGATCTATTGCGCCTCCTACGTGGTGGCCATGCAGACGGGACAAAGCCTCGAGACGCTCTATGAACGCGACGGCAACGGTCTGCCTTATTACGAAAACGGCGAGTTGCTTGGCAACTACGGTATCATCCTGCCGGGCTATTGCATCAACACCGAGACGGGTGAGGCCGTCGAAAACGAACACGTGGTGCATTACCTCTACAAGTACATGCCCAACTTCGGCGGTTGGGGCAACATCCTCAGCACCCCGGGCATCGTCAATAACACTTGGATCAAGATGCGCGAGCTCTCGTTGACTTACGACTTCCCGCGCAAGTGGCTCGACAAGCAGAACCTCTTCAAGCAGGCCTCCATCTCCCTCGTGGGTCGCGACCTGTTCTACATCTACAAGACCTTGCCCGATAACATCAACCCCGAAGGCACCCAAGGCTCGGGTAATGCCCAAGGCCTCGAGTATGCCTCCTATCCCGGCTCACGGTCGTTTATGGTTACCTTAAAAGTCAATCTGTAATTAATCACAAAACACACAAAACAATGCAAAACTTCAATGAAACGAATAAGGCGGCTGCACAACCGTGTCGCCGCCGGAAAGCAGCCGGTTGGCGTGCTTTCCCCAACACAAAAAGTGTTTTGTCGGGTTTTGAAGGTTTTGTGACAAAAAAGAATATCGCTATGAAAAGAAACATATTTATTATTTGTGCAGTATTTGCTTTGGCTTCGTGTACAAAGAACTTCGAAGAGATGAACAAAGACCCGTTCTCGCCGCCGGAAACAACCATCGAAGCGTTGTTTAACGGTGTGGTGGGTTCGTTGCAACAAAGCATGAACGAGCAGTTCTACCTGCAAAACGAGATTTGGTATCCCGAGACGGAACTCGGCGCTTTGACGTCAGAGTCGTGGGGTAACTCGCAGATAGGAACTTCGGAACTTTGGTCGAACTATTACCTCATGCTGTCCAACATACGTGAGTTGGAAAGACGTTTCGACGTTTACTGCGAGGAGCAGGCCGATGATGCCGTATGCGACAAAGCCCGTGCCCAGCTCGATGTGATGAAGGCCTACCAGACTTTCAAGCTCACCGATGTCTTTGGCGATATGCCTTACTCGCAAGCTGGCCGTATTTGGGAAAACGCCTCTTCGCAGGCCACGATGAAGCCCGAATGGGACACCCAAGAGAGCATCTACAAATCGCTTTTGGAAGAACTGGTATGGTCGCGTGACCTCTTGCATGCCGACTCTGCCACCACCGCCTATGGCAACGAGTATTACAGGCTGCCCTACGACGTGCTGCTCAACAACGACTACACGCTTTGGGCCGAGTTTGCCAACTCTCTCATCCTGCGCCACGGCCTGCGCATGTATGACAAGGATCCCGACTATGCCACGCCTTTGTTGGTGGATGCCTACAACTTCATCTACTCGAAGATGAGTGCTTCGGGTGGTGTGGCCACGGGAGGAGCCATCTGCTTGTGGCCCAGTGTGTTGGGAACCAGCTGGGACATCAACTGGTCGTTCCGTGAGCACAAACACCTCCGTATGGGTGAGACCATCTGGAGCTGCCTCTCCTCGACCGACGACATGGACGGCAGCGGCATCTTCGACTACCGCGCCTACCTCTTCTTCGACACGAGCCACAAAAACGACAGCTTCCCCGACGGCGCATGGCGGCCTTATCCGCAGATCCGCACCCTCGAGACGCCCACCGAAGGTGGTTCGCCTTACGCCCAGAGTCGCGACGGTAACTATACCTTCAAAGGCCCCTCGTGCATCTTCTCGCCTTTCAACTACTACCTCACTCGCGACGAGAAATACATGCCTCAGATTTTGGTCACCTACGCCGATGTGCTCTTCATGAAAGCCGAAATCGAGGTAAGGAATATCGGTGGTATCACGCCTCCGCTCAATGCCGACGAGTCCATCCGTTCGGGTGTCTACCAGTCGTTCCTCTTCTGGACCCACATCCCGCAGCAGACCAGCCGCTGGACGTTTTTCTATCCGCAATATACCAACTATATCGGCAACTTGGATATTTGGTCGTATTGCAACAACATGGCGGCCAACGTGATGAACTATGCCGTGTGGATGAATCCCGAATACGACGGCAGCCAGGAGTTCTACCTGAAGATGATCTACCAGCAGCGTTGGCTCAACCTCTTCCGTCAGCCTTGGGAAGCCTGGGCCTTAGCACGCCGCACCATGGCGACGCCCACCACCACCGACCACGCCAAGCTGACTTCATTCCGTATGGAATATCCCCAGAAGGAAATCGAATACAACTACGAGAACTACACCAAGGAATTGGCAAGGATGTCGCATGGCGACACGAGGCAGACCCGAGTGTGGTGGAATGAATAATAATTCGAAGAATCAAAATTTAAAATTCAAAATTTAATATTATGAAAAAACTATCCCTAATCCTTATGCTGTTGGCTTTCTCCTTCGGGATGAACGCCCAAGTCGAAAAGACCTTCGACTTCAACGATTATGAGTATGGAGATAACCCCAACCATCTCCTCAACGGCCAGGACGGCTGGTACGTCCGCGTGCACCACGCAGGCAACGGAGCCTTCACTCCCTTGTACACCGACTACATGGGCCACTTCTGGGGCAACACACCGCCCATCCCGACGGCCGACGAGACCATCGGCGTGTTCTCGGATGCCTCCGGTACTGCTTTTGGCGACATCGCCACCCACGACATCACCCAATATGGTTTCGACTTCTCAAATGGCGGTATCATCGAGTTTGAGTGCGACATCCTCCGCCAATGGTGGGGCGACTTCGTCGGCATCGGCTATGACGGCGATGGCGACGGCTCGGTCCTTCCTCCTTTGCGTAAGGCCTCATCATCGAACGCCATCTGCGAACCCATCTATCCCGACGAGAACAGCACCCTCCCCGATGGTGGTGTCTACATGATGATGACAGGAAGCACCGACAACCCCCTCTTCATGAACGGTGTGGTGCTGCCCAGCAACACGATGGCTTGCAACTTCAAACCCATCGGTTCGGATAGCCATTGGTACGCCTGGAAGGTCTCCATCGACTTGGATGCCAACAATGGCCAAGGTGCCGTCACCCTTTACATGAAGTATGACGACCTGACCACCGAATGGGAAGCAGTGCCTGAGTGCCAAGGCGTCAACGCTGGACTCACTCCCGGCAGCGGCGACAAATACGACCCTGCCATGTGGAATTGTGTCTATATGCTCAACAGCGGCTGGGGCGGTTTCGACAACATCGTCGTGCGCCATTTCCCCGGCGGACTGGCAGCCCAGTTCATCGACTTCGCCGAGATTCCCGACCAGTTGGTCTATAATGCCCCCATTACCCTTGAAGCCACTGCCACGTCAGGCCTGCCTGTGACCTTCGAGGTCGCTCAAGGTCCTGCCACCATCGAAGGCAACATCCTGACCCTCACGGGTGAGGAAGGCACGGTGAAGGTGAAAGCCATCCAGGCCGGCGACGGCACGCAATGGCAACCTGCTCCTACGGTGACCCGTACGTTCTATGTGGTGGATCCCGAGAACTATACTCCTGAGATCACCATCCGTCGTCCCTACGAAGGCACCAAGGTGTTTATGCCCGACTTTGAGAATCCCGTCATGATCGTGTTGAGTGCCTATATCGACCATGCCAACGCCATTAAGTTCGAACAAGTGAAATGCAACGTCGACGGACAAGAGTTGACCTTGAAGACCGACTATCCCGACAACCCCGACAACGGCTATTGGTACACCACTTGGACGCCATCGGGCGAAGGTTCCTACAACATGACCGTGTCTATCACCCAGACGGGTGGCAAGGTCACCACGGCCTCCAACACCTTCGATGTGACCACCGACTATGATGACATGGTGGTTTCAGCAATGAATGGCGAGATGGTGGCCACTACCTCACAGTTTACCGACCATGGCGAATATGCCTTCCCGACCCACGTCAACGCCTTCAACGCCATCAATCTGCATTATCTGCACAACTGCGTGAACGGCAACTGCAACACCTACGACCACATCAGCTACGTCCGTGTGAAGAACTACCGTGGCGAATGGGTGGAACTCTGCCGTTATATCACTCCTTTCGGTGTGGAATGCATCGACGACATCGATGTGACCGACTTCACCTCCGTGCTTCAAGGTCTTGTCGAATTTGAGTATTATAGCGAACAATACGCAACGGGCGACGGCTACAACCCCACCGCTATCTTTGAATACACCAAGGGCACTCCGGAGTATCCCTACGTAGATATGCAGGAGATTTGGTATGGCAACTACGCCTTCGGCGATTATTCCGACCCATGCCCCATCCCCACCCGCAATCTCGTGTTTGACCCATGTGTTGAAAAGGCAAAACTGCAAATCACGACCTCTGGCCACAACTGGAGTGATACGGGCAACGGTGCCTACAACACGGGCAACGCCGCCGAGTTCTATCATGCCCACCACAATATCAATATCAACGGTGGCACGACCTACACCCAGGATCTCTGGCAAACCTGCACGCCTAACCCCGCAGGCTGCCAGCCCCAAAACGGCACTTGGACGTACAACCGTGCCGGCTGGTGCCCCGGTAGCATGAGTATGGTTTGGGACTACAGCCTCGACGACTATCTCGCCGATGGCCAAGCCGATGTGCTCTATGAGTTCGACCCGACCTACATCGACCAATGCCATCCCAACTACCCCGACTGTGTGAGCGGCCAGAACAGCTGCCCAGATTGCGAAAACTCCAGCAACCCGATTTTGAGGGTCTCTGGCAAATTGGTGACCTACAGCCACAACACCGACATCCTGACCGAGGTTCCTGAACTGCCCGATGTGGACGCCGAACCCTTCCAAGTGAGCATCACTCCTAACCCCGCAAGAGGCCAAATGACCATCACTACCGATTACGAAAAGGGTAGAGCCAGCGTCGTCATCATCAACCCGCAAGGTGTCAAAGTGCGTGGCTTCAGTGTTGACGGCCAGCGCACCATCGACGTGAGCGACCTGCCTTCGGGCATGTACTTCGTCCACGTCATCGGTGGCAAGGTGGTGACGAGAAAGGTGATGATTCAGAATTAATATTTTCCGTATCTTTGCAGCCGTTTTGAAAGACGCGCGACTTCGAGACACGAGACGCGAGACGATAAAAAGTCCCGTGTCCCGTGTCTCGCAGTCCCGTGTCAAACAATCGGTTAAACATTTTAATTACGTAATACTGAAATGAAAGTTGCAACATTATTAGGCGAACGTTTCAAGAAGGCACCGGCCGACTGCGTATTCGACAGTCAGGCGCTGATGGTGCGTGGTGGATATATCAAGTCGGTGGGTACCGGTCTGTTTTCTTTCTTCATGCCGGCCAAGCGCATCGCAAAAAAGATAGAAAACATCATCCGTGAGGAGATGGACCGCATCGACGGCCAAGAAGTGATGTTCCCCGTCGTTATGCCGGGTACGCTGTGGCAGGAGTCGGGTCGTTACAACAGCATCGGCTCGGAGCTGCTCCGCTTCAAGGATCGTAATGGCATTGACATGGTGCTGGGCATGACCCACGAAGAAGCCGCCGTGCAGCTGGCCCGCGACGCCGCGAAGAGTTACACGCAGTACCCCTTCATGATCTATCAGATCCAGACTAAGTTCCGTGACGAACCCCGTTCGCGCGGTGGCCTCATCCGCACCCGTGAGTTCACGATGAAGGACGCCTATAGCTTCCACACCTCGCAGGAGGACTTGGAGCAATACTACGCCAAGGCATACCATGCCTACGACCGCATCTTCGCCCGTGCTGGCGTGCCGCAGGTCGTGGCCGTCAAGTCCGACTCGGGCATGATGGGTGGCCGCATCTCGCATGAGTTCATGCTGCTCACCGACATTGGCGAGGACACCATCGTTATCTGCCCCGAATGCGGTTACCGCTCCAACAGCGAAGCCGCCGACTGCATCGTCCACAACGAGGAATACCCCATCGAGCCTTTGGAGGAGGTCTACACCCCCGACCAGAAGACCATCGAGGATGTGTGCAACTTCTTGCACAAGTCGCCGCTGCAGTCGTGCAAGGCCGTGCTGTATCAGCGTAACATGGATGACTCGTTGGTCATCGTCTTCCTGCGTGGCGACCTCGAGGTGAACGAGACCAAGCTCCGCAACCTGCTTTGCGCTGAGGTACATGCCGCCACCGTCACCCCCGAGATGGGTATTTGCCCTGGCTTCATTGGGCCCAAGGGCTTGCCGGAAGGCATCACCGTGGTCTACGACGAGTCGCTGAAGACCTTGAACAGCTTCGTGGCAGGTGCCAACAAGGAGAACTACCACTACAAGGGCATGAACATGGCCCGCGACCTCGGCGAGGTGAAGTACGACAGCGTGGCCAAGGCCACCGCTGGCGGCATCTGCCCCGTGTGCGGCAAGCATAGCATCACCATCAGCCGTGGCATCGAGGTGGGCAACATCTTCCAGCTTGGCACGAAATACACCGAGTCGATGAACATGCAGTACCTCGATAGCGACAACACGCTGAAATACCCCATCATGGGCTGCTACGGCATCGGCGTGGGTCGTCTGATTGCTTCGGTCTGCGAGGTGAGCCACGACGACTACGGTCCGATTTGGCCCATCACCATCGCCCCTTGGCAGGTGCAGATTTGCGCTCTGCGTATCGCCGATGAGAACGTGCGCCGCGTGGCCGACAAACTCTACGAAGACCTGAAGAAGGCTGGCGTAGAGGTCATCTACGACGACCGCAACATCAGCGCGGGCGTGATGTTCTCTGATGCCGACCTGCTCGGCGTGCCGCTGCGCATCGTGGTTAGCCCGAAGACGCTGGAGCGCAACGCCATCGAGTTTGCCAGCCGCGACAAGAGCTTCAAGACCGACCTCAACCCCGACAATGTGGTTGGCGAGGTGAAGGCCAAGATTGCCGAAATGATAGCGGCGTTGACGCCTGAAGATTAATGACAAACCTTTGTAGAGACGTGCCACGGCGCGTCTCTACATTTTTAAAACAAAACCGACATGAAAAAAACAATCATCCCCATCTTATCTCTTCTGGTATTGACCTTGTTTTCGTGCGAAGGAAACCAGACACAAAATCAGAACAAAGAAAACACTACGCCTGCTGATACCACTGCCGTTGAAACAACAGCAGAACCTGCCGCGGCGGTAGTTGAAGAAGTCAATGAAAATGTCGCGGAAGAACTATTCAAAAAACAATATCCTGAATACAAGGATGTGTACTACCGCGATTCATTTTTTGCCTCTTGCGGCGATGAGCCTGAAGATTGTGAAGGCTGCTACTCTGGCGAGGAATTGGCCTGCTATCCATTGAAAGACGGCGGCTATCTTGTAGCTTTCACACACGTATTCGGTGGTCCTGGCTGTTCTGGGGAGTATGATTATTGGACGCAAATATACAAAGACGGTGTTTTGACCGATGTAAAAGATGTTTTGCCTATTCCCGAATTGGACGATTTGCTCAACCCGAGTAAAACCGAAAACTACAAAAACGACATTGCCGAGTTCAGAGCCATGTTTGAAAAATCCCCGATGGGTTTTATTTATTACGAGTTTCAACCACCGATGTCACTTAGTGTACGACTTTACCCATGGGACTGCGAAGAAGCGTATTACAACATGGACAAAGTTATGCTCAGCCCATACAACGATGACAAGGTGCCGGAATACAAATGGGACGGCGTGAAATTCGTCAAACAATAGAAACAAGTAGAGACGGCGTGCACACCGTCTCTACCTTCAGAGAACAAAAAAACTCCGGCAAACGCCGGAGTTTTTTCATGGCTCGTTTTCAACAACTTCCACCTTCTTGTTCCTTCGGAACCACTCCGTGATGTCCTTCACGCGACCGTCGGCCAGGCGTTTCATCATGCGTTGGTTGGTGGTGGCGCTATCCAAAGGACCTAGCTCGGCCACATATCGACCTACTTTGATGTAGTCGAAGTGGTCGGTCGAAACGTTCTGCGGCAATTCGTTCTTGCCCGAATACCAGGCCACCTTGACGCCATAGTCCTTCTTCACCTGATTGGCCAATTGTGCAACCGACTCAGGTTCGTTGTCGCCGCCCATGAAGCAAACACAGGTGATGCCCGTCTTGTATTGATCCACAAGACGATACAACTCATTGGTGTCCAATTGTTTGCCGCTGTTTTCCCACAAATATTTGCTGTGGCAACCAGGACATTGGTTGGGACAGTTTGTGATATTAATAGCAAGCGTAACCTCTTCCGGAACTTCCTGGAAGACGATATCAAAATTGGCGTACTTTAACATCTGTCCATCTCCATTTTTCCATAGTGACGGCGGGCGGCTTCTTCTTGACGCGGCTCGCTGAAATTGCTGACGCGCTTCAGGTAACCTATGATGCGGGTCAGGTAGTCGATGTTGTGGCTGTGGCACTCGGGGCATTCCTTAAGGTAACGCTTGTCGATGTGGCCGCAGTCGTTGCAAATCGTGTTCGGGATGTTGAAGGTGAAGTAGTTGCAACCTTCGCGGGCAGCCACGCGCAGTAGCTGGCGGTACTGTTCCTTGGTGAGGTGTTCCTCCAAGTTGCAGTGCAGTGCCGAGCCACCAGTGAGGTGCTTGATGTACTTCTCGCCGTGGAGACGGAACTTGTCCAACACATTGGTGTTGGGGTCTTCCACGATGTAGAAATAGCTGTTGTAGCAGTCGCGGTGCACCTCGTAGCCGTCCTCCTTGTCCCACTTGGCATGCTTGACGCCCACATTCTCGGCAGGGATCATCTCGCAGTTGAACATCAGGCCGTCCTGTTTCGAGTAGTACTTCTTGTTGTAACGCTCGATGAGGCCCAACACATCTTGCACGAACTTCTCGTAGTCCGGGTTGTCCGAGATCTTGATCTTCAGGAATTCGGCAGCTTCCACGAGGCCGTTCACGCCGATGGTAAGGTATTGGCGACCCAGGTTGATGTAGCCGGCATCGAACAACGGAAGCATACCTTTGCTTTGCAGATCCTTCAGGTTCTCGTTGTAGCAAATCTGCACCTTGTGGCAGAGGTCGACAATCTCCTCAAGGAAGGTGAGGTAGTGCATGTTGTTGCGTGCGGCATACTGGATGCAGCGGTTGAGGTTGATGGTGAGCACGCTCTTTGAGCCTGTGCTGACGCCACCGGCGCCGAGGGTGTAACTGAATCCATTGTCTTGGATCTCGTTGCGCAGGCGGCAGCACGACGACAGCGAGTCGGCGTTGTCGCTGAGGTAGGTGAAGAAGGAGTGTCCTTCGGCGTACATCTCGGCGGTAAAGTCGCCCCATTCTTGGTCGATGACGTCGCCATCTTTCGAGAGCAACGCCATCGTCTCCACCGGGAAGGTGAGCACGCTTCTCAGACGCTCGGCGTTAAACCACTTCATGAAACGCTTCTGGAGCCAGCTCAACGACTCCCAGTCGGGTTGCGAGCCATCAGGGAAGTAGAAGTTGCCAAACAACGACTCGAAATAATACTTGTCGTAGTAGGCGATGTTCCAGAACACCGACTGGTAATTCCTTGCACCCGCAGGTTGGTTCAAGGAATACACGATTTGCTGGAAGCAGTCGGTGATGACCTTGTCGATGGTGCGCGGTTTGAGCGAATGGTCGACGATTTCGTCGGCACGCTTGTAGTAGTCCTTGCCGTAGTCGAGGCCGATGAAGTAGTTCATGTACATCAGGAACTCCGGCGTGGCGCAGGCACCCGACAATTGCGAGGAGACCATGAACACCATATTGATGAAGCCACCGCAGAACGAGCGCAGCTTAGTGGGGGCGGTGCTATTGCCGCCGATCGAAGCCGTGCCTTCGTTGAGCCAGGGATACATGGTGATGGAGGCGCAGTAGTTGGCCAAACTGGTCTCGTCGTTTTTGTAGATGAAGTGGTTGTTGAGCAAGTAGAGGTAACGGTCAGCAAGTTCCTTGCCGTATACCGACTTGATGCGGTCCGTCAGCAGGCGGCGGTTGATGCGGATGAAGCTCGACTTGGGCAGCTCGCCGATGAGCGTGGCGATGTTTTTCTTCTCCACGTTGGCGTTGGCGTCGTACTTCGAGCCTGTGGCGGCGTTCGAAGCATTGCAGTAGTTGCTCAAGAAGTCGATCTTCTCGCGGATCTCGCGATCTTCGGTGTGCTTCTGGCGGTACAGGATGTAGTTTTTGGCCACAGTGTAGTACTGTTCCGCCATCAAGGCAGTCTCCACCTGGTTTTGGATTTCCTCCACGGTGATGCCGTTGGTCACGCGGACACGACTCAGGATGCCGTTGAGGTCCTCGTCGGTGGCATAAAAGCCGGATGCGAGAAAGGCTTTACTGATGGCTACTTTGATCTTGTCGAGGGAGAAGGCTTCCTGCTTGCCGTCCCTTTTGGTAATGTACAATCCTCCGTTGCTCATATAATGTGCTCGTTTTCAATTTATTGCGTAATAAAACGCAGAATATGACTCGTTTTCGTATTATCCGCACACTTCCCTTACTTCCCGAGGGCCATAGTGCTCATCGTTCACAAGGCAGGTCTTCTGACTCGCTCCCGCTCAAACTGCCTTCCCGTCGAGGTCATCCCACGACAGTGGCGGGGGTTGTTCGGCGT
>JAEEGI010021620.1_pt1 | contig 12777 bp, 7 predicted proteins | sample 8958751 | NCBI WGS metagenome assembly JAEEGI01 (sample SAMN16246545, study PRJNA631951) | gut metagenome | biome: gut microbiome; feature: rumen; material: KS-attached | host: Bos | place: Iran: Karaj | collected 2018-10 | reverse complement strand
TACGCCAAGATCTACAACGACGTCATAACCAACATACCCACCCGCACGACTCCCAACGTCTGCATAACGTATCCCGACCACATAGCCACCTATATGACCGGATACAACACCGTCGTGCCGCTCGACGGCCTCATCGACGACCCGGTCTACGGCCTCGGGGGGAGCGGGCTGCGGTTCGATTCGGTCAGGCGCGACGAGATCGTGCCGAAGTTCCTCGGCGAGTGCTACCTCGGCGGCACCTGCTACGCGCTGCCCTTCATGAGGTCAACCGAGGCCTGCTACATCAACCGCACGCTGGTCGAGAAGCTCGGCTATACCGTTCCGGACGTTCTGACCTGGGACTTCGTCTGGGAGGTCTCCGAGAAGGCCCTCGAGAAGGCTGCGGACGGCACCTACAAGCTGAACGGCCAGAAGACCCTCATCCCCTTCATATACAAGTCCACGGACAACATGATGATCCAGATGCTGAGGCAGAAGGGCGCGGACTACTCCGATTCCGACGGCCGCATACTGATCTTCAACGACACCGTCCGCGAGCTGCTGAAGGACCTGGCTCCCCACGTTTCAAGCGGAGCCTTCTCGACCTTCAGGATCGTCTCCTACCCCGGCAATTTCATAAACGCCGGGCAGTGCATATTCGCTATAGACTCGACGGCCGGCGCCACTTGGATAGGCTCGAGGGCCCCAATGCAGGACATCGACAAGAAGACCATCGTGGATTACGAGCTCGAGCTGAGGCCCATACCCCAGTTCGACACCTCGGATCCCAGGATGATATCCCAGGGGCCGTCCCTGTGCGTCTTCAACAAGGAGGATCCGCAGGAGGTCCTTGCCTCGTGGCTGTTCGCTCAGTACCTGCTGTCAAACGAGGTCCAGACGGCCTACGCCAGGACCGAGGGCTACGTCCCCGTCACGCTCAAGGCCCAGAACTCCGACGCCTACCTCGACTACCTTTCCCGGGCGGGCGAGGACGACAACGATCACTACGCGCCTAAGATCGAGGCCGCGAAGCTGCTCATCGCGAACGTGGACAATACCTTCGTCACGCCTGTGTTCAACGGCTCCGCCGCCCTCAGAGAGGCGGCCGGCGAGCTCATCGAGGGCACCGCAAAGCAGGTGAGGCGCGGCCTTGCCGTCGACGACGAGTTCATAGACAACCTCTTCCACGACACGAAGCTGCTGAAGAGACTCAGGACCAACGGCACCGGAGGCTCCGGCAGGGAGGATCTCGGCGAGCTGCCGTCCACCTCGAAGGCGCTGCTTGCCGCGGTCGGCGCGGCCTGGGCGGGACTCGCGGTATACGGCGCCGTTCGCCTCGTAAAAAAGAAAAAAGCCAAAAGCCATTGACCTTTGCCCGTCTTTTGTGTATAATAGTCTCGTTTCTGATAGTCTCGTTTCAGACGATGCGGACCGGATCCGTTTTCCGGGACAGGGATCCCCGATCCGCTATCGCAGCAGCCGTCCCGGACCCGATTTCAAAAAACAAAATCCTAAAGGAGAAAAGAAATGAAAAAGGCTGTATGTTTCATTATCGCCGCCGTCGTTATGCTTGCCGCGTTTGCGGGCTGCGGTGAGAAGAAACCCGAATTTGATCCCAACGTCAAGAGCGAAGGCGTCATGACCTACGACCAGTTCATCGCCGCCGCCGAAGGCGCCGATGTCGTCATCGAGGGCTACATCCAGGCGAAGCAGGTCTATTCCGAGCAGTACTCCAACACCACCATGTACCTTGCCGACGGCAACGGTGCCTACTTCGCATACCGCGTGGCCTGCACCGCCGACGAGTACGCCAAGTTCGAGATCGGCGCCAAGGTCAAGGTGACCGGTCAGAAGGCCGTCTGGTCCGGAGAGGTCGAGGTCGGCGAGGGCTGCAAGGCCGAAGTCGTCTCTGCCGGTGAGAAGTATACCGCCCCGGCTCTCGACATCACCGCCATGATGTCCAACACCGCCGAGCTCCAGAAGAACATGAACAAGGCCGTCGCCATCAAGGGCGCCGAGATCGTTGCCTCCACCGTCGAGAACGATGCGACCGAGTACGCCTTCCTCTACAAGTGGAACGGCACCGGCCAGCAGGGCGACGACATCTACTTCAACGTCAAGATCGGCTCCGAGACCTTCACCTTCGTCGTCGAGTCCGACCTCACCCCCGCATCCGATGCCGCCTATAAGGCCATCGAGGCCGCGAAGATCGGCGACAAGCTCGATCTCGGCGGATTCCTGTACTGGTACAACGGCCCCCAGATCCAGGTGACCTCCGCCGCCGCTGCCAACTGATAAGGCTTCGACTCAAAAAAACCCGCCCGGCGCCGCGGCGCCGGGCGGGTTTTTGTATCCTTTTTTCGTCTTGTTTCGATCTCAAGACCTTTTTCGTCTTGTTTCGATCTGAAGACCTTTCCCGTCTTATTTCGATCTCAGCTCCGCACCCAGCAGATGACCGAGGCGCTTGACGACCTGTCCGGCCGCGCGCTCGATCTCCTCAGAGGTCAGGGTCTTCTCGCCGGAGGCGAGCTTCAGCCTCGCGGTCACCGACTTTTTGCCCTGCGGGACCTGCTTGCCGCGGTACTCGTCGACGAACTCGGCCCCCTTGACTATGCCGCCGCTCTTGCTGAGGATGGCGGCGCTGATGTCGCTCCATTTCGTCTCGGACGGGAAGAGGAGGGATATGTCGTACTCGACCTCCGGGAAGGCGGGCAGGCGGGCGTAGCCGTTCGTCCTGGACGTGAAGGGCTTCATGGCGTCGGTATCGAGCTCGAAGAGCATGACCGCGATGCTGCGTATGCCGCAGGCCATGGAGGCCTTCTTCCCGAGCAGGGCAAGGTCGCCGAGCTTCTCCTCGCCGCGGAAGACGTTGAGCCAGACGGTATCGTCAGCCCAGTACGGCTTCTCGCGCTTCTCGAAGCTAAAGCCCTCCATGTGCGTCAGTGCGGGCATGGCCTCGAGCACCCCCTTGGCCCTGCGGAACAGGCCGGTCACGTCGGATGCGCTGCCGGCAAAGGCGCCGGCTATGTGTCTGCGCTGAAGAGGCAGCTTCTCGGAAGGATCGTATGGGGAGGTGTAATCGCGGTCAAGCAGCACCTGGGCCTCTTCGAACAGCGAGAACTCCGGGAAGAAGCGCTCGTTGTCCGCCGCTGCCCCGACAAGGTTCGGTATGAGGGTCGAGCGCAGGAATCTCTCCTCGGGCGAGGGCGGTGTCGACAGCGAGAGCATGCCCTCGGTGCCGCCGACCGTCGCGTCGACGAACTGCTGCTTCATCCACGGATAGGTGAATATCTCGCGCATGCCGCAGCGGAAGGCCAGATACTCCTTGATCCGGCGTACCAGGTCTTTGTCGAGCTGGTTCACGGCGCCGTCGAAGGTGGCCGTTATGGAGGTAGGCTCGAAGTTCTCGTAGCCGTACATCCTGGCGACCTCCTCCATGATGTCGTTCTGCATGGAGACGTCGCCGGTCGAGCGCCAGGTAGGCACCGTCACGTGGAGGCTGTCGCCGGCGAAGGCAAGCTTGTAGCCGAGCGCGCCGAGCTTCTTTTCGATGGTCTCGTTGGGGATGCGCTTGCCGAGCCGGCGCTCGAGCCAGTTCAGGCTCACGTCGATCTCGTTGCAGGAGTCCTTCTCGGGATAGCAGTCGGTGAAGCCGGTGACCTTCATATCGGGGTACAGTCCGGCAAAACAGCTCATGGCCATAGAGAGCGCCTGGTCGCACCTGGAGCGGTCCACGGCCTTCTCGTACCTGGACGAGGCCTCGGTGCGGTTGTCGTAGCGCAGGGCGGTGCGCCGCACGCCGGTGGATTCGAAGTTCGCGACCTCGAGGATGACGCCGGTCGTGCCGGGCAGGATGGAGTCCTTGGCCCCGCCCATGACGCCGGCAAGGGCGACTGCTTCCTCGTCGTCGGCAATGACCAGGTCGTCGGGACAGAGCTTGAGCTCCTTGGCGTTGAGCAGAGTGAGCCCCTCGCCCTCGGCCGCGCGGCGGACCGTTATGCCGCCGGAGATGTTGTCCCTGTCGAAGGCGTGCGTGGGCTGGCCGGTGGCAAGCATCACGTAGTTCGTTACGTCGACGAGGGCGTTGATCGGCCTCATACCAACGCGCCAGATGCGGCTCTGGATCGAGAAGGGAGAGGGCTTTACGGACAGGCCGTCGATGCGCACGCCTATGTAGCGCGGGCATCTGACCGTGTCTTCGATCCTGACCGGGAAGGGCTCGGCGCAGCTGACCCTGTAGGGCTCGATGGGCTTCAGGGGCAGGTCGTAAAGCGCCGCTATCTCGCGGGCGATGCCGTAGTGGCCCCACAGATCGGGGCGGTTGGTCATGGATTTGTTGTCTATCTCGAGTATGATGTCCCGCAGTCCGAGCGCGTCGGCCAGGGGCGTCCCTGCGGGGGCGTCGAAGGCGGAGAGGTCGATTATCTCGGCCTCGGCGGAGGCGGGGAAGAGGTCGGCAAGGCCGATCTCGGACGAGGCGCAGATCATGCCGTAGCTCTCGATGCCGCGCAGCTTTGTGTTCCTGATCTCCACGGGCTCGCCCTCGCCGTGCCAGCGCACGAAGGCGCCGGGCTCGGCGACCGCCACCTTCATCCCGGCGGCAAGGTTGCACCCTCCGCAGACGATGTCTTTGACGTCGCCGCCGATGTCGGTGCGGCATACGCGGAGCTTGTCCGCGTTCGGATGGGGCAGGACCTCCGCTATCTGTCCGACGACCATGTGGTCGAACTTCGCGCCGAGATCCGCGGCGCCCTCCACCTCCACGGTGGACATGGTGAGATCGTAGGCCAGACGGGACAGATCGGCGTCCTCCGGCAGATCAACGTAATCCCTGATCCAGTTGAGAGATAATTTCATAGCCGAACCTCCGTACTCAGTTGAACTGTCCGAGGAAGCGGAGATCGCCGCTGTGGAACAGCCTTACATCGTCGACGCCGTAGCGCATCATCACCAGCCTGTCGAGGCCGATGTTGACATAGAAGCCGGTGTATTCGTCGGGATCGAGGCCCGCCGCGCGAAGCACGTTCGGGTGCGGCGTCCCTCCGGGCAAAACTTCGATCCAGCCCACATGCTTGCAGACGCTGCAGCCCTTTCCGCCGCAGACGAGGCAGCCCATGTCGATCTCGAAGCCCGGCTCGACGAACGGGAAGAAGCCCGCCCTCATTCTGACGGGAACGTCGCGGCCGAAAACCTTTGACAGGATGCTCTTGATCATGACCTTGCCGGCCGTGAACGTGAAGTCTTTGTCCACGATCAGGGCCTCGTACTGATAGAAGGCCCGCTCGTGCCGGGCGTCGGTGGTCTCGTTGCGGTAGACGGGGCCGGGATATATGAAGCGGTACGGCGGCTTGTGCGTCTGCATGTATCTGACGCTGCCGCCCGTGAGATGGGGTCTCAGGCACAGCTTTTCGGCGGCCGTTCCCCTGTCGTGGCCGGCCAGCCAGTAGGTGTCCATGCTCTCCCTGGCGGGATGGTTGGGCGGGAAGTTGAGCTTGTCGAAGCCGTAGAGCTCGCTGGTTATGTCGTCCTCCTGGTAGATCTCGAAGCCCATGGAACGGAAGGCGTCGTTGAGATCGTAGCACATCTGGGTAATCGGATGCAGTCCGCCTTCCAGCGGGGGCAGACCTGGGACGGTGACGTCGAAATCGGGGGAGATCTCGGACTCTTTCAGCTTGAGTTCGGCCCTGCGGCCCTCGATCAGTTCGGAGAGCCGGTTCTTGGCAAGATTGACGGCCTTGCCCATCTCGGGGCGCAGGGAGACGTCCAGTTTCGGTATCTCCTTCAGCAGTTCGGTGACGGACCCCTGTTTGCCGAGTATGGACGCCTTGATCTCCTGAAGGGAGAGCTCGTTCTTTGCGCTGCGGATCTTTTCCTCCGCTTCGCGCAAAAGCGCTTCGATTTTGTTTTTCATTAAGACCTCCGGACCGCCCGCGGCGGGATTTTGATCTGAGATGATATGCCGCAGGCGGATTGCGGCTTTGAAATGAATGGCAGCGGCGGCAGACCGGGCTGCCGTTATGACGTGCTTATTTTATCACAAAAGCGCTGCCGTGTCAATTGCCGTCGGCTTCGTCCGCGGCTGCGGCCGGGGCGTCTGCCGACAGGGCGTCCTTAGCGGGGACGGAGACCCTGCGGTCGTAGCAGGAGAAGATGCCGTCGGTCATCGACCTGTCGGGGGCGCGGGAGATCAGGCTGACAAGCGGGACAATGATCATGCCGCCGAGCATCGCGAAGGCGCCGCAGTTGATCGGGCTGCGGAGCACCTCGGGGAAGTATTTGGAGAAGAGCATATTGGCGATCATCACCGCCGGGCCCCATATGAAGCAGGCGACGCAGGCGGCCTTAGTCGTGCGCTTCCAGGACAGGCTGTAGAGGAAGGGGGCAAGGAAGGCACCGGCCAGGGCGCCCCAGGAGAGGCCCATCAGCTGGGCTATGAAGGTGACGCCGACCTTGTACTGCACAATGGCGATCACCGCGGAGACGAGGATGAACACCCCCACGAATATCCTTATGACGGTCAGGTCCTTCTTGCTGTCCTTTTCGTCCCTGCGCAGGACCGGACGGATGAAGTCCAGGGTCAGCGTGGAGCTGGAGGTCAGCACGAGGGACGACAGGGTGGACATCGACGCCGAGAGGACAAGCACCAGGGCGACGGAAACGATGAAGGGGGAGAGGTTGGAGAGCATCTCCGGGATGATGGCGTCATAGCCCTCGGTCGCGGTGTCGATGTCGAACAGCCGTCCGAAACCGCCGAGGAAGTAGCAGCCGCCGGCGACCACGAAGGCGAAGAGGGTCGATATGAGCGTGCCCTTGCGGATGTCGTCCTCGCTCTTAATGGCGTAGAACTTCTGGACCATCTGAGGCAGGCCCCAGGTGCCGAGCGAGGTCAGTATGACGACCGCAAGCAGGCTGAAGGGATCGGGCCCGAAGAAGGACGCGAACACTCCGGGGTCGCCCGATACGGCCGGATCGGAAACGTTGGCCAGGGCGGAGAGGGAGCTGGTGAAGCCGCCGTTGATCCTGAGCACGGAGGCGATGATCGCCACTATGCCGAAGAGCATAACGATGCCCTGAATGAAGTCATTTATGGCAGTTGCCATGTAGCCGCCGGCGATGACGTAAACGGCGGTCAGCACGGCCATGACGGCGATGCATATGACGTAGTCGACGCTGAAGGCCATCGCGAAGAGCCTCGACAGGCCGTTGTAGAGCGACGCGGTGTAGGGGATCAGGAAGATGAAGATGATGGCCGCGGACAGGAGCTTGAGCAGACGGCTGCCGAAGCGGCTGTCGAAGAACTGCGGCATGGTGGCGGACCCGAGATGCTGGGTCATTATGCGCGTGCGCCTTCCGAGGAGGACCCAGGCAAGCAGCGAGCCGATAACCGCGTTGCCGAGACCGATCCAGGTCGACGCGACACCGAACCGCCAGCCGAATTGGCCCGCGTAGCCGACAAAGATGACCGCCGAGAAGTAGCTGGTCCCGTAGGCGAAGGCCGTGAGCCAGGGACCGACGCGTCGTCCGCCGAGCACGAAGCCGTTGACGTCCGTCGCGTTTTTGCGGCACATGATTCCGACGGCAATCATGACGCCGAAGAATACGGCAAGGAGAAGGATCTTGATCAGCATTGTTTTGTACTTCCTTTTCTGTTATTTCGTTTGTCTGTTAATGAGTTTGCAATTTTATTTGATGGCGGAAAACAAAAAGGTCTTAATGGATGCAAAGCCATTAAGACCGTATGCGTGGAGAAAACAGGTCAGCCGTTTTCAGCGCAGACGGTCGCAGTAAAATAATAGTAATAGCGGCGAGCGTCTGACATGATCGGCTTTCCTTTCTTAAGACTGGATGCGGCGGCCTTTGGGCCGCTTTTTCGGGTTGGGACAATTATAGCACCGGTCCGGGGATCTTGTCAACAGTTTTTTTGACGCGCCGAGGCAAGGCGGGCGCCCGTCCGGCGGTCCGGGCCGCCGCTTTGCCTCTCCCGAGACCGCAAAAGATGCTCCGGGAGCCTGGCGCCGCATAAAAAACGGACAATTCTTGCATATTTATTGACGGTTATGTTCATTTTTTTCTTTTTTTGTGTTATAATCTAGGTGATTACGCCGATTTTTCTTTCCGCAGCTAAGGACATCCGCGACCGGCCGGACGCAGACCGCCATTGCCCGCGAACGCGCGGGCCGGGCTGCCGGCAGAGGACGGTCGGGCTGTCGGCCCGGCTCAGCATCGGCGGACACAGAAGATATTGCGGGACAATTCCGTCCCGCAAGCCGTTGGCGTTCGCATGGAGGCAGAAATCATGATCGGACCCTTTGATATGGCCAATGTGATCTACATCGAGTCTTCGTTTCTTTGTGCCGTGCTCCTGCTCTTCACCGCAAGGCGGGTCCGTCTGGATATCCGGAACGAGGAGGGAGCGTGCCTTTTTCACGTCTATCTCTACTCCTTTATGTTCATGATATGGGACATCATCTGGCTGACAGCCCAGAAAGTGACCGTCATTCCGGTCTGGGTGCTGTACGCCGCGGTGGTGCTCTATAATCTGTTCCTTGACTGCCTGTCGTTCTACTGGCTGAGATACGTCGACCTGCGGTGCGACGCGAATCTCGTGAAGACCATGAGATACAAGCTCATTGCGCTCATCCCCCTGCAGATAGTGACCCTGGTCCTTATATCGTCGATCTTCACCGGCTGGGTCTTCATCATCGGAGATAACAGGGAGGTGATCCTCGGCAGATTCTGGTATATCCAGTACATCGTCAGCTTCTTCTACCTCATCTGCTCGTGCGTCGACGCGTTCATCTGCGCCAGGCGGGCCGAGGACAAAAGAAAAAAGGCCGTCCTGGCGGGGCTGTCGACGTTCATCATAGCCCCTGCGCTGTGCGGCATTCTTATGATCTTTCTGCGGCACACTCCGGTGCTCAGCTTCGGCATCACGGTCTCGGCCGTGACCATCTACCTCAACGTCCAGTCGCGCGAGCACGCCGCCGTAGAGAAGATGAAGGCTGACAAGCTCAGGCAGGACGCGGTCTTCATGGCCCTCAACGACAACTACCACAACGTGTCGATCGTCGATCTCGACACCGAGCGCACGCTCCTCTTCCGCGTGACCGAGATCCTCGACAGGATGCTCCCGTCGAAGGGCAACAGCCTGGACTTCCAGGGGCACGTGGAGCAGTTTGCCGAGCTTCTGGTACATCCCGAGGACCGCAAACAGTACGTGGAGAAGATGTCCAAGGACGTGATCCGCAAGGAGCTCGAGACCTCCGACGCGTATTACGTCAAATACCGCGTCGTCTTCGACGGCGAGGTCCGCTACTACAGGACCAAGATCTGCCGCTGCCGCACTCCCGAGGGAGAGGAGGCCGCCGGCGGCATGGGCCCGAACACGGTCATTATCGGCATCCGCAGCGTCGACAAGGAGGCCCGCAGGGAGCAGGAGTACCAGCACAACCTGGAGAGCGCCGTCGCCAGGCGCACCGTGCAGCTGCTCAGGAAGAACGAGGAGCTCCGCAGCATGTCCGACGAGGTCATCGAACTGCTGGGCAACGTCGTCGAGGCCCGCGACGCCGAGAGCGGCATGCACGTCAGCCGCGTCAAGGGATTTGTGCGCATTGCCGCCGAGCACATCCAGCGCGAGTATCCGGAGTACGGCCTGACCGACGACGACGTGAACCTCATATCCGCCGCCAGTGCCCTGCACGACGTCGGAAAGATCCTCATCCCCGACAGCATACTGCTGAAGCCCGGCAGGCTTACCCCCGAGGAGTTCGAGGTCATGAAGACCCACTGCGAGAAGGGCTGCGAGATCCTGTCCAAGGCCCCTATGTCCTGGGGAGAGGCCTATCTTAAATACTCGCTCCAGATCTGCCGCTCACACCACGAGAAGTACGACGGCCGCGGCTATCCCGACGGTCTGGCCGGCGAGGACATACCCATCGCCGCCCAGATCGTATCGGTGGCGGACTGTTTCGACGCTCTTATCAACGAGCGTCGCTACAAGCCGGCCTTCAGTCCGGACGAGGCCTACTCTATGATAATGCGCGGCGAGTGCGGCGCCTTCTCGCCGAAGATCCTGTCGGTCCTGACGGAGAGTCTCGGCGCCTTCAAGGAGCTGGCCGGAGCGGCCGGCTGAAGCTGACTCTTACAGGCGCGAGGCTATCTCGTCGCCGACATCCCGCGTGCGGGCCGTGCCTCCCAGATCGGGCGTCACGACCCGCTTTTCTTTCAGCACGCCGCCCATTGCGGACAGGACCCTGGAGGCCTCGTCGGCATGCCCGAGGAACTCGAGAAGCTGGGCCGCCGACCAGATGGTGGCCATCGGGTTGGCGATCTGCTTTCCTGCGATATCCGGCGCCGAGCCGTGTATCGGCTCGAACATGGACGGATAGCGCCTCTCGGGGTTGATGTTGGCTCCGGCGGCAAGGCCCATGCCTCCGGCTATGGCCGCGCCGAGGTCGGTCAGGATGTCGCCGAACAGGTTCGACGCCACCACGACTCCGAAGCGCTCCGGGGCCTTTACCATGAACATGCTGGCCGCGTCGACCAGCAGGGTATTGGTCCTGACGTCGGGGAACTCGCGTCCGACCTCCCTGAAGATCTGATCCCAGAACACCATGGAGTAGTTGAGCGCGTTGCCCTTGCTTATGCTGGTAAGAGGCTTTCCGGTCGATCTGGCCAGCCCGTAGGCGTAGCGCATCACCCGCTCGGTGCCCTTCCTGGAGAAGACGGCGTCCTGTATGACCACTTCTTCCGGGCTGTCCTTATACAGCCAGGCTCCGCAGCCGGAGTACTCGCCCTCGGTGTTCTCGCGGACGAAGATCATGTCGATGTCGGCGGGAGTCCTGTCCTTCAGCGGGCAGGGGGCGCCCTCGAGCAGTTTTACGGGCCGAAGATTGATGTACTGGTCGAAGCTCTTCCTTATGGCTATGAGGAGCCCGCGCAGCGAGATGTGATCCGGCACGCGGGGATCGCCCACGGCGCCGAGCAGTATGGCGTCGAAGCCGGACAGCTGCTCGATGCCGTCCTCGGGCATCATGACTCCGGTCCTGAGGTAGTAGTCGCAGCCCCAGGGAAAATAAGTGAATTCGAAGCCGAAGCTCCCCGATCTTGCAGCCGAGGCTTCCAGCACTTTGACGCCTTCCGCCACGACTTCGGGACCGATCCCGTCCCCGCAGATGACCGCTATTCTGTGTTTTTCCATGTTCGTCTCCCTGAACTTGCCCGGGCCTCCTCCGGCGGGACAGCGTCCGCTCCGGCTGCGGCCCGGGCTGTTTTGTTTCGATTGTTGATTAAAGCTTTCTGAAGTATTCCGGTCCGGCGTAAACGCACATGATGGGCGGCCTTACCCTGAAGTCCCTGTCGGGCTCGCTGCCGTCGCCTTCTGCGGCCGGGCCGCGGATCACTATCTCGCAGTCGCGCCATCTGCCGCCGCGGTAGCCGCCTTCAGGCAGGCCTGCGCTCCCCGACCCCGAGGAACCGCCCTCGGTTATGAGCTCCCCGACCGCGTCCGCGACTATCCTGCCCGAGAGGGGTGTCTTTATGCTGTCGATACGCCCCGTGATCTCCGCTTTGACATCGCTGTTCTCGAAGGAGAGGTCGCAGTCGGTCATGGTGCAGTCCTCGAGCACGAGCCCCCTGGCATAGCAGAACGGCTGGGTCCCGGAGATCCGGCACCTGACCATGCGCATGTTCTCGGAATACCAGCCGATGTACTCGCTCTTGATCACGCAGTCCGTAAGGGTGACGTCGCTGCTGTGCCAGAAGGCGTCTTTGGTATCCAGGACCGCGCCGGTGATCTCCGCCCCGCAGACGTACTGGAACGAATACTTTCCTTTCAGCTTCAGCCCCTCGGCCCGCAGGTCCTCGGTCCCGAAGAAGGCGTAGTCCGATTCGACCGTCACGTCCTCGAGGGCGACGGACGAGCTTTTCCAGCAGAATTCGTCGGACAGTGCCGCGGTCGAGCCGAGGTACACGTTCCGGCATTCTCTCAGCGCCTTGACGCCGTTTATGCCGCAGCCCGTCATATGAACGTCCGAGCAGTACCAGAGCGGCGCGCGGCACCCCGGGCCGAGTTCCGTGTCCGAGATGTCGAGCATCTTTCCGTGCCACAGGGCATAGCGCAGCTCAAAGCGGCAGTCCTTCACGCCGACGGTCCGCGCCTCCTTCAGCGGAGACTCCCCGTCGGCCGCTCCGGCAAATAAGCAGCCGGAGACCTCGGCTTCGCGCAGGCCGTACAGAGATCGCTCGGTATCGTAAGTTTTGTTTTCGATAAGTTTCATGTGCAACTCCGGCAGTGTCGATTGAACGAAGATGTGCGTGGATCCCGGGGCGGCATCCTCCGTCCGGTCCGGCCGCGGTTTCCGTCCCGCGGCAGAATCATTATACCACTTATGGACGCCCAAGGCAACTGAGAAAAAGAAAAAAGCGCTTGTCGCCGCCGGGGACGGCCTCCCCGGGCAAAGAAAAGGCCCCGTCCGATTCTTTTTTCACAAAACTATTGACAAAGGGGGCAAGTGATGGTATAATATGCGGGCGATGAAAAAAGAGCGTCTTTCTATGCCGGTGTGGCGGAACAGGCAGACGCCTTGGACTTAAAATCCAATGATACGCGAGTATCGTACCGGTTCGACCCCGGTCACCGGCACCGGTCTTAACAGCTATCGCTACATAATCGTAACATAATACCGCGGAGTGGAGCAGTTGGTAGCTCGTCGGGCTCATAACCCGGAGGTCGTGTGGTTCAAGTCCCACCTCCGCAACCATTTAGAGTGGTCATAACGGATTCGAGTTATGACCACT
>JAEEGI010021617.1_pt1 | contig 12778 bp, 12 predicted proteins | sample 8958751 | NCBI WGS metagenome assembly JAEEGI01 (sample SAMN16246545, study PRJNA631951) | gut metagenome | biome: gut microbiome; feature: rumen; material: KS-attached | host: Bos | place: Iran: Karaj | collected 2018-10 | reverse complement strand
GATCAATACGGAATATATCGCTGCCTATGCCATCGGTGCGGCTGCGGCGCTGGTAGCAGCGTTCTTCGGGGTTTATCTGTTTCGCCGCCTTGCCCGGAAGCGCGGCTTTGGCGCACTGGCGTATTACAGTTGGGTAATCGGCGTTTTGACGATTATTCTGACGCTGATTTTTTAAACGGAAAGCGTTTCTGAAATCATTGATCTTTTGCAGATTCTTCTGCAATTCTTGAGAACAGGATATTTTAATGGCAAGAAAACAGACAAAAACAACAAATCGTAAAACCTCTTCCAGGACGAAAAAGACGACCAGGGCCAATCCTCCCCCTCCGCCGCCGAAAAAGAATTCGGGACAGGAACTTCCCAATCTTCCGGACAGCTACGGCACCAACATCATCGGAGGGGTTCTGTTCCTGGTCCTGGCAGTTTGTTCTGCAATCAGTTACTTCAATACTGAGGGCAGTTTTGTTGCCTTTTTCTCTGACTGGCTGCGCGGCTTGCTGGGCTGGGGCTTTTATCTGGCGGCTCCGGCTTTCGCAGTCTGTGCGATTCTGCTGTTTACCTGCGGAAATCGACCGGTCAGCGGCAGAGTGTTTGCCACGGTGATGCTGCCGGTCATCCTGGCGGCACTTTCGGAGCTGATGCTGAATACCAGCATTCATGAAGGCGCTTCCTTCGGAGAAATGGTGAACGACCTCTTTGATCTGGGAAAGGTGATGAAGTCCGGCGGCGTAATCGGCGGGCTGATCGCTTACGGAATGTTCCGTGCCTTGAGCATGGCAGGAACTCTTCCGCTTTTGATCCTGGGCTTTTTATACTGTTTTATCGTTTGCTGCTGGGGCAGCATGCGCGGGCTGATCGCCCGAATCACACGCTCGCACAATGCCTATGTACAGTATGAGCAGCAGAGAGCAGAGCAAAAGAAAAACGAACCGGTCAAATCCTTAAATACCAACAGAAAACCTCCGAAGATTATACAGAGTGACCGCAGAGTCGGGTACAACGTAGATATCCCGCTCGGCGAAGAAGAGGATCTTTTTGACACCGACAAGGCGGCAAAAGCGTTGAAAACCGGGATCCGACGGACGTCAGGTTCCGGAAGAAGACAGCCCCAGATCATTCACGAGGCGTATGTTGACGATAATCTGACGCCTCCGCCGACCGTAAACGGAAAAATCTCCGAAGCCCGTGCCGAAGCGGCACAGATTGTTTCCGTTCATCCGCAGGCAGATCCTGCCGCGGCGGGAACAGGCATTCCGGCTCAGCTGCCGGAAAACGTTGCTGCCGTGCCGGTAAAAAGAGGCCCTGGCCGTCCAAAGAGCAGCGTCAAAACCGTACGGGAAGAAGTTCCGACTCCGGATGAAGTGCGGAAAGAACGCGAGAAGATCGAGCAGGCCGTCGCCGGGACCGCGGAACCGGACGATTATGTATTCCCGCCGCTGAGCCTGCTGCGTGCCAGCAGCGGCATGTCAGCCGATGCGACCGATGAGGTAAGCCTGAACAGGGTGCGCCTCGAAGAAGCCATCCGGAGTTTCGGAATCAGCGCTTCGGTGGTCGGTGTGATCCGCGGGCCTACTGTGACGCGCTACGACCTTGAGTTGGACCGTGGCGTCAAGCTTTCCCGTATTACAAACCTTGCCGGCGACCTGGCGCTTTCCCTGGGCGTTGTGAATGTGCGCATGGCCCCGATTCCGGATAAGATCTCGACCGTCGGGATCGAAGTGCCGAACCGTACGGTCAGTACGGTCTTTCTTGGGGATATACTCAATTCTCCGAATTTTTCCGGCGCCCGCTCCAAGCTGAGCTTTTCCCTGGGTAAGGATATCGGCGGCAACTGTATTGTCGGCAACATTTCCAAGCTTCCGCACCTGCTGATTGCGGGAACCACCGGTTCCGGCAAATCAGTCTGCATGAACTCGCTGATTCTGAGCCTTCTGTACAAGGCGCGGCCGGATGAAGTCAAACTCATCATGATTGACCCAAAGATGGTGGAACTCGGGATCTATAACGGGATCCCGCATCTGTATGTTCCTGTTGTGACCGACCCGAAGAAGGCCGCGGGAGCCCTGCAGTGGGCCGTGGTCGAAATGATGAAGCGTTACCAGGCTTTCTCGGAAATCGGAGTCCGCGATCTGGACAGTTTTAACCATATCCAGAAGGATCATCAGGAAGAGACAAAACCCAGGGTGGTCATCGTAATCGATGAGTTGGCGGATTTAATGCTGGTCGCTTCGAAGGAAGTGGAAGAGAGCATCTGCCGAATCGCGCAGATGGGCCGCGCCGCGGGAATGCATCTGGTGATTGCCACACAGCGTCCTTCGGCAGACGTTATCACCGGGTTGATGAAGGCGAACATTCCTTCCCGCATCGCATTTGCGGTCTCGTCCGCAATGGAAAGCCGCATCATTCTGGATCAGGGCGGAGCCGAAAAACTGATCGGCTTCGGCGATATGCTGTATTCTCCGCTCGGCGCTGGGAAGCCTGTTCGCATTCAGGGCTCTTATGTCTCGGATGAAGAGCGCGAAGACGTCATCCGCTTTATCAAAGAGAATAACTCTGTCGATACTGCCGGCGGTGCAAGAAACAGCGAAATTGAAGATTATATGATCAAGGCCACAAAGGATAAGAACGCTTCCGAAGAAAAGGAAAGTTCTTCTGACGGCCCTGTCGGCGACTACGATGAAATGCTGCCGCAGGCGGTCGAGGTGGTTCTGGAGATGGGCTCCTGCTCGGTTTCCATGCTGCAGCGGCGGCTGAAGCTCGGGTATTCCCGCGCCGCTCGGATTGTGGACCAGATGGAAGAACTCGGTGTTGTCGGGCCCTATGAAGGCGCAAAGCCGAGAGGCGTTGCCATTGACCGTTCCGGCTGGCAGGAACTGCAGGTGAGACTCGGATATATCTCGCAGGATACCCGCGGCGAACAGCCGGGTTTTGATCACGGTTTGTATTCGGATGAAAATGATGCCGATTTCTGAGCCGTTGTCTGCAGCGGAAGCCAACCGGCTGAGCATGCTGGCATTGGCACATGTGGGTGATGCGGTGTATGAATTGCTGATTCGCAGCATGTTGGCATCGAAAGGCCCTTCCGTGATGCAGGAGCTGCACAGGAAAACGGTTTCGTACGTGCGGGCCGAAGCGCAGGCGAAGGCAGCCGAAAAGATACAGCCACTGCTTGATGAGGAGGAAGCCGCGGTATACCGCCGAGGACGGAACAGCCATGTGCACGGCATTCCTGCCCATGCCAATCCCGGCGAATATCACAGCGCGACAGGGCTGGAAGCGCTTTTCGGTTGGCTGTATCTGCAGGGAAAGACCCGGCGTGTTGAGCAGCTGTTTGCAGCGATCACGGAGGAGCAGAGCGAGGATGGCCCTGGACGCTGAAACCATCGGTGCACTGACCGAGGAACTGGACCGCAAACTGCGGGACGGAAGAATTGAAAAAGTCCAGCAGCCGGAAAAAGACCTGCTGCTGCTGACGGTGCGCACGCTCGGTGAAAACCGGAAAGTGCTGATCCGCGCAGCCGGGCCGAATGCACGCATGCACCTGACGAAACAGAGTTTTGAGAACCCGAAGGAAGCACCTATGTTCTGCATGCTCCTGCGAAAGCATCTGACCGGTGCCCGCATACTCGGGGTGACTCAGCCGGGCGGTGACCGGCTGATGGTTTTTTCGCTGGAAGGTCGGAACGAACTGGGCGATCGAAGCTCTCTGCGGCTTGTAACGGAACTGCTGGGCAGGGCTGCGAACGTAATCCTCATAGATGGCGAGGATAGGATTCTGGATTGCCTGAAGCGTATTCCGCCCACTGAACACGGGGGACGGGCGCTGCTGCCCGGGCTGCGGTATGAGTTGCCGGTGCAGCCGGAAGGATTTCGCCAGAAACCGGGGAAAGATTTACCGGAAGTGGATCAATCCGAGTTCAGTCCCAGCGAGACATTGGACGCGAGGTTTTCGACCCTGGAGCGGCAGGAACTTCAGAGCAGACGCGCGCAGGAACTGGTGAAATCCGTGCGTCGCGCACGCGACCGGCAGCAGCGAAAACTGGCTGTGCAGATGGAAGAACTCCGCAGGAGTGAAAACATGGATGCGGTACGGCAGAAGGCGGAGCTCCTTCAGGCAAACCTCTACCGCGTTCGTAAGGGCGACCGGATACTGAGTTGTGAAAACTATTATGAACCGGACAGCCCGCAGGTTGAGATCCTGCTGGACCCGCTCAAAACGCCGCAGCAGAACCTTGCTGCAGGATTTAAGGAATACCGGAAGCTGAAAGGTGCCCGTGAGCATCTGACCGTCCTGACAGAAGAAGGCGGAAAGCAGCTGGATTATCTGAACAGCGTATTGGAGGAACTTTCCCGGGCGGAAAATGAGCGCGATCTCGGAGAAATACGGGCAGAACTGGAAAAAACAGGTTTTTTATCGTCCCGCGGGAAAGCGGCGAAGAATGCGAGAAAGACTGCCGCAAAGCGGCAGAAACAGACCTCTCTTCGTATGGCCGAACCTCTCCGATTTGAAACTCCCGACGGCTTGGAAGTCCTTGTAGGGCGCAACAATCTGCAGAACGATCTCCTGACGACAGAAATCGCCCGCAGGACGGATTACTGGCTGCATGTCAAGGATCTTCACGGGAGCCATGTGATTCTGCGTTGTGAGGGTTTAAAGCCTTCCGATGCCGCACTGGAATTTGCTGCTCAGCTGGCGGCCAGATATTCACAGGCTGCCGACAGCGGCAAGGTCGCGGTGGATTACGCCATGGTAAGAGACGTGAAGAAACCATCCGGATCACTGCCAGGCAAGGTGATCTATACGAACTACCGTACGATCGTCGTAAAAGCATGAATGACGGGGTGACTCTTTGAAGCTCAGCATCATTATTCCTGTATACAATACCGAGGCGTATCTTGCCAAGTGCCTGGATTCGCTTCTGGATCCCGCATGCCGTGATTACGAGATCATCGCCGTGAATGACGGTTCCACGGACGGAAGCAGAGCGGTAATGACGGACTACGTCCGCCGCTACCCCGGACTGGTTCATCCGGTGGATACCCCGAACGGCGGCCTCGGCCATGCACGGAACACGGGGCTTGCCGCGGCAAAAGGGGAATGGGTTCTCTTTGTGGACAGCGATGACTATCTCGCCCCGCATGCCGTAAAGGAAATCCTGGAGATCCTGGATGAAGAACCGGGAGATCCTTTTGATATTGCCGTGTTCGACTTTGTCCACGTAAATGAAGAGGGAAGTGTTCTTGCATCATTTTCCGGCTGTGAAAAGGAGGAACCGTTCACGCTGGAAACCTTCCCGGAATTCCTCTTTTCTCCGATGAATGCGGTAAACAAACTCTGGCGGCGATCCCTCTTTGCGGAAAACGGAATCAGTTTTCCGGGCCGCCTGTGGTTTGAAGACCTGGCAACCTCACCGAAACTCTATCTGCATGCAAAACGGATCAAGCCGGTTCACCGGGCATGGTATTGTTACCTGCAGCGCAGAGGCTCCATCACGAATTCCACCGCTGCTGCCCGCAATACCGAAATGATGACCGTGACGGAAAGTGTACTGGATTATTATCGCGAACACGGAAAATGGACGCAGTACCGCCAGCAGCTGGCATACACGTTTTTCTACCATGAGTTTTTGACCTCGGTGACGCGAGTCAATCTGATTGATCCGGACAGCCGGATTCAGAGTCAGCTGCGCGATGAGTATATGACACAGTTCCCGGATTACCGGACAAACCCGTATTTTTTAAAAGCTCCCAGGAAGTACCGGCTGCTGGAAAAACTGATCCGCAGGGGAAAGTGGCAGGCGATACATCTCCTGATGACCGGCAACAACATCTTGAAAGGTCGTTGAAGGCATGAAGAAAGAACAGAAGCAGAAAAAGGGCAAGGTGCAGGAAACAGAAGAACAGCTTCCACCGGACCAGCAGGCCAGGCTTGATCTGTATGACTGGATCCAGTCGCTCATGGTTGCACTGGTGATCTGCGTTTCCCTGTTCATCTTTGCCGTGCGTGTCATCGATGTGAGCGGATCTTCCATGGTGCCCACGCTGCGTGACGGCGATAAAATGATCGTATCCGACCTGTTTTATAAACCCAAGTACGGCGACATAGTGGTCTTTAAAACCGATCAGTATGATCCGGACCGGGCGCTGGTAAAACGCGTGATTGCCACCGAGGGGCAGGAGATCAGCTTGGACTTTGATCGCGGGGTTGTTTACATCAACGGTTCTCCGATTGAAGAGGACTACATTGCGGAACTGACCACGACGAAGCTTGACTTTATCGGCCCGCAGACAGTTCCCGAAGGCTGCGTGTTTGTGATGGGCGATAACCGGAATGCCTCCACCGACAGCAGAAAAAAAGAGATTGGAATGGTTGATGAACGGATGATTCTTGGCCGGGCTTACTATGTGGTATTCCCGCTCAGCGAGATGGGCAGGATCCAATGAAAGACCTGGAACTGAATATCCAGTGGTTTCCCGGGCACATGACCAGGGCACGGCGGATGATGCAGGAAAACCTCTCATCTGTCGATGCCTTATGTGAGATACTGGATGCGCGTATCCCCAGTGCAAGCAGGAATCCCGACATAGATTCGCTTTGCGGGGATAAACCGAGACTTATTGTGCTGAACCGTGCGGATCTGGCGGATCCTGCCAGAACGGCGCAGTGGAAGCACTACTACGAGACGCAGGGATATCGTGTCATCGACTGCGACGCACGGTCCGGAAAAGGCAGCAATGCATTTGTACCGACCGTGAAGGCGCTCATGAAGGAGCGTGTGCAGCAGTGGCAGGAAAAGGGACAGACTGGACGGAAAATCCGCCTCATGGTGGTAGGCATCCCGAATGTCGGCAAATCGACTCTCATTAACCGTGTTGCCGGGAGGAAAGCCGCCGCAGTCGGCGACCGGCCCGGACTGACGCGCGGAAAACAGTGGATCGGCGTGGATGCAGGACTCGAGCTGCTGGATACCCCGGGGATCCTCTGGCCGAAGTTCGAGGATGCGGAAGCGGGAGAACTGCTTGCAGTCACGAATGCGGTAAAGGCTGAGGTTGTTGACCGCGAAGCCCTTGCGGCGAACTTTATCCGGCGGCTCTGCAGAATGTATCCGGAGGCCGTTCGCTCCCGGTATAAAATTGAACCGGACCCGGAAAAGGGCGGGTATGACCTGCTTACCGAGGCTGCGAGAAAGCGCGGCTTTCTTATTTCCGGCGGCGAAGTGGATTTGGAGCGTATGGCAAACACGCTGCTCACAGAATATCACAGCGGAAAGCTTGGAAGACTGACGCTGGAGATGCCGCCGGAATCATAAATCTGACCGGAAGGTTGAAACCCGGAGTGGTAAAGCATGGAAAAACAGGCGGAGGCCGGAAGAGGAAAACCGGTTGTAAAAACTGGGATGACAGACCTCTGGGAGCTGGAAAAACAGCTTCACAGGGAAGGACTGCAGCTGATCTGCGGCGTGGATGAAGCAGGCCGCGGCCCGCTTGCGGGACCGGTCTGTGCTGCGGCGGTAATCCTGCCGCAGGGATTTCTTCCTGACGGACTGAATGATTCGAAAAAGCTTTCTGAAAAGAAGCGCGAAATCCTGTTTCCGCAGATTCAGGAGGGAGCGGTTTCATTCAGTGTCGCGTTCGGGACAGTCGAAGAAATAGAGCGCGAAAACATCCTGCAGGCGACTTTTCTTGCCATGAACCGGGCCATTGCAGGCCTGAATCCCCAGCCGGAGTTTGCGCTGATTGACGGAAACCGCAACCGGGAAATCCGGATTTCGAGCCGCTGTGTGGTCGGCGGAGACGGGAAAGTCGCTTCCATCGCGGCAGCCTCAATCCTTGCAAAAGTGACCAGGGACCATTTGATGCTTCAGCTTGCCGAAGAATACCCGCAGTACGGCTTTGAAAAGCACAAAGGATACGGCACAAAAGCGCATTACGATGCTCTGAAAAAGTACGGGCCCTGCCCGGCGCACCGCATGAGCTTTCTGAAAAGCGCGGGTTTTTGAATACTGACTCGGATGGAAAGATGAAAAAGAACGAACTTGGCGCCTGGGGGGAAGACCGGGCGGCGGAATACCTGACGGAAAACGGTTTCCGGATTGTGAGCAGGAATTACCGTTGCAGAATGGGTGAAATTGACCTGATCGCGCAGAAGGAGGATATCCTGGCTTTTGCAGAGGTGAAGCTGCGCAAAAACTGTCGGTACGGCGAGGCCAGGGAGTTTGTAACCGCGGAAAAACAGCGGAAACTACGCCTTGCCGCTTCTTACTACCTGGCCGGGAACAGTCGGGCACAGAATCTGCAGCCGCGTTTTGACGTACTGGAAATCTATGCGCCTCACGGTATAAACGGTCCGGTCCGGATCATTCATCTGGAAGACGCATTTGAGTAACGGAGCAAATTGATGGCACTTTATACAATCGGCGATCTGCATCTGTCCCTGAACGGTGAAAAGCCGATGGATCGCTTCGGCGAGGTGTGGAAACAGCATCCTGAGAAACTCCGCGAAGGCTTCAAGACGCTTGGACCGGATGATCTGACTGTGCTGGTGGGCGACCTGAGCTGGGCGATGAGCCTGGAAACAGCTGAGCCGGACTTTGCCTTTGTGCATGAACTCCCGGGGAAAAAGCTGATTCTGAAGGGGAATCATGACTATTGGTGGAGCACTGCGACGAAAGCCGGTCGCTTCTTTCAGGAACATGGTTTTGACAGCCTCGGGATTCTGCACAACAATGCATACAGTTACGGCGATGTTGCCCTGTGCGGAACCCGCGGCTGGTTTTACGAAGAAGAACGAGGCACCGAACACGATAAAAAAATGATGCTTCGCGAATTGCAGCGCCTCGAGCGATCGCTGAAAGCCGGAGGTGACCGGGAAAAGATCGTTTTTCTGCACTATCCGCCGGCCTTCCAGAACTATCGCTGCGAGGAAATCCTGGAGCTGCTTCAGAAGTATGCGGTGCGGCGCTGCTATTACGGGCATATTCACGGCAAGGGCGTTCCGCAGGCGTTTAACGGCTGGATCGGCTGCACCGAATTCCGCCTTGTCAGTGCTGACAGTCTGCAGTTTGTTCCGGAATTGGTACTCCCTTGAAAGGATGAATACGCCGCAAAAATGATCGATGACGAGCGTATGTTTTGGCGGAAACTTGTGCTGTTTTCTGCTGATTTTGTGATTGATTTTACAGTTGAAATCTGTTATGATACGCAAAGTTGTTCTGTAGAGGAGGAAACATGACTATGATTCTGAAAAACTTTGAGAAGAAAGAAAACAATACAGCTGCTTTTACCGTGGCTTCGGATCCGGCCGAATTTGAAAAGGCCGTAAACGCAGCCTACCTGAAGAGCAGAAAAAATATTAACATTCCGGGCTTCCGCAAGGGAAAAGCTCCCCGTCAGGTCATCGAAGGCATGTACGGCCGCGATGTGTTTTACCAGGATGCGATGGATGAAGTCGCCCCGGAAGCTTACGCCTTCGCGGTAAAGGAAAAGGAACTGCGTGTTGTTGGTCAGCCCAGGATCACCGATGTGAACGTGACGGATGACCGGGCCGTGGAATTCACCTTTGATGTGTCTCTGTATCCCGAAGTGACCCTCGGTGAGTATAAGGGCGTCAAGGCAGTGAAACTGACTCAGACTGTGACGGATGACGAAGTGGACGCAGAGATTGCCGCCACACAGAAGCGCAATGCACGCATGCTGAATGTGGACCGTCCGGCCGAGATGGGAGATACTGTAAACATCAATTTCGAGGGCTTCCTGAACGGCGAGCCGTTTGAAGGCGGCAAAGGCGAGAATCATCCTCTGGAGCTCGGTTCGAATTCCTTTGTTCCCGGTTTTGAGGAGCAGCTTGTCGGAATGAAAGCCGGTGAGGAAAAGGACATCGATATTACCTTCCCCAAGGAGTATACCCCGGAACTCGCCGGGAAAGCCGTTGTTTTCCATGTCGTGATTAATGAAGTCAGTTCTCCCGAGTATCCGGAACTGGACGATGAGTTCGCGCAGGATGTGTCGGAGTTTGATACCTTTGAGGAATACAAGGCTGACGTCCGTGCCACACTTCAGAAGCGCATGGATGATTCCACCGAATCCGCTTTCAAAGATGCGGTGGTGCAGAAAGCCTGCGATGCCATGACGGTCGAAATCCCCGATGTCATGGTCGAAGAAAAAGTTGACGAATTCCTGCGCAATTATGCATCGCAGTTCGGTATGTATGAGCGGGATATGACCCGTGCCGAACTTCTGAAGCTCTTCGGAATGAACGAAGACACCGTAAAGTTCTCTATCCGTCCCGCGGCCGAGTCCCAGGTTAAGTCCGAGCTTTTGCTTGAAGCGGTGGCAAAAGCCGAAGGTCTTGAGCCGACGGAAGAAGAACTCGAAGCCTATGCAAAGAAGATGGCGGACGGTATCGGCGCGAAGGTCGAAGATGTGAAGCGTTACTTCGGCGAGGAATACATCAGGGCGGAGCTCCTGAAGGAACAGGCCATGGATTTGATCGTTGCCAGCGCTGTTCCGACAGATGCTGCCGAAATGCCATCGGAAGAAGCGGAAAAGGAACTGAAAGAGGAGTTTGCAGCTGAAGTCGCGGAAGAAGCCGTAAAAGAAGCTGTGGAAGTTGCCGAGGAGAATGCGTAAATGAGTTTTATCCCCTACGTTGTTGAGCAGACTAGCCGTGGTGAGCGTTCCTATGATATTTTCTCGCGGTTGCTGAACGATCGGATTGTCATGCTCTCTGAAGAGGTGAACGATACTACCGCGAGTCTCGTGGTGGCGCAGCTTCTCTTCCTGGAGGCACAGGATCCGGACAAGGACATCCAGTTCTACATCAACAGCCCTGGCGGCAGCGTCAGTGCCGGCCTTGCAATTTACGATACCATGCAATACATCAAGCCGGATGTTTCCACGATCTGCATTGGTATGGCGGCATCCATGGGCGCGTTTCTGTTGTCGTCCGGCGCAAAGGGGAAACGGATTGCACTTCCTAACAGCGAGATCATGATCCACCAGCCTTCCGGCGGAAGCCGCGGTCAGGCTACGGATATCCAGATTCAGGCGGAGCAGATCCTCAAGATCAAAAAGCGCCTGAATGAGATTCTTGCCGCGAACACCGGGAAATCTCTGAAGGAAATCGAACGCGATTGTGAGCGCGACCATTTCATGACCGCCGAAGAGGCAAAGGAATACGGAATCATCGATCAGGTTATTACAAAACGCTGAACAGGATAAGTGGGGTTGGCTCAAAACCGGCGAAGGGTTGTTTTGAGACGGCCCCATCCTGTGTTTCATAGGAGAAGAACAAATGGCAAAAAACGATGACAGGCGCAGCCTGCGCTGCTCATTTTGCGGGAAACCGCAGTCGCAGGTGAACCGGCTGATCGCCGGAAACGGCAGTTATATCTGTGACGATTGCGTGCGCATGTGCATGAGTATCATCGGCCCGGGGTTTGAAGAGAGTCCGGTTTCCGGCGACGACGGGCTGCCCCTGGTCTTTGACCGGCTCCCGAAGCCCATGCAGATCAAGGCAAATCTTGATCAGTACGTGATCGGGCAGGAGAGAGCAAAAAAGGTTCTCTCGGTTGCCGTCTACAACCACTATAAACGCATCCTGCGCAGTGGGCTGGAGCAGGACGCCGTAGAGCTTCAGAAAAGCAACATCCTGCTCATCGGCCCGACCGGTACCGGGAAGACGCTGTTCGCACAGACAATGGCCAAAATGCTGGATGTTCCCTTTGCCATTGCTGACGCGACCACTCTGACGGAAGCCGGTTATGTCGGGGAGGATGTGGAAAACGTCATCGTGAAGCTCCTGCAGGCGGCGGATTACGATGTGGAACGCGCGCAGCGCGGCATCATCTATATCGATGAGATTGATAAAATCGCTCGCAAGAGCGAGAACACTTCCATTACACGCGATGTTTCGGGCGAAGGCGTGCAGCAGGCTCTGCTGAAAATGCTGGAAGGCACCGTTGCCAGTGTTCCGCCGCAGGGCGGGCGAAAGCATCCGCATCAGGAATTCATACAGGTCGACACTACCAACATCCTGTTTATCTGCGGCGGTGCGTTTGACGGCCTGGATAAAATCATATCCCGCCGTACTTCAAAGAAGAGCATGGGCTTCGGTGCGGAAATAGGAAGCGCTGCGGAACAGGATCTTGGCCTTCTGTTCCAGCAGGTCCAGCAGCAGGATCTTCTGAAGTTCGGGATTATTCCGGAGCTGATCGGCCGTCTGCCGGTAGTCGCGACGCTGGATTCCCTGAGCAGGGAAGATCTGGTCCGCATTCTCACCGAGCCGAAGAACGCCATGACCAAGCAGTATCAGGCCCTCATGAAGATGGACGGGGTGGAACTGATCTTTGAACCAGCAGCACTCGAAGCGGTTGCCGACCGGGCAATAGAACGGAAGATCGGTGCCCGGGGTCTTCGGAGTATCATGGAGGCGGTGATGACCGAGGTCATGTATACGGTTCCGTCCGCTACAGGAGTCCTACGTGTGGTCATCGATGAAGACAGTGTCCGGGAAGGCGGATCACCGAAGGTTTTCCGTACCCAGGACCTGGCAGGCTGACGAAAGAGGAAAATGCAGGGGCCGGCCGTTTCGGCAGGCCCCTGCTTTGCAGAATGGAAGCGAAACAATGAATAAAGAAATCGAAACGAATAATATCACAGAGCTGCCGTTGATCGCCACGCGCGGAATGCTGGCATTTCCGCAGATGACCCTGTCGTTTGATGTGGAACGCGAAGCGTCGGTACGTGCTGCGGATGAGGCAGCTTCAGGAGATCACCT
>JAEEGI010021616.1_pt1 | contig 12778 bp, 9 predicted proteins | sample 8958751 | NCBI WGS metagenome assembly JAEEGI01 (sample SAMN16246545, study PRJNA631951) | gut metagenome | biome: gut microbiome; feature: rumen; material: KS-attached | host: Bos | place: Iran: Karaj | collected 2018-10 | reverse complement strand
CTGCTGCCACGATAATACTTGAATTGATACTATCTTGATTTTCACTTACATATGCTTTTCTATCAACTTCATAAACATCGATTAATTTTCTATCCATATCTTCAAATTCTTGAATAGCTTTTTTCTTATCTTTAGCATATACAATTAGATTCTTCTTAGATTCAATTAATTCATATTTATTAGTATTTGAATTAACAAAATAACTATTAATATCTGTACTAGATGTATAGTAACCAACGACATATAACTTTTCACCATTAATCTTAACTGAATCCATATACTTATTTAACTTAAAATCATATTTAAGATTATCATTGACAATTACCTCATAATCATTGCTTGGTGCTCTACCCTTTGTAATAGATATCTTATCCTTATATAAATTGTAATCATATACCTTGCCTTCATTACTATCTTCAGCAGAAAACCAATCTACATTACTTGTGTTATCGATAATATTAATAAATTCATCCTCTGCAACATAGAATGATGGACTCTTAAGATCAGTAATACCTACAATAGTATATTCAAGTAATCCCTTCTTAATATTGATTTTAGAATCAAGCATTTTCTCTACTTTATAAAAGCCTAACATATTAAGTGCTTCAGCCTTATCATACATCATTTTATCGATAACTATCTCTTTATTATTTTCTGGCATTCTACCGTAGATGATATCACTTTCTTTTAGCATATTAACACTCGCTATTGATCCTTTAATATTTACATCCGCATTTGCTGTTTGATAATATAAATTAGTATTTAATGGTAAATTAACTTGACTATCACCAGGTATTACATAATAAACATCTTCCATATCATTAAATTCTTTATATTCTTTTACTGTAACTTTACTACCATTTAAAATCAAATAATTAGCATTTGTTGAAACAAAATCAACATCTCTAATATTGGTAACTCCAAGTAAATTACTAATTGAATAAGTAACAAATAATGCTGATAAGAAGAAACCAACTAATAATAACTTTTTAATAAATGAATATGATTTTACTTTTTTAAATCCATTACTAAATATCGTAAATATATTAAATATTGATGTATATCTTAATTTAAAATTATTATTGATAATTTTATCAAAATCAAAAGAATATTTTTCATAGACACTTTTATCTAATTCTTTATAATGATCATTAACTAATTCAATATTAGAACTACTGTCGATAACCTCTATCTTATCATTATCTTTATTCTTAATATATAAATTTCCATTCTTAAGAATAATTACTAAATTTAATTCATCTTCTCCATCACTATACATTTCGATATTTATATTGTTATCATGATTCTTATTATGATATTTAAAATCTTTTAAATAAAACTTATTATCGATACGATAATCCAAATTACCCGTATTTTTATTCTTATAATCCTTTGTAACAGTTCCGTCCAATACTTCAATAATTCTTGTTGCATAGAATTTAGCTAACTCTACTTCATGTGTTACTAGTATTACTAATTTATCTTTTGAAATAGATTTAATAATATTCATTATTTCAATTGTATTCTTACTATCAAGATTACCTGTTGGTTCATCAGCTAATATAATATCTGGATTTTTAACTAATGCTCTAGCAATACCAACTCTTTGTCTCTCTCCACCACTTAGCATTCCACAAGGACGATGTCTATAACGATATATTCCTAATCTCTCAAGAATATATTCTACTCTCTTCTTAACTTCTTCCTTATCTTTAATACCAATCATTCTCAAGACCATTGAAACATTTTCATAGACTGTTTTATTATCAATTAATTTATAATCTTGGAAAATATATCCAACTTTTAAATTTCTTAATTTATCTTTTTTACCAGTAAAAATTGTAGTAATCTTATTATCATTAATATATATATTACCATTATTAACTTTATCTAATCCACCAATTGCATTAAGAAGCGTTGTCTTACCACAACCACTAGGCCCTAAAAGTGCAATAAGACCAGTATCTGGAAGTGTTAAATTAGTATCATTAATAACATGAATTTGATTTTTTCTACCTTTGTTGTAATACTTATTTAATTTCTCAATCCTAATCATATTTACACTTCCTCTCTATAAGATGTCATTGCACTATTTTTAAATATCTTATTTGAAAATCTTTGTGATATTAAATATGACATTAGAACTAAAATAATATACATTAAAACATAATCTCTTAATTTTAAATATTCATAAATATTAGCAATAAATTTAATATATATAACATTGAATTTAACTAATAAAGTTAATCCTATATATACCAAATATGCAATTGTTGCATCAGTAAATATTTCAATATCTAATATTCTCTTTAAATGAATAAAATTAGCTCCTAATATTCTCAATGTTGAGAAATAAACATTACGTGATTTTAATATTAGTTTTATAACAAAATATGAAATAAAGAATAATGTAACTACCAATATAATTGTTACAACTAGTTTTAAAATCTTTAGAATCTTTAACGCCTCAGCTCCGAAATTCTCTAATGTATGCCTAATTTGTAATGTCGTATAACCAAGTTCCTCTAAATCTTCGCATAATTTATCAACATTTTCTGGATGATCTGCCATGACACTAGCTTGATAACTTTCTTTATTAAATAATTTATTATAATCAGAATTACTTATAAATATTGAACCATTTATTGGATTAGTTTTATTTAACCATAATAATTCACCAACCGTTTTATCGGTATATACTCTACTTATATTTAAACTTAATTCATCTTCATAATATAAATTCTTAACATTTATCTTAAGATTCTTATTTCTACAATAATAGTCTTTACATGCATAACTAATTGCTTCAGAAACATATGCCTCTCCAGAAGAAACTCTATCTGTAGGTCTTATATCGAAATTATATCCTGGAGCAACATAACTTTCATAGCTCTTATTATTGATAATTACATTAACATTACTACGTTCATGATTAATTCTCTTCATGTAACTATCTAGAATATTTCCACTAACATATATCATATTTTGTTGATTAGAAACGACTCCAACTATTGTTGCTCTATCTTGAATGTATTTAACACCTACAACATTAATTTTAAATGTTTCTGTATCACCTTCTAAATAGTAATCCTTAGTAATTGCTTCTTCTAGTTTATCAACGAAATAATAATCATATGATGTTGTAAGATATATTACTTCATTATCATTTTCAGGCATTCTACCATAATCTAGTTTACCTTCAAAACTATCTAGATCATTAAGATTACCTGATAAATTAAAGTAACTTCCATCATTACTCTCAAACCACATAGTATTATCTAATATTAAATCGTTCTCTACAACTTTAGATACACCATCTAATTCTTTAATTTTATTAAAATCATCATTACTTATTGAAGAACCATCTGTCTTTTTAATGACAATTCTCGTATCACTTAAATCATTAAAATAATAGTTATATCCTATCTTACTTTCCTCATATTCATTCTTTCTAAAAGAACCATACACACTAAGTAAACTGATAGTAACAAAGAAAAATACAATAAACATTAAAATAAATTTAGGAATTATATTAAATGTATTACGAAGTCCCAATCTAATCTTATTAAACCATCCAATATTCTTAAATTCTCTTACTTCTAAATTCTTAACTTTCTCAGTTTTAACTACTTCCTTATCAGAAACAATTTTACCATCATGCATTTTTACAACACGTGTTGCCAAGTCTTCAATTTCCTTAAAGTTGTGTGTAACAACAATAACCAATTTATCCTTTGATATTTCTTTTAATAGTTTAATAACATCTTTAGCAGATCTACTATCAAGATTACCTGTCGGTTCATCACAGACGATAATTGGTGTTTCTTTAGCCAATGCTCTTGCAATAGCTACTCTTTGTTTTTGTCCACCAGATAATTTAGATACTTTTGTTTTCTTATACTTCTTAAGTCCTACCTTATCGATTAACTCTAATACTTTTTCTTTAACTTCTTTTCTTTTATACCCATTTAAAAGCATTACTAGTTCGATATTTTGATATACGGTATAACTATTAACTAAATTAAAATTCTGAAAAATGTTAGAAACATATTTCTTACGATATTCTTCAAAATCTTCTTCACGATAATGGCTTGTTTCTTCTCCATTAATGTACATTTCTCCTTCTTCATAACTATCGAGTCCAGAGATAACATTTAAAAGAGTACTCTTACCACTACCAGATTCACCAATAATAGCTACGAATTCACCTAAATGAAATTCGATATTTATTTTAGTAAAACCTGAAGCAATAACACCTTTACTATAATAGAATTTTGATACGTTTTTTAACTTTAACATTTAATCACCCTCTAGAAATTATTATATCACTATTAAAAATATATTTCACTACTCATCATAATAATTTACATAATTATCTTTTAACTTTGTCAAATTATCGCGAGATATATAAACTTTTTCAATATCATATCCATAATTATATTCTTTAAGTTCTTTTTTCTTTAACGAATTAATTACATCTTTAAAAATTGTAAATCCATCATAGTCATCGAAAAACATCGTCATTGAATATACTTTGTTATGATTATAAACCTCATATGTATGCGTATATATTTTAGATTCCGCACATGTGCTTAAATCAAATTTAATTATATCTAAATCATTATCAATAACAATTTGATCATCTTTTAAATCGATAATGCTAGGAAGAACTAAATCATCCTTCATCTCAATAGTAATTGTCTTATTTGCTTTTTCACAAAAATTTTCTATTATTGTAAATGATTGCATATCATAAAAAGCAAGTCCTATACCTATTCCAAAGCATAGTATACTAAGAATAAATAACATAAATATCTTTTTATAATCTTGCTTTCTATCAAATATTAAATTAAAGATAAACCATACAAGTATAAATAAGAATAAACATGCCCCGATAGTCCCTAAAGAAATTCCGGCAAAAAACATTCCGTATATTACAAATAAAAGACTAACTGTTGCTACAGCTACTAAAGAAATAAATGCAATAACTAAAGGTATTGCCACAAAAAGCACTATGGCTTTAAATAAAAAGATAAATATTTTCCAAACTGTTTTAAGAAAATTAAAACTACTATGTTTTGGATCACGAATAACTACTTTGTATTCTTCCTTTTCTTTAAGTTCTTGAATTGGTTCTTCTACTCTTGTTTTATCGATGTTTTTATCAGTAATAACAACATAATAATCTAAGTATCTTGTCCTAAACACTTTAATGACAATCATTATTCCTAAAATAATCCATGCTATATATAATAATGAATCAAATATATTCATTATTGTTCTTAAAACATTACCTGGTAAAAATATCAGTATCCTATAAAGTATTCCAGTAATAATATTGCTAGATATTATGGCAACGCCACATAAGATTAAAATTAAAATAGCCATTTCAAATATTAATTTAATTTTTTCTATAAATTTCATAGACCAAAACATAGCAAATGATTTTTGAAAGAAATCAATAACTTCATTAATTGCTTCCATAAAAGTTATTTTTTTACTTTCGTTTTTATTACTAACCTCACTATTACCAATTAATTCATCCAAACTAGTATCAAACATTTTACAAATCTGAATTAATTTATCTGTATCGGGATATGCACCACCACTTTCCCACTTTGACACAGCCTGACGACTAACCCCTAATTTTTCAGCAAGTTCCTCTTGCGTAATATTGTGTTCTTTACGAACCTGTTTCAATTTTTCTTTGAATTCCATACTTTCACCTCGCAATGCAATTGTATTATATATATCCGTTGCACTCTACCAACAATAGGTTGTTTTTTGTAAATTATTGGTTGCATTATATATTATATTACTTTTTTTAGAATTAAAAAAGAGCTTATGCTCTTTTTACTATTTCATAACAATCTCTAACTATCATTACTTCTTCATTCGTAGGTATTACATATATTGGTAAACTAGACTCTTCCGTAGTAATAAGTCCTTCTTTTAATTCTCTACCATATCCAATTTTCTCGTTTTCCCCTTCATTAACATAAACATGCATTGCCCCAGAAATATTATCGATAATATCTTTTCTCAACATAACATTATTTTCTAGTACTCCAGCTGTAAATATCATTGCATCTACTTTTCCTTCTAATTCAAAATAGTATTCTGCAATATGTTTGATAATTGAATCCATAAATACTAGATATGCAAGTTTACCAAGTTTATCGCCACTTTCGATTAATTTTAGTACATCTCTAAAATCGTTCTTCCCGCAAATACCTTTAAGACCACTATTCTTGTTTAAAGCGTTATCTATTTCGTCAACACTAAGTCCTGCTTCATTACTAATAAATTTAATAATAGATGGATCAATTGAACCACTACGAGTACCCATTACAAGTCCATCTAATGGTGTAAGCCCCATAGAAGTATCATATGACTTACCTTCTTTAACACATGTAATACTTGCTCCACTACCAACATGACAAATAATTAAATTGACATCTTTTTTATTTAATTTCTTTTGCATATAACTAGTAATATATTTATGACTAGTACCATGAAATCCATATCTTCTTACTTTATATTTAGTATACCATTCATATGGTACAGCATATATATAATTAGATTCTGGCATTGTTCCATGAAATGCTGTATCAAATACTGCTACTTCAGGAACTCCAGGTAAATTTTCTTGCATTGCTTTAATACCAGCGATTTCACCCGGATGATGAAGTGGCCCAAGATTAGTTAAATCAACAATATCATTTAATACTTTATCTGTAATTAATACTGATTCACTATATAATTCACCACCATGTAGTACTCTATGTCCTACACCTTTAATTTCACTTAAATCATTTATTATTTTATTATTTAACAATTCTCTAATCATAACACTTACAGCAGTACTATGATCATTTAGTTTTTCTTCATTTTTAAATACTTCGTCTTTATAATTAATACTCCAAAAACTATCATCTGCTCCAATTTTTTCAAAATAACCTTTTGCAATTATTTCTTCTTCTGGCATACTATATAATGAAAATTTAAGTGATGAACTTCCTCCGTTAATAACTAAATATTTTTCTTTCATAATTCCTCCTTATATATAATCATCTAATATTTCTTTTGTATATTCCATTACTTTTTCTAATTCTCCAGACTTTTTATAACGATGATCTGCTCCCTTAACTATATATAATTTTCCACCATGTTTACTCACAAATTCTCTTGAATCATCAATTGGTACAAGATCATCCATATCACCATGAATAATAGCCATATCGTTAATTTTCTTATCTTTATATAATTCTACTAAATCATTTTCTTTTAATTCATTTATAAACTTATCTGTAATCTTAATAACTCTTTCAAATCCATAATCAAAGTATCCCATATTATCTAAACTTTTCTTAATATCTCCCTCTATTAAAGAAGTAGAAAGTATTTGATACATCTTAATGGCAGGACTTCTAAGGACAATATAATCAAATATATCAGGATGATAATAATGATATAGAAGTGTTAAATATCCACCAAAGCTCGTTCCAAAAACGATTAATGGAATATTTTTATAATCACTCTTAATTAAAGAAACGATATTATTTAAATCATTAAGACAATTACTAACCGTTAGTTTATCTCCATCTACTTCACTATCACCATGTGCTGGAAGATTAAATTTAATTAATCCAATCCCCACTTTATTCATCTCATGCCTTAGCATATCGATACAAGTACTTTCTTTATCGCCACAAAAACCATGGATAGCCACAATTATTGCTTTGGGGTTCGTTGGAATATATTTATCATATGATATATTATAATTTCTATCATTTAGCAGTTTCATTTTACCACCAAAATAATTATATCATAAATAGAAAAAGAAAAAAACGACTTTCGTCGTTTATTATCAAATTGGTGACCCGTACGGGATTTGAACCCATGAATGCATGCGTGAAAGGCATGTGTGTTGAACCACTTCACCAACGGGCCAGATAAACAAAATGGTGGGCCTGAATGGACTTGAACCATCGACCTCACGCTTATCAGGCGTGCGCTCTAACCACCTGAGCTACAAGCCCATTTTGTGCTGACTAGTAAATTATAGCATATCTTTCCAGACATAGCAAGACTTTTTAACAAATAAATGGTGGGCTGTTAGGGATTCGAACCCTAGACCCACTGATTAAGAGTCAGTTGCTCTACCAACTGAGCTAACAGCCCATTTATCTATTTTGCCAACAGCAATTAAGATTATAACATAATATATCTTTTTTTTCAACCCAAAATTAAATATTTGCTTATTTTTGTGATATAATTGTTCTAGGTGAAAAAAATGAAGAAAACTATCTACTTAGCTAATTGTGATTTAGGTGTACATGTTAACGGAGCTAGATTAGGCCCTCATAGCATTATCAATAATATAAATAAAGATAATTTAAACATCATTAATTTTGATCAAGATCCTACATATATTAAAAGTACTGATAAGAATGATTTAAGAAAAAACGAATCTGAAATTATGAAATTTAATACCAAATTATATAATGAAATGGTAAATAATAATGATTTTCCTATCCTATTAGGAGGAGATCATGTCGTAGCTGTTCCTAGCGCTTTATCAAGTACTAAAAAGAATGGTAAAATAGGTATTATCTGGATCGATGCTCATACTGATTATAATACATTTGAAACAACTGTTACTGGAAATATTCATGGATTACCTTTAGCAGCTATTACAGGTTATAAATGTCAAGAATTAAGAGCATTTCATAATGGACTAACGATAGATCCCAAAAATTGTGTTGTCGTAGGTGCTAGAGCAATTGATAAAGATGAAATGACTAATGTCATAGATTCTGGTATTACTGTCTTTACTACAAGAGATGTTCATGAAAAAGGATGCGAATATATTTTAAATAAAGCAATTGAAATAGCAAGTAAAGATACCTTGGGAGTCCATATAAGTTACGATTTAGATGTTATAGATCCAAAAATAGCTCCTGGCGTAAGCGTGCCTGAAGAAAATGGTATTACTTATGAAGAAGCTATGTCATTTGCCGATATTATTGTAAAGAGAAAAGATAAAATGGTTTCTTTTGATTTAGTAGAATATAATCCATTACTAGATAAAGAAAATAAAACGGCAAAAATTGCCGTAGAAATTCTAAATAAAATAATTAATGAATAAGTTTATCCAAAAGTCCATATGAGAATAGTATCATGATTATTCCTGCCATAATAACTCCAAGTAAAGCGTATAAAAACGCTTTTTTCTTATCCATATTGAGTAGTGAAGCTATTAGGCATCCCATCCAAGCACCCGTACCAGGAATTGGAATACCCACAAACAAGAATAGACCTAAATACTGTAATCTTTCTATCTTATCTTTTTTACTCATCGCCTTTTTCTCTATTTTATTTACTAACCCACTAAATAATTTAGTCTTTTTTAACCTATCAAATATTGGCGTTATAAACCATAATATTAGTGGTATAGGGATTATGTTACCAATAAAACAAATAATAAAACTAGGTACTACCTTTAATCCCAATAAAGATGCTGCAATAAGTCCTCCACGAAGTTCTAATATTGGCATCATTGATATAATAAATATTATCAATTCCTTACCATATTTTAAACTTGTAAGTCCACTAAATAAATCTATAAATGTTTTTGCTAAATTTCCTGCCATATCACTACCTCAATTCTAAATCTAATTATAACATAAAATTAAAAGACTGTCATTACTTTGACAGTCTTTATTATTTATCTTCTTTCTTACTTGTAGTTTTCTTAGTTTCTTTTTTCTCGTTACTTGTAACAATATCTAAAGCCTTACCATATAGTAAATCAAATTTAATATTTTCCATAGGTACTTCTTTTAATATACTAGTTTTTTCAACATTGTACATTTTAGCCATTTCTGCAAGTCTAGCTTCTGCTTCTTTTTCTGTTACTTTTAATTTTTCAACTTCAATTATCTTCTTTAATAAATAACGATATTTAAGTCTCTTCGTAGCATCAGGTACCATTTGTTTAGTAATATCTTCTTTTTTAGATTTAGTATATTCATAGTACATTTCTTCAGTAACACCTTGCATTTTCATTCTGTCCATGAATTCATGATACATATGCTCTACTTCATCATTAATTAGTTCATCACATAACTCAATAGTCATGTTCTCAGCAGCTTTATCTAAACATTTCTCTTCATAAACGTGTTCTTGTTCATGTTCTTTTTGATGTTCAATTTCATGAGTAATTGTATCAACTAACTCTGCTTTATTTGTAACTCCATCCATAGCTAAATCATCAAAGAATTCTTTATCTAATTTTGGAACTACTCTTGTCTTTATTTCATTAACTTTAACTTTGAAAGTAACTTTTTGACCCTTCAATTCTTCTGACATATAATCTTTAGGGAAAGTAAGATCAATATCTTTTTCTTCTCCACGGCTCATACCGATAATAGCTTCTTCAAATCCTGGAATAAATGTCTTACTACCAATTGTAAGTGAATAATTTTCAGCGGTACCACCATCAAATGCCTTACCATCTTTATATCCAGCAAAATTGATAATAGCTACATCACCATTGGCAACCTTACCATTCTTAACACTAAGATCAGCATATTCATTACGTAAAGCTTCAATTCTTTCATCTACTTCTTCTTTAGTAACTTTTACTTTTTCTTTTTTAACGCCAAGATTTGTATAAGCGCCTAATTTAACTTCTGGTTCTAGAACAAAAATAAATTTAACTTCTAATACCTTCTTATCTAATTTAACTAAATCAACTTTAGGTTCAATTACTGGTAGTATGTCTTTCTTACTTAATAATCTATTATATTCTTCACCAATAGCTTTATCAGCAGCTTCATATAAGATATCTTGAATACCATAATTCTTTTCATATATATCTCTTGGAGCCTTACCTGGTCTAAAACCATCTATCTTTGCTTTCTTATTTACTTTTTCAAAAGCTTCATCTTGTAATTTTTCCCACTCTTTACCTTCAACTTTAAAATTAAATTCTTGTTTCATAACAAACTCCTTACTTTATTTCAACGATTTCTACAGTATAATTTCCGTTAGGACTTTCCACCGTACAAGTATCACCTTTACGAGCACCCATAATGCCTTTAGCAAGTGGACTCTCATTAGAAATCTTATAATTTGATGGATCAGCTTCTTTTGAACCAACAATACGATATTCTTCAACATCGTCATCGTCACCATCATATTTTATCTTAACAGTAGATCCTAGACCAACTGTTTCAGTATCTCTCTTTTCAATAAGTTCAGCTTTTTCTAATAATAGTTCAAGTTCTTTAATTCTACCTTCTACTTGTGCTTGTTCATTTCTTGCAGCATCATAGTCAGCATTTTCAGATAAATCACCTAATGCTCTTGCATCCTTTAAAGCTTTAATAACTTCAGGTCTCTTTACTTCCTTTAAATGATTTAATTCTTCCTCTATTTCTAAAAAGCCTTCATTTGTTAAATATACTTTACTAGTCACTTTCTTCACCTCTTTTAACATTTCAACATTTTACTTGATATTTATATATTTGTCAAGTATAAATTCATATTTTTTTTATTAACTTTTACTAACTCTCATCATATCAAATTTTAAGACTTTTTGTGGAAGCCTAAATCTGATTTTATCTTCAGGATGATTGCTTGCTTCAACTACCATATTTTCTTCATTATATAATTCTGGTACCGTAAATGAAATAGTATCCCTATCTGGTGAAATAATCTCTACTTTATCCCCTGTTTTAAAATAATTTTTAGATATTACAGTCACATATTCTCCGTCATACTCGTCTACGATAGCTAAGAAATCTTGATTGGATACTTCTTCTCTTCCTAAATAATATTGCTCATCTTTATCAGGAAAACGATTAAAGAACTGAGCTGTACTATCCCTATTGGCCACATCATTTAATTCTTTACGATATTTTTTTAATTTATCTTCTGTTAATGTACCATTATAATAATCATCAATAGCACGTCTATAATTATTAATAACCGTAGCTATATAATAGACACTACGCATTCTACCTTCCACTTTTAAACTCTTAACACCCATATCTATTATTTCCGGTAAATACTCTAACATACATAAGTCTTTGCAGCTCATTGTAAATTTTGTTTCGTTTGTTATTTCTTTTTTATCTCTTATTAAATCAAAATTCCATCTACATATTTGCGCACATCCACCACGATTAGCATCCCTATTAGTAAAATAATTAGATAAAACACATCTACCAGAATAACTAGAACACATTGCTCCATGAATAAACATTTCTACTTCTACGCCAGTTCTATCAATTATTTCTTTTATTTCATCTTTACTTGTTTCTCTACCTAAAACAACTCTAGTTACACCCATATTCTTCCAAAATTTTACTGCTTCCGTGTTAACTGTTGAATATTGTGTAGATATATGTACTGTAAGATCTATCTTATTCTTTTTAATAACATCAATTACTAATGGATCTGACACAATAATAGCATCGACCTTACATTTACTTAATTCTTTTAAATAATCCGTAAGGCCTTGAATATCTTCATTATGAAAGACAATATTTACAGTAACGTATACCTTCTTACCTAATGAATGAGCATAATCACATGCTTCTTTAATTTCATTTAAATCTAAATTCTTAGCATTAGCTCTAAGACTATAGTTTCTTCCTCCAAAATAAACTGCATCAGCTCCATATAATAATGCTATTTTTAATCTTTCTAAATTTCCGGCTGGTGCCAATAATTCTACTTTATCCATACTACACCTACTTTACCTTAT
>JAEEGI010021614.1_pt1 | contig 12779 bp, 8 predicted proteins | sample 8958751 | NCBI WGS metagenome assembly JAEEGI01 (sample SAMN16246545, study PRJNA631951) | gut metagenome | biome: gut microbiome; feature: rumen; material: KS-attached | host: Bos | place: Iran: Karaj | collected 2018-10 | reverse complement strand
TAGACAGGCCAGATGGCATCATCAGAGAATGTGTAGATACGATTCTGAACTTCCGTGCGTATGCTGCTAAATATGGCGTTAGCGAATATTGGCAGGATGTCATTGAGCGCCACTTTGCCGAGATGTCTCCCGATCTGCTGTCAGGACTGCATGGCTACAAGCCCTATGTGTTCAGCTTTATGTTGGGTGACGTGCATGTGGAGGATGCGCAATGGGAGGAAATGGGCAATGGTGCCATGCGGCTGACGGCCCGTCTCAACGGACAGGAATACAAGGCTACCTTCAGTGCCAAGTCACCTAATGGCAAGTTGGCTATTGAACGTGGTGGAACGAAAATGACGCAGGAAGACCTGCGCCAGTTCGTAGAGGACTTGTTCCTGCCCCGCTATCTTGAGCGGAGCAAATAGCTACTTCTTCCAGTATACAACGTAGCGACAGTGCTGCAGGTCGTATAATGGTTGGATGGTTAATGGTTCATGGTTCATGGTTGGTTCCATGCTCCATTTAAAACCACCTATATGCTTCACTTCTCCTTACTTAACATCAGCATGCTTACCATAGTTGAAGGTGTAGTAGTCATTATGCTTTGTGGGGTCGCTGAAGGGATGATCCACCTCAGCCAAACGACCACCGAGGACGATAGGGCCATAGAGTATTGTGCCAATCAGGTGAATCGCGCCCTCACCGAACTGCAAGACGGTAACGGCTCGTATGATTACACGATGGAGCCTCGTAACATTTTGGAAGGTGAGACCACATGGAACTGCCGTAAGGCTGCTGCCGAAGAATGGTGTTCTGGCTTCTGGCCTGGTGTACTATGGATGGACTATGCTGTGCAAAATGAAAGAAATGAAAGGAATGAAGGAAATGAAAGAAATGGGATTTCCATTGATTCTTTGCGGAAGGTGGCGGAAGGATATACAGCCTCGTTGAACTTTTTAGCCGAGCGTCCAGCCTATGACCATGATTTGGGCTTTCTGGTTATCAACTCGTTCCTAAAGGGTTATGAGGCTACAGGTAACGAGGAATACAAACGCATTGCACTAGCTGCTGCTGATACGCTGGCTACCCTATATAATAAGAAGGTAGGAACCATTCTCAGTTGGCCCCGCCACGTCAAGGACTATGGTGGCCACAATACCATCATGGACAATATGATCAATCTGGAACTGTTGTTCTGGGCTGCCAAGAATGGAGGCTCACAGCATTTGAAGGATATCGCCATCTCGCATGCCGACACGACTATGCGCTACCATTTCCGCCCTGACGGTTCATGCTACCATGTTGCTGTCTACGACACGCTCACCGGCAACTTCTTGCGCGGACAGACCCATCAGGGCTATAGTGATTCTTCGATGTGGAGTCGTGGCCAGTCGTGGCTATCTACGGCTATACGATAGTCTATCGCTTCACCAAGGAACAGCGTTTCCTGGATCATGCTCAGAAGGTAACAGACATCTATCTGAAACGACTGAAGGAAACCTCTGACGACTGGGTACCCATCTGGGATATGGACGATCCGCGTGGACAAAAGGCTCCAAAAGATGCTTCTGCAGCCTGCGTCGTAGCCAGTGCCCTGCTGGAGCTGCAACAATATGTAGATGCTGAGAAGGGACAGCAGTATCGCGAAGCAGCAAAAGCCATATTGCGCGACCTCAGCTCTGACAAATACCAGAGCCGTGACAAGAACTGTGCCTTTCTGCTTCACTCTACAGGTCATCATCCCGCTGGCAGTGAGATTGACGCCAGTATCATCTATGCCGACTACTATTATATTGAGGCACTCACCCGATGGACTCGTGTTCTGAAGGAATGAGTACCACACCGTGCTGCTTCTTGCCGTCCATCATGATTTTCAGCGGACGTTCGAAGCGCACATGGCGTACAAACTCAGTTTCCTCGACGGCAGGCATGCTGTCGAGGATTTTTTGTTGCAGCACACCATCGCCTGTATAGGTGTTGATGGTGAAGTAACCCACACCGAACGACGTCAGGTTCTGGAAGAAGTGCGTGCCCTGTGATGGGTCTACATGGTAGTTCTTCAACCCCGACTCGACAATGACGCGAGCTGCAGAGATGTGAGGCCACTTGACGGGAATGCCCAGCCAGTAGTCGCTGGAGCCCCAACGGCCAGGCCCAATGAGGATGTAGTTCTTGTCCTCAGCCAGGAAGCGGCGATTGATCTGTTCTATCTCTGAGGCTATTTGCGGATTGTTGGCAGCTGTGAAGTCGTCGCCAGCCTTGACATACACCACGTCGACGACATCCTCCGATATGCCGTGACCCAGTGAGTTGTGCGAGCGTAGCAGGCACTGCTCGTCGGGAATGGCTACCAAGTCTTCGTCCAACACCTGCTTCGAGTCGACGATAGGACGGATCTGGAGGAGGTAGAAGTCACCTTTGGGCTTTTGGCCATTGGCTGTTAGCTTTTGGCTATGGAGATTGCACGCAAACTCAATCTCCACAGGCCGGCGCATCTCCTCTGCACCAAATTTCTGTGCTAGCTGCAGGATTTCGGGCAGCGGGAACATGTCGTATTGCAGGACGCCAGAAAACGAGATGACCTTGCGGCCACCTTCGTAGATGCCATCGCGTATGATTTGGTCAACGGGGTCGTAGGTAGAGGCAATGCCCTGCAGTGAGCCGTCCTTGTCGGCTTCCTTCACACGCAAGTTCAGGATGTTGAAGCCGTCATCCACCTTGAAGTCGTCGCCAACATGACTCATATCTAGTGCATAAAAGTGTGTCTGGGTCTCCCTCAGGGCAGTATCCATCTCCGAGGTCTGCAGTACCTGTTTGGGGTGATAGGGACTGACACGCAACGTCTGTCCACCGTCGACGATGTATTTGCCCAGACCTAAGGCCAGTGATGCGATACCCTCTTCGGCCAGCTCGTCGCCGATGGGGTAGTAGTTCAGTGAGCGTAGCACTCCCGAGAAGGTGGGGTAGAAACGGTCGCCATAGCGCTGACCCACCACTTCCTGCAGGATGACAGCCATCTTCTCCTGGTCGATGACGTTCGACGTCGCTGTCATATAGGCCTTCGAGTCCTTGTAATACACGGAAGCATAGACGCCCTTGATGGCACAGGCCACCATGCGCAGCATCTCGTACTTGTCATCTAAGTATGGTACCATATAGGTACTGTAGATGCCTGCAAACGGTTGATAGTGAGAGTCTTCGAGCAATGACGACGAACGCACGGCAATGGGGGCGTTGATGGCGTCGAAGAATGTGAAGAAGTCGGCTATCAAGGCATCAGGCAGCTGGGCACGCATGAAGTGTTGCAGGATTTCCTCGTCGGGGGCGTCGCTCAGGGCTATCTGCCACAGGTTGTTGTTGTCCATGAACTCGTCGAAGAAGTCGGTACAGAGCACGACGGTCTTCGGAATCTGAACGGTGGCATTCTCAAACTGGTTCAGTTCCGGATGACGCTTGATGATGTTGTCCAGGAATGCCAGACCACGGCCTTTTCCTCCCAGCGAACCTTCGCCAATACGGGCGAAGTGGGCATAGCGGTCGAACTTCAGACGGTCGAAGACGGCCACCACACCGATGTTCTTCATGCGACGGTACTGGACGATGGCATCAAAGATAATCTGACGGTGGGCATCGACATCCTGCAGCTTGTGCCACGTCACGGTCTTCAGGAATTGCGACACGGGGAAGATGGCACGGGCACAGAGCCAGCGGCTCATGTGGTTGCGTCGGATGTGGCGTAGCAGCGAGTCGTGGGGAATCTTGAAGATGCTATCCTGCAACTCCTTCAGCGACGACACACGAGCCACCTCCTGCTTGGTAACAGGGTCGCGGAAGATGAAGTCGCCGAAGCCCATGTGCTCTTCGATGAGCCGGCGCAGGTCGACATTCATTTTCTTCGAGTTCTTGTCGACGAAGTGGAAGTGTTCGGCCTCGGCCTTCGCCTTGTTCTGAATCTCCGAGCTCTGAAGGATGAGAGGCACGTATTCGTCGCGCTGGCGAATCTCGCGCAGCAGCTTCAGACCGGCTTCCGGATCGCCCTCCTCGACGTGTGCCAAACGGCCACTCACAGCCTGCATGGGGAAGCGCGTGTCGGAGATGACGCCCAACACATTATCGTGGTACTTCTCATACCACTGTATGGCTTCCTCGTAGGTCGTGGCCAGCACTACCTTTGGACGACCACGCTTACGTTGTGCAGCAGCGTGTGGGTTCAGAGCCTCGGTAGAAAAGTTTTTGCTTTGTGCGAGGATGTAGTTATACAGGTTGGGGAGCACCGAGGAGTAGAAGCGGATGTTGTCCTCCACCAGCAGTATCATCTGCACACCGGCCTCTTTGATGTCGTGCTCGATGTTCATCTGGTCCTCTATCAGCTTGATGATTGAGAGGATGAGGTTTGTGTTGCCTAACCAGCAGAACACATAGTCGAAAATCGACATGTCCTCGTTCTCGATACGCTTGGTGATACCGTGCGAGAACGGTGTCAGCACGACGCAGGGGATTTGGGGTGCCATGCGTTTTACGTCGCGGGCAACGGCAAAGGCGTCGTTGTCGGCATTACCCGGCATACAAATCACCAGATCAACGTCCGTCGTCTTCAGTACTTCGTCGGCCTCCTCCGTCGTCGACACCTGCGTGAACGTCGGCGGATAGCGCATGCCCAGCTCCGAGTATTCGTCGAACAGCTTCTCGTCGATGCGTCCGTCGTCCTCGAGCATGAAGGCGTCGTAAGGGTTAGCCACTATGAGTACATGAAAGATGCGTTTCGTCATGAGGTTGACGAAGCTGACATCTTTAAGGAAGAAGTTGTCAAACTCCTGTGGTATATTCGCGTTCATAATTTGTTGCTAAGGGTGCAAAGATAGCAACATTTTTTAGAAACACCAAATTATTTACTGGAAAACTGAGGGGGGAGGAGTTACAGCGGGTCGACATCGAAGAAGACTTGCAGCGATGAATAACGTCTGTCGGCAAGCAGTTGCTGCTGGGCCAGCCACAAGTATTCGCGGACGCGCTTCATGTCGAGGGAGGGCTCCAGCTTGAGCACCAGTTTACGGATGTTCTGCTGTTTGACTTTGGCTACAGAGGGTTTGTCGGGACCTAACACGCGTCCGCCAAACCACTGTCGCAGCCAGCCGCCCAGCTCCGTAGCCGCCTGATGGACGGTGCTCTCCTGACGATGGCGCAGCAGGACGTAGATGAGACGGTAATAGGGCGGATAGTGGAAGGCCTGCCGTTCGGCGATGATGTCTTTGTAGAGCCCCGTGTAGTCGTTGTGTACCACCTGTCGGATGACGGGCAGCTCCTTCTGCTTGGTCTGCAGGATGACCAGTCCGCGACGACGCTTGCGGCCTGCACGGCCAGCCACCTGCGACATCATCATGAAGGCATGCTCGTAGGCGCGGAAGTCGGGCATGTTGAGCATCGAGTCGGCATTGACAATGCCCACCACCGATACACGGTCGAAGTCGAGACCTTTCGAAATCATCTGTGTACCGATAAGGATATTGGTGCGTCCGGCAGAGAAGTCGCTGATGATGCGCTCGTAGGCATTGCGTGTCCGGGTGGTGTCAAGGTCCATGCGTGCGATGCGGGCCTCAGGGAATACCTCGCGCAGCTGTTCCTCAATCTTCTCTGTGCCAAAGCCGCGAGTACGCAGGTCGGTGCTTCCGCAACAGGGACATTCCGTGGGCACACCGTAGGTGGCACCACAATAGTGGCACGTCAGCTGGTTCAGCTGGCGGTGGTAGGTCAGTGAGACGTCACAGTGCTGACAGGTGGGCACCCAGCCGCACTGGTGGCACTCAATGATGGGTGCGAAGCCACGACGGTTCTGGAACAGGATGGCTTGCTCGCCACGTTCCAAAGCCTCGCGGATGCGGGCCAGCAAGAGGGGCGAGAAGGGTCCTGTCATCATCTTCTGGCGTTGCAGGTCGGCCGTGTCAACGACTTGTATCTCAGGCATTTCGATACCTTTATAGCGCTCTTTTAGCTCCACCAGTCCGTATTTTCCCGTCTTCGCATTGTGATAGCTTTCGAGCGAGGGTGTTGCAGTGCCTAAAAGGACCTTTGGTCCAAATGTAGAGTGTTGAATGTTGAGTGTTGAATGATTCTCGCTTCGCTGCGATGTAGAATGAGAAATTGAGAATTCATCATTTTTCATCGCCGTAGGCGACCATTCCTCATTCCTCATTCCACATTCATCATTCATCTTGGTCAGCATAATGGCCACATTTCTGGCATGATAGCGGGGAGCAGGGTCTTGCTGCTTGTAGCTGGTCTCGTGTTCCTCGTCGACGATGACGAGACCTAGGCGCTGGAAGGGCAGAAAGACGGCTGAACGGGCACCGAGGATGATGTCGTAGGGGTTGGCAGAGAGCTGCTTCTGCCATATCTCCACACGTTCTTCGTCGGAATATTTCGAGTGATAGATGCCCAGACGGTTGCCGAAGATGCGTTGCAGGCGCTGCATCATCTGAACGGTGAGGGCTATTTCTGGCAAGAGATAGAGCACCTGTTCCTTACGCTCCAAGGCACGTTGGATGAGGTGGATGTATATCTCGGTTTTTCCTGAACCAGTGACGCCCTGCAAGAGGGTGACGTTCTTCTGCATCATCGACATCAGGATGCTGTTGTAGGCTTCCTGCTGGGGTGCCGTCAGGGGCTGGATGAGCTCAGGACGGTATTCGCCACTATGGTTCAATCGGCCTACCTCTACCTCGTAGGTTTCCAGTATCTGTCGCTTGACAAGCTGGTTCAGCGTCTCTGACGATGCCTGGCTGGCATTCATCAATTCTTCGCGAGTAACCTCGGTGATGGGTGATGGGTGATGGGTGTTAGGTGATGGATGATTGTCGGCTTGGTCCCAGTGCGACAGTTCGAGATAGCAGGTGAAGGCCTCCAACTGTTTCTTGGCACGGGAGAGTACGTTGAGGGCGATGTGCAGAGCAGTCACGTTGCGGTATTGTTCTGTCAGCCGGATGTAGGTCTCGGTCTTGGGGCGATAGCCGTCCTCATCTTTCAGACCGCCAGGCAATGCTGCCTTATACACCTCGCCAATAGGTGACATGTAGTAGTCGGCTATCCACTGCCACAGCTTCAGCTGACTGTCGGTGACGATGGGCTTAGCATCCATCACCTGCTGTATGGGCTTGACATTGTACCCTTGGGGTTTGTTGTCGTGCAGACGGGCGGCGAGTCCTACATACGTCTTGGAACGTCCGAAACTGACCACTACACGCATGCCCACAGCCACCGCCATACCTTCAGGAATGGCGTAGGTGAACAGCCCTTGCAAGGGCACGGGAAGGATGACGTCAACGTAGTGATTCATGGCTTGCCGTCGGCTTTTTTACTGGTCGCCTTCCACTTCAAAGGTGACGACGCCACCAGTGGCAGGGTCGAGTTGCATGTGGGTGACGTAGCGTTTGAAGAGCTGTCCGTCACGCAACTCCAGGGTGCCGAACTGTGCGAAAGATTTCTCGAAGGAGTCCAGGAACAGGTCTTCCTGATAAAGGGAAATCTCAGCCTTCGTGGGCACATTGACGAAGAAACCCTTGTATTTCCGCGCGTAGCGCTTCTTGTCGTCTGCAGGGTTGATGGCTTCTACACTGTCAGGAAGTTGAGGGGTACTATTCTTAATAGTGATATAATAAGGTACGCCTGCGAGGTCATCGCTGTCGACGATACCCAGACGGCGTGAGAGACGGAAGATGACTTCGCGCTCTACTTCCTTCTCGGGACAATAGGTGACGACGGTCTCGCTGGTGTCACGCTGCACGGTGCCTGTGAAGAGTGCAGTCAGCTGACGGTCTTTCTCGTCAATCTCATGGAGCATCAGACGCAGCTGTTGCTCGTCCTGGGGCATCTCGTCGGCTTCGCCAGTCACCAGCAACCGGCGTTGTTCGCGCATCTCTAACAGTTCACGTGCAATAAGCTCTGCTTTCTTGGCTGAACTGCCTGCTGCCATTACTTCGGCGGAGAGGAAATTTGTACTTTGAACTTTGAACTTTGAACTTTGAACTTTGGACTTTGAGGCAAATGGTGAGCTTGTCGACTGAACGATCGGGCTACTATTGACAGACAGGAGAATGCCGTCGTCGCTGAGCTTGACGGATGCGGTCTCGGCCTTGCCCTTCATACGGAGGATGTAGCACTTCGATGTGTCGCGCACACCGATGGTGCTCAGCTGGTAATTGATGAGCTGGTGGGATACCTGCGGCTCTTGTTGGACGTCTTTCAGTTGCAGGTAGCGCTCCGCATAGCGGGCATATTCGCCAGGGGTGTAGGAGGTCTTCTCCACCAGCAGGTGAAGGCGGATGGCCGTCTTTGGCAGATAATAGACTTGCCCCTCAGCATCAGTCCCTGGCTTCAACAAGGATATCTCAGGCTGGGCGGAGCAAATGAGAAATGAGAAAAGGGATATGAGGACTGTTAATGAGAAATGAAGAAAAGTCTGCCTAATCATAATCTTCAATGTTTATTATTCTCTTAATCGTTTGAAGGCTCGCGCCAGATAACGGATAATGTCGCTGGCCAGCAGACTCTCTTCGCCCAGATCATGAGCAGCAAGGTCGCCTGCCAGTCCGTGCAGATAGGTACCAAGAATGCAGGCATCCTGCGGCTTGTAGCCACGAGCCAGCAGTCCTGTAATGACACCAGTCAGCACGTCGCCACTGCCAGCTGTTGCCATTCCGGCATTGCCCGTAGGATTGAAGAAGACATGACCGTCGGGCATACAGATGGCCGTGTAGCGTCCCTTCAGGATGACATAACCCTTCAGCTTGGATGCCAGATTGATGGCTTTCGTGAGCCGTTCGTAGCTGTCGGCAGAGTGACCTTCCAGGCGATCCAGTTCTTTGGCATGCGGCGTGAGGATGATATCCTTGGGCAGCTGCTGCAGCCAGGCACGATGGTTGGCCAGAATGTTCAGCGCATCGGCATCAGCCACTATCGGACACTGGGTACGGCGCAGCTGTGCGATGAGTGCGATGGCCGTCTGTTCGCTCTGCCCCAACCCTGGTCCTATGCCCAGCGCATCGAAGTCCTCGGTATCTACTGCTTCAGCGAAGTAGGTCTCTTCCATACCGCTCTGGACGATGGCTTCAGGGACAGACATCTGCAGGATAGGGATGTTGCGCTTGGGAGAGTTGACAGTGACCTTACCGGCTCCGGAACGCAGACAGGCACGGGCGGAGAGCACTGCAGCACCAGCCATACAATAGCTGCCTGCAATGAGCAGGGCGTTGCCCATCTGACCTTTGTGAGCGAATGGGTTACGACCGATGAGCAGTTGGCGCACCATCGACTCTTCGACCACAGCATACTGGGCCTCTATCTTTTCCATGCCCTCCTGGCTCAGACGGATGTCAAGCACGCGCAACTGACCGATAAACGTCTGGTTCTCAGGGAACAGGAACGACAGCTTGGGCTGTTGCAGGGTTAGTGTGGTATGGGCGCGGATGATGTTGGCACGGACGTTGTAGGTGTTGTCTTCCGTCATCAGACCAGACGGCACGTCGATGCTGACAATCTGGGACGGCGAGGCATTGATATATTTCACCAGCGAGGCAAAGCCACCTGCCAGCGGCTTGTTCAGACCCGATCCGAAGAGTCCGTCAACCACCACCATGTTCGACTCCAGCTTGGGTGGGTCGAATTCCTCAATCACCTCCACAAACAGCTTCAGCTGCTTCACCTCCTGCAGCCGTTGCTTGTTGGCAGCACAGTCAGGAGAGAGGTGTCCACTGATGTTAAAGAGAAAAGCACTCACCCCGTAGTTCTTCTCTGCCAGCAGACGGGCTACGGCAAGTGCGTCGCCACCGTTATTGCCAGGACCGGCAAACACCACGATGGGCGTCGTGTAAGGGTATTTCTCTACGATGGCCTGCGTAATCGCCTTGGCCGCACGCTCCATAAGATCGAGGCTCGGAATGGGCTCGTTCTCAATAGTGTAAGTGTCTAGCTCATGTATCTGAGCACTGGTAAATATCTTCATTTGCCTGCAAAGTTACGAAAAGTTGAGAGCAAAACAAAGAAATTTGTTTCTTTTTTTTCCGAGACAGCGTATTTTCGCCATGATTAAGTCTTTTCCCTACCCAAGTAAAAAATGTTCCGCAATTCTTTGGTGGTTTTGGAATTATTGCTTATCTTTGCCAACAGAAAATAGATATTGACGCTTATGAGTACGGAGACGATGACACAGAAGATAGCCGAATACTTCAAGACACAACCTGTCCTGAAAGCATGGCTGTTTGGATCCTTTGCCCGTGGAGAGCAGTCGGCAGAGAGTGATGTCGATATACTCGTAGAGTTCGACAAGAACGCCCGCGTCAGTCTGATGAAGCACGCAGGTATGATAGTCGACTTGGAGCAGAGACTATGTCGCCCCGTTGATTTAGTTACTGACGGAACCCTCCTTCCTTTTGCAGCAAGAAGCGCTAATCGTGATAGAATCCTGATTTATGAGAGAGCCAGTTAGAGACAAAGGGCGTCTGGAGCATATGCTTGATGCAATAGACCGGGTGCTGAATTTTATGGAGGACAAATATATGTGATAGAGGACGATCTCCGTCCACTTCGTGACCAGATTGAAAAATATCTTGCTGAAACTGACTGGGAACAGTGGGAGAAGGAATAAAAAAATGTATAACATTATAAATCTGAAGATGCCTATGGGCTGAGAAAGAGATAACGATGCGTAGCATCAAGGACATATAGGATAAAGAACATCCACTTTTAGATTCTTGTTTCTGAAATTCGCCAAATTTCAAAAAGAATATTGCAAGAACTGAAGTAGATAGTTCACGCTGGAAGGCGTGGGCATTTACTCGTTTAAGCAATATGGGCGTTTGGCGATGCCTCAGAGACGTAGACGAAGTAACTTGTCCACGTTTTTCTTTTTGCACTTTTCAATGATAATAATAACAACTAAAACGATATTGAAAATGAAGAAACAATTACTATTGCTTGTGATGACGTTACTGCCGATGGTGGCAAGCATTAATGCATTGGCCCACGACTTTGAAGCAGTAAATGCTGATGGAAAGACCATCTATTATAAATTCAACAGTGACTGCACAACTGTTTCTGTCAGCTATCGCGGGAACGATCATTCCTCTTATTCTAATGAATATAGTGGTGATATTGTCATTCCGGAATCAGTTACTTACAACGGGAAATCTTATCCAATAGCATCAATAGATGACTATGCTTTTTATGCATGTGATAATCTGTTGTCAGTCACCATTCCTAACACTATTACATACATAGGTATGGGTGCATTTCATCTAAGCGATGGTAGTCTTTTACATGACATTGTCATTAACGTTACGGATTTAAAGGCATGGTGCGATATAGATTTCTCTGGAGGAGAAGGAATTGGATGGCCGTTCGCTTTATATTTAAATGGCAATTTGTTAGATAATCTGGTAATCCCCAATGGCGTTACGACTATTCGTCAGGGTGCTTTTACAAATTGTTATCTAACCTCAATTTCAATTCCAGAGGGCGTAACAAGCATAGAGGATTATGCATTCTGTTCTCAAATGAGTGGATCTGTTACAGTATCAATCCCGAGTACTGTGGCATCTATAGGTTATCAAGCTTTCGGTTGTAGTGGCTTGACATCCGTGATTGTTAATCAAAATACGCCAATAGTTCTGGATAGGCCAGTGTTCTCGTACAGTTATCAGGCGACCCTCTATGTTCCCTATGGTAGCAAGACTAAATACGAGGCAGCAGCATACTGGAAAGATTTCAAGGAGATAGTTGAACTTAGTCCCGTCATCACCTTTGCCGATGCCAACGTCAAGGCATTATGTGTTGCTAACTGGGATACTGACGAAGACGGTGAATTGAGTGAAGCCGAAGCTGCAGCTGTAACAAGTTTGGGGACAGTGTTTCAAAACAGCAAGGGCCTTACTACTTTTGACGAGTTGAAGTATTTTACTGGATTGACAAGTATCGATGACAAATCTTTTTACTATAGCTCTATTACTGGTGTGACACTACCTGCCAATGTTACTCGGATAGGGTGGAATGCATTTTCAGGAAGTAATTTGATTAGTGTTGCATTTCCCGATAATGTAAAAAACATAGGAAATTCTGCATTTTCCTATTGTACATCTCTGGTGTCCGTAGACCTTGGAAATGGTTTGGAATCTATTGGCGTGAGTTCTTTTTTCGGTTGCACAAATATGGAGGTGTTGACTTTTGGTAGTTGTAAGCCATCGTTTGACGTTCAAGCCTTTTCTGACTGTAATGGATTAAAGAAAATTATTGCTAAAGATCTTGTGGCATGGTGTAGTTTCAATCATGGAACATCTACCGCTAATCCCATGTTTTATGCTCATCATCTATATGATGGTAACGATGCGGAAATAACAGATTTAGTTATTCCCTCAGAAGTGACAAGTATTGGTAATAATGCTTTTTATCAATGTACAGGTTTGAAGACTTTAAAACTGCATAATCAGTTAAAAAACATAGGACGATCTGCTTTTAGTGACTGTAATGGGCTTACGGGAACAATTACGATTCCTAAGAGTATCACGGGAATAGCAAGGAATGTATTCTATAATTGTAGTGGTATTACAGACATAGAATTACCCAAAGGTATTAAAAGCGTAGGCTATTTTGCTTTTGGTAATTGCAATTCTTTGACAAGTATTACTATTCCTTCAACTGTTGAAAGCATAGATGACGGTGCATTCTATTGTGAAAATCTGTCTTCTGTGGTTTCGTTGATTCAGAATCCTTTTTCGATAGCTCCAAGTATGGGCTGGTCTAAATTTACTGAT
>JAEEGI010021613.1_pt1 | contig 12780 bp, 11 predicted proteins | sample 8958751 | NCBI WGS metagenome assembly JAEEGI01 (sample SAMN16246545, study PRJNA631951) | gut metagenome | biome: gut microbiome; feature: rumen; material: KS-attached | host: Bos | place: Iran: Karaj | collected 2018-10 | reverse complement strand
AGGGAGGCACGATAACCAACTTCGCTAACGCACCATGGAGCAGATGAAGGGAATTGAACCCTCGTGTCCACCTTGGCAAGGTGGCGTTCTACCATTGAACTACATCTGCATCAGATTGGCGAAGAAGGAGGGATTTGAACCCTCGCGCCAGACATGCCGACCTATGGCCTTAGCAGGGCCACCTCTTCAACCACTTGAGTACTTCTTCAGAACACGCTTTGTCTGTTGAAATAGCGCTTATTAAATATAACATACTTATTTAAATTTCGCAAGATGTTTGATACTATTAATTTATGAAAATCGCAGAGTTCGAAAAGGTTACCCGCGGGCAGTTTGAAGCGGATCTGAAGGCACTTTGTGCATGTGACGAAGACCTTTATGATCAGGTCACAATACCCTGCAGAGCGACACGGGGATCTGCCGGCTACGATTTTTATTCTCCGCTGGAAATCACTCTGAATCCCGGTGAAAGCGTGAAGATCCCGACCGGGATCCGCTGCCGTATCGACGAAGGTTATGTCCTTCAGATCTATCCTCGTTCCTCTTTTGGTTTCAAATACCAGATGTGTCTCTTGAATACGACAGGGATCATCGATGCGGATTATTATCATGCCGATAATGAGGGACACATCATCGTTGCGATCGTCAACAGAGGCGATCGGCAGATGACGATCAGGGCTGGAGAAAGATTTGTGCAGGGTATCTTTGTGAAGTATTATCTTGCGGATGAAGAAGAGAATCAGAACACCCGTCACGGGGGTTTCGGTTCGACTGGCTGATGTGCTCATAGCTCAAGTGGATAGAGCATTTGATTCCGATTCAAAAGGTTGCGGGTTCAAGTCCTGTTGAGCACGCCATGAAAAGATGAAGCCCGAAAAAGGGCTTTTCTCTTTGGATATAATAACGGAGCTTATGTTATAATTAGGAATTGTATAAAAAGGAGGAAGTATGGCTGACTATAATATCAATCTGGCATTGCAGAATATCTGGTCGGTATTCAGGATCGTAATAGATATAGCCATAATGTGGTTCCTGTTTTATTATGCGATCAAGGCGATCAGGAACAACTCCCGTACCGTGCAGATCTTTAAGGGTATCATTGCCGTTGTCGCGGTAAACGGTCTGGCAAAGCTTCTGGGTCTTTCGACCCTCACATATTTTACCGATATCTTCATCAACTGGGGTCTTCTGGCCTGTATCATCATCTTCCAGCCGGAGATCAGAGGACTGCTGGAGAAGATCGGCAAGACCAACGCCTTCTCCAGGATCAATTCACTGCTGGCAAACGAGAAGGAACGTCTGGTGGAACAGCTTTATGATGCAACGATCACGCTGTCGCAGGAGAAGGTGGGTGCTCTGATCACGATCGAACAGTCACAGTCCCTTCAGGATTATATCAAGACGGGTATTCCGATCAATGCGGAAGTGACAAAGGAACTTCTGTGTTCGATCTTCATGACGACGACGCCGCTTCATGACGGTGCTGTCATCATCCAGGGCGACAGGGTGGCCTGTGCCAGTGCTTATTTCCCGCCGACCAACGTCAATCTTTCTTCCCGCTACGGTGCCAGACACAGAGCGGCTCTGGGCATCGCCGAAGTGTCAGACTGTCTGACGATCGTAGTATCCGAAGAGACCAGTGCGATCTCGATCGCTGAGAAGGGAAGGATCTTCTCTGTCGATGAGAAACAGCTCCGTGATTATCTCAGAAGAGTGATCTGTGATGATACGACGACCATTGAAAAGGGCAACAGAAGAAGAAATTCACTTCTGATGGAAGATGACGTCGTTGTCGAGATCGCGGATGAAGACAGGGACAGAAAGGGTTTTTCACTGTTCAGAAAAGACGAAGAAGAGAAAACAGGCGATCCTCATACCGATATGAAGGTCCCTTTCAATAACCGCTACAAACACGGAAGAAACGATGAAAAGAAGTCCCGCAGATCGCAGGACGATGAGCTTCTGTTTATAGAGAACAATCTGGATAAGGAGGCATACGATGAGTCAGCTGAATAATTCCGACAAGAAACTGGAAACAGCCAAGAAGATCGCTGCCCAGGGAAGCAACAGAGGCCAGTATGAGACCATCGAAGAGAACATCCTCAAACTGTTCCGCTGGGTCTCTTCACTGATCGACAGACTGTTTTTCTCGACCAGATATCTGGGTCTGTTTGCGCTGCTGCTGGCATGTCTGGCATATTTCGTAGCGACATATGACAGTTCCAGCAATGTGCTGTCTTCTTCCAAGATGTTAAGCAACGTGTCCATCAACGCACGTTATAATTCCGAGACTTTTGAGCTTTCTGGTCTTCCTTCCGCCTGTGAGATCGTCATCACCGGTGAAGCGGCCAATGTCAATAACGCCGCCAGCAAGAAGGGCTACTGCCAGGTCGATCTGGAAGGCTATACCGAAGGCACACACACCGTCAAGATGAATGCGGTCGGTTACGGTGACAATGTTTCGACGATCGTATCGCCAAGCGAAGTGACGATCACGCTGAAGAAAAAGACGACGAGGCAGTTTGATCTGACTTATGATTTCATCAATCAGAATCAGATGGATTCCCGTTATATCCTGACAGAACCCGCTTTTGCCCAGGGCACAAAGATCAATATCAGAGCATCCCAGGATACCCTGAACTCCATCGCTCTGGTCAAGGCACTGATCGATGTCAGCGGTCAGACCGGCGATTTTGAGATCGAGGCACCTCTGGTCGCCTATGACAAGTACGGCCAGGCCGTCAATGCGGAGATCGTTCCGAGTTCGGTCACGGCGACCGTTAAGATCTCTTCGCCGTCCAAGGAAGTACCGATCCGCCTGAATCCGATCGGTCAGGTCCCTGTAGGACTGGCGATCGATACCGCTCAGATCATCGACCATCAGACGACCAGGATCTACGCTCCTGAAAATGTCCTCAATTCGATCGGTGAGGTCTATGTCAACTTCGATATGTCGACAGTCACCGAGAATGCGGATAAGGAGATCATGCTGCCGGTAACGCTGCCTTCCGGTGTTTCGGCAAGCGATGTCACGGTCGTCAATGTCAGAGTCACTCTGGCTACCGTGGATACGGTCACGATGGAGGATATCCCTCTGACAGTGCACAACAACTATAACAATATGGCAATTTCCGATATTGAATTCAGATATGTGAATGCGGAAGTATCCGGTTCGACAGCGAATATCAATGCGGTCAGCAACAGCGATATCGAGGTCTACTTCGAAATGCCGAGTGAGCCCGGTACTTATGTTCTGCCGCTGCTGTATCAGATCTCAGGACATCCGTTTGTTTCACTGAATCTGGAAAGATCAAGCGTCAATGTAACAATCGTGGAGGCAAATCAGTAATGGGCAGATATTTCGGAACAGACGGAATACGGGGCAAGGCCGGTGTCACACTGACCGATGAGACCGTATACCGCATCGGCAAATTCGTGGGTCATTTTTACAAGGATGCCCGCATCGTCATCGGCATGGACACCAGGATCTCTTCCAAGGGATTCGAGAATGACCTGTGCCGGGGCATGAGCGAGTCGGGAGCGAAGGTATACCTGCTGGGTTACTGTTCGACACCCTGTCTGGCTTTTACAACAATGAACGAGAAGTTCTCCTGCGGCGTCATGATCTCGGCTTCGCACAATCCGTATATGGATAACGGCATCAAGATCTTTGCCAATGACGGTTTCAAGATCAATGATGAGATCGAAGCCAAGATCGAGGACTATATCGATGATCCGACCGGGATTGAAGAAAAAGAAGGCGGAGAGATCATCGAGTATGCTTCGGCGATCGCGACTTATCAGAAGTGGCTGCTGGACAGATATCAGCTCGATCTCAAGGGCATGAAGATCCTTGTCGACTTATGCAACGGTTCCAACTGCTACACGGCCAAGGAAGTCCTGGACAGTCTGGGTGGCAAGTTCAGCTATATCAACGATCAGCCTGACGGCATCAATATCAACAACAACTGCGGTTCAACACATCTGGGGATGCTGATGGAGGCAGTCAAGGCTGGTGATTATGACATGGGCTTTGCCTTTGACGGCGATGCCGACAGAGTCCTGTTTACCGATGAGGACGGCGAAGTCGTCGACGGCGACAAGATCATGTATCTGCTTTCCAAGTATCTCAAGGAGAACGGACTGCTCAACAAGGATACGCTGGTGACGACAGTCATGTCCAACATCGGCTTATACAAAGCACTGGAAAAGAAGGGCATCGTTTCCGATATCACACCGGTCGGTGACAAGAATGTCTCTGATTCGATGGTCAGGAACGGATTTGTCGTCGGCGGCGAACAGTCGGGCCACATCATCTATTCCGGTGACTGTTACTTCGGTGACGGTCTCAAGACCGCACTGCTGGTATTGAAGGCACTGAATTATTACGGTCTCTCTCTCAAGGAAGCGGTCAGTGAAGTCAAGATCTATCCGCAGCTGCTGGTGAATGAAACAGTCACGGACAAGAAGATCGTCCTTGATGACAAGGAAATCCGCAACAAGATCGAAGAGATCGCAGCACGTCTGGGTGACAACGGCAGGATCCTGGTGAGACCTTCCGGAACCGAACCGCTGATCAGGGTCATGGTCGAAGCGGAAGATGATGAAACATGTCACAACTGTGTCTATGAAGTCATCGATCTGATCAAAGCAAGGGGTTATGCAGCATAATCCCTTTTGTTTTATAATAAGGTTATGAAAAAGATCATAAACATCGTAGAAGATGAAAAGGACCTGAACGAACTGGTCAAGTCCTATCTGGAGAAAGAGGGCTATCTTGTCAACTCTTTCCTGACTTTTGATGCGGCTTATGCCCACATCGATGATGACTGTGATCTGTGGATACTGGATATCATGCTGGATGACAAGTCGGGTTTTGATCTGATCGAGCTCATCAAGAGCCGCAATGCCAATATGCCGGTGGTCTTCATGTCGGCAAGAGACAAGGAATTTGACCGTATCATCGGACTGGAAAAGGGCTCTGATGACTATATCACCAAACCTTTCTCGCCAAAGGAGCTTGTACTGCGGGTCAACAACATCATCCGCAGAGTATACAAGGAAGATGACAGGATCCAGATCAACGACTATGAGATCGACGAGAACCAGAGAAGTGTGTTCAAAGGCAATGAACAGATCGAACTGACGACCAAGGAATTCGATCTGCTGATGCTGTTTGTCAAAAACAGGGGAACTGCCTTCCTGAGAGAACAGATCTTAGAAAAAGTATGGGATGAAAACTATTACGGTTCCGATCGTGTCGTCGATGATACGTTAAGAAGGCTCAGGAAGAAGATGCCGGATCTCAATATTCAGACAATCTACGGTTTCGGTTACAGATTAGGATGAAGCGTCTTCGGATTTGGTTAAGCAACTTTACACTGATTCAGCAATTTCTTACCATCGTATTCTTCACCGGTGCGATTTTGCTGTTTTTTATATTCGCCTATCTCAACAGAAACATCGACTCTTTCGTCAATAATCAGATGTATGCCTTCATTCACCGTTCACAGAACGAGTATCTGGAGACCAGATCGATCTCTTCGGAGTCGAATGTCCTGCATTTTGTATACAATACCGATTCGCACCGTTATCTCAATTCTCTGGAGGAGAGATACCGTCTTCTGCTGGAACAGATCGATCCCGATCCCGAAGGCGGCAGGATCGACAGCAGCTTCGAGTATGACAATACGACGATTGTCTATTCGATCATTTCTTTCGGCGATAACGATGAAAACCGTCTGGTCTCCATCATCAAAAACAATTTCCGTGAGGAGTTCCGCTCAGCGCTGTCCAACTCGGTCATCAATATCACATTCTATGTGTTTTTCGGTCTGATCGCCCTGATCGTCATCTGGATCTTTTCCCTGATACGGCCTCTGGATCAGATCATTACCTATATCAACCGCATCAAGAGCGGCGAGAAGGCAACACTGAATGTCAACCGCTATGATGAGATCGGTGAAGTGGCGGAAGCCTTGGTCTCGATGAACCAGGAGCTTTCCGAGCAGCAGCACATCCGCGACGAGATGATTCAGAACATTTCCCATGACCTGAAGACACCGATCGCCACGATCAAATCCTATTCGGAATCGATCAAGGACGGTGTTTATCCTTACGATACCCTGGAAAAAAGCGTCGATGTCATCATCGAGAATGCCGACCGTCTGGAGAAGAAGGTCTATTCCCTGATCACCTACAACAAGATGGGTTATCTGGTCGATCATGACAGAGACATCCTCAATCTGGAAATGGCTCCGGTCATCCAGAAGGCCATCCTGGCAGCTTCGGTCATCAGGAGCGACGTCAAGATCATCACCGAACTTGATGACAAGGTCTACTTCCACGGGGATGAGGAACCCTGGCGTGTCGTCATTGAAAATCTGCTGGACAATGCGCTGCGTTATGCCAGATCGAAGATCAGGATCGTGCTTGAAAACAATCTTCTGGAAGTATACAACGACGGCGACAACATCGAACAGGACAGGCTGGACAAGCTGTTCAAGCCTTATGAGAAGGGAAACAAGGGCAAGTTCGGTCTGGGTCTTTCGATCGTGAAAAAGGTCGTCGAGACCTATGGCTACAACGTGACCGGCGAAAACCTCAACGACGGCGTCGTTTTCCGTATCTATACGACGAGAAAGATGAAGAAAGCACCGAAGAAAAAGAACAGTAAAAAGAGTATAATTGAAACATGAGTCAGATTGTTATAGACGGTGTAAAACTCCATTTCGATAAAAAGGGAAAGAAGGGCAGAAGTGTCCTTCTGCTTCACGGATGGGGACAAAATATGGAAATGATGGCTTTTATTTCAGAATTTCTGAAAAGCCATTTTATTGTGTATAATTTCGATCTTCCCGGTTTCGGCGAGTCCGATGATCCGACCGATACCTGGGGCAGTGAGGAATATTGCGAATTCCTGCATCATTTCTGTGAAGAAAAGAAGATCACAGATCCGATCATCATCGCCCATTCCTTCGGCTGCCGTATCGCCTTGCAGTATGCGTACCGTTATCCGGTCCATAAGATGGTCCTGACAGGTGCAGCCGGTGTCAGGGACAAGAGAGGCATCGACTATTATGCTAAGGTCTATGCCTACAAGGCAGGCAAGAAGATACTTAGCCTGAAGCCGTTTGAAAAATACAGAAACGATCTGATGAAGAATGCGGGAAGCGAGGATTACCGCAATTCCAGCGGTGTCATGCGTTCTTCTTTTGTAAAGATCGTCAACGAGGATCTGACAGCGATCCTGAAGGATATCCCCTGTGAGACTTTGCTGGTATTCGGTGAAAACGATGAGGCAACGCCTGTTGAAAAAGGGAAACTGATGGAAAAAGAGATGCCCAATGCGGCCCTGGTCATTTTTGAAAATGATGATCATTATGCCTATTTCCATCAGGCACAGCGCTTCAATCTGGTACTGGATGCGTTTTTAAGGAGTGATTATGAGTGATTTTCTGATCGCATTGTTATATCTCTGTGTCTATCTGTCACTGAGTTTTGTTTTCTGCAAGAGAGCTTTACAGATGTTCCAGCAGAATCATTATGAGCTTTACAGATATTCCAAGTGGCTGTTCAACCGGAAGAACATCCGTTTTTCAATTGCTTTTGTATATGCGATTGTTATATTGACGATCGGTACGCTGTTTAAATCATCCAAGACATTTGTCTGTCTTTTTGTCACTCTGGCCTTTGCGATCTGGCTGATCGTCAAGGAAAACAGCGCCGTATATGTCAAGGAGCTTGTCCTGACGGCCAGAGTCAAGAGACAGATCGCCGTTCTGATCGTGCTGATGAGTCTGTTCATACTGCTTGGCAGGATATTCCCGGCGGATATCCTGGGCGTTCTATGCATCGTCATGTCTTTCCTGATGATCTATCCGATGGCAGTGATCACTCTGCCGGTAGAAGAGGCGATCAAGAACCGCTATGAGAGCGAAGCCAGACAGATCCTGCAGGACAATGATCAGATCCTGAAGATCGGCATCACCGGTTCCTACGGTAAGACTTCAACCAAGAACATTGTTTCCGACATCATCGCGGATGACAGGTATACGCTGATCACACCGGCTTCCTACAATACGCCGATGGGCATCACCAGGACGGTGAGGGAAATGCTGAAGCCGATCCATGAGGTATTCGTCTGCGAGATGGGTGCTGACAAGGCAGGGGATATCTCCTATCTGATGGATTTCGTGAAGCCGAAGTTCGGTGTCGTCACATCGATCGGTCCCCAGCATCTCAATACCTTCCATACGATCGAAAACATCATCCATGAGAAGATGCAGGAGATCGAGATGCTTCCCAAAGACGGAACAGGTTTCATCAATCTCGACAACGAATATATCGCTTCCTACAGGATCAGAAACAACTGTGAAGTGATCTCGGTCGGAATCGAGAACAAAGATGCGGATCTGGTAGCCGAGAAGATCACTTATTCCAAGGACGGTTCGAAGTTCTCGGTGAAGATTGACAATCATACGTACCGCTTTACGACTTCACTGCTGGGAAAACATAATATCACCAATATCCTGATCGGCATTGCGATCGCCAGGAAGCTCGGACTTTCCATGGATAAGATCACTGCGAACGTGAAACATATCTCTCAGGTGGAACACCGCCTGGAAGTCAAGAAGATCAACAATCTCACCTTCATCGATGATGCCTTCAATTCCAATCCGGTCGGTTCAAAGATGGCACTGGATGTGCTGTCGATGATGCCCGGCACACGAGTGATCGTCACTCCGGGAATGATCGATCTGGGCGAAGAGGAAGAAAGGATCAACCGGGAATTCGGTGCCTATATGAAAGATAAGGCCGATGAGGTCATTCTGGTCGGAGAAAAACAGACAAGACCGATCCTGGAAGGCTTAAAAGAAAGCGGATTTGATGAGGAAAAGATCATCGTCTTCAAGACAGTCAGGGAGGCGTTTGATCATATCTACAGGAACTGCAGCACAAAGGATACGATCCTGCTGGAAAATGATCTTCCGGATGCGTTTAATGTATAGAAGTGAAAGAATGGGAGTGTTATGAAAATCAGTGTAGGAGTATTTTTCGGAGGCAAGTCCACCGAACATGAAATAAGCTGTATCAGTGCGAATCAGGTGATCCATGCGCTGAACGCTGAAAAGTATGATGTTTTGCCGATCTATATTTCAAAGGAGAATGAATTCTTTATCGGTGATGAACTTTTCGATCTGGCAAACTATTCATCTTTCTTGAAGGATCCCGCTTCCCGTCTGGAAAAAGTTGCCATCTACAAGGACGGCAATACCGTCAAGGTAAAACCGGTCAAGGGCATGTTCAGGAAGGAACAGAAGATCGATGTCGCTTTCCCGGTCGTTCACGGGACCAATGTGGAGGACGGATCGTTAGCCGGATTCCTGCAGATGCTTGACATCCCGTATACATCCTGTGATGTACTGGGCGGAGCTCTGGGCCAGGACAAGGCAGCCATGAAGGATATCTTCAGGGCGCAGGGCATCCCGATGGTGGATTACTTTGTCATCTACAATTCGGATTTCGAAGAGAATTATAATGCTTATTTTGCGAATGCAAAGAAGATCGGCTTCCCGCTGATCGCCAAGCCGGCAAATCTTGGTTCTTCGATCGGCATCGAAGTGATCAAGACACAGAAAGAGTTTAAGGAAAAAGTAGCGGAATGTCTGCGTTATGACTTCAAGGTCGTCGTGGAGCATATGATCAAAGACCTCAAGGAAGTCAATATCTCTGTCATCGGCAGCGATGATGAGGCCAAATACAGCGCGATCGAAGAAGTCACCAACGGTTTCCTTGATTTTGACAAGAAATATCAGCCCAAGGGATCAAAGGGTGCCAAGACAGGTGCAGCCAAATCTGCAGCAAAGGGTGCTTCCAAGGGCATGGCTTCCACGATCAGAAAGGTACCTGCCGATCTGAAAAAGAAACAGAAGGAAGAGATCGAAAAGATCGCATTGAAGGTCTTCAGGGTATTGAATTCCTTCGGCTGCGTCCGTATCGATTTCATGATCGATAAAGAGACGGACAAGGTCTACTGCAACGAGATCAATACGATCCCCGGTTCCCTTGCTTTCTATCTGTGGAAAGAAGAGGGGGTCAGCTTTGATGCGGAATGCGACGAACTGATACAGAACGCACTGAACAGATACGCAAGACGCAGCAGAAAGACTTATTCGTTCGATACGAACATTTTGGATAATTACGCAAAAAAATGAACAAGACATTAAGAAAAGCAGTCATTATATTCGTGATCGTGATGATGATCGTCATCTCCATTCTGTCACTGGCGGTATAGGATGAAAAAACTGATCGCCATCCTGACACTGGCACTGATTGTCTGTGCCTGCAGCAAGACGCCGACGTTTGAAGAACAGCTGGAAGAGCTGGGCTATTCAAGTGAAGACATCACACTGATACAGTCCCTGAGTGAGGAACATCAGGCGCTTTTTTCCGATGCATACAAAGAAGATCTGCTTTCTTTTGTGAAAGACGGTCTTTTCAGAGAAGAAAAACTGGAAGAATATCTGAAGTTTGACGGACTGTTTGAAAAAGGACGTATGATGAGACTGGTCAATGATGGTATCCTGACAATGGAAAATGCCGGAAAACTCTCGCGTTTATATCAGAGCGATCATTTTGCCGAGAAAAACGAAAGCCTTTATCTTCAGTATATGAATGAATACAGCGATCTCGAAGAAATGATGGAGATGGTCAATTCCTTAAGATACAAGGAGCTTTATACCGATATCAGACCGGTCGACATGTCCAAGGGCGATCTGATCCTGGTCAACAAGTATTTTTCGCTGATGGAGAATTATTATCCCGATGATCTGGTCGATGTCGACCCTTCCCTGGGAAAGGGACAGCTGTCAAAGAAGACTTATGATGCCTTCCTGGATCTGCATGAAGCGGCTTACAGACAGGGCTACAATCTCAGAGTCGTATCGGCTTTCCGTTCCTATTCCTATCAGGACGGTCTTTACAACAAATATCTGAAGGTTGATCCGAAAGAAGTCGTCGATACTTATTCGGCCCATCCGGGTCATTCCGAGCATCAGACCGGCATGGCGATCGACGTATCCCTTCCCGGTGTTTCCCTGGATGACTTCTGGAAGACCGATGCTGCAAAGTGGCTGAATGAAAACTGCGCTCATTACGGGTTCATCATCCGTTATCCTGCCGAAAAGATAGATATCACCGGCTATATGGAAGAACCCTGGCATATCCGCTATCTGGGACAGGAAGTGGCGGAAGATGTCGTGAGACACGGCATGACTTATGACGAGTATTATGCCGTATTTATTGATCAATGATGAAAAAACTGGATAGAAAAACATTACTGGGATTTCTCGTTTCTTTCCTTGCGATCGGTGCAAGTATTTTTGTGCTGATCTCAGCCGGTGTCATCTCGCTGCCGGGCAGGAATCAGAAAACGCCTCAGGAAACAGTCGTTGAAGAGGCCGATGAACTGGAAGCCCTGAAGAAGGAATACCGTCAGATCTACGATGAAAACAAGGCCATCAACGAAGACTATGTCGGCGAGATCATCTTTGATTCGGGGCTGATCCGTGTTTCTTTTGTCCAGGCCAAATCCTGCTACAAGGAAGACGGCGAACTTTATCAGTTTTATACCGAAGACGGAAAACTGGTAACGGATGCTTCGGATTATACCGGTAACGATGTCTATATCTGGACTTACTGGAAGACCGGTGAGTATGACTACAACGACAACGGCGGTTCGACGTTCATGGATTACCGGAACAATCTTGCCGATCAGAACCTCATTGTTTACGGCCATCATTTCTCTGTATGGAACGATGAGACCCGCAGCAAGGCGTTCACCCCGCTGGAGCAGCTTCTGGAAGAAGAAAACTATCCAGACAACCGCTATGTGACACTCGTTCTGCAAAACGAGATCCGCAAGTATGAGATCGTCTCCGTCTATGAGTTCAATGCGACCAGGGAAGAAGATTTCACCGATCTGCAATACTGGCGCACCAACTACAACTATGATGATTATGACGGTAATGCCTATGATCCCGATTATTACCGCAACTATATCGCCAATATCCGCAAAGCACAGCTTTACGATACCGGCATCGCCTTGAGCGAAGAGGATCAGACACTGACCCTGCAGACCTGCATCGGCGGCCATGCGGGCGAACTGTTTGAGATCGTGGTCCTGAAACAGATCTCCTCGACATCCTACTGAGTCCTTCTCTTGTGAAGGACTTTTCTTTCGCAGAAGAAAGAGAGTATCATTAAATCATGAAGAAATTCCGGTATCTTTTCATGTGGCTTGTGATACTCTTTCAGGTCATCTCACCGCTGCAGCTTCAGGCAGAAGAGGGTATTTATCATGTCTGCGATGCCAAAAGCGGTCTGAATGAGTCTTTTGAAAGCTACAGTGAGGCATACCGTTTTTATGTTGAAAATACCGAGGCCTATGATGAGCTGGTGTTGAAAGAAAATGACAGGGTCATCATGATGGAATACGGCATCGTCGAATTCATAACTGATTCGGCATGCAGTCTGTACCATGAATACCGTTCACTGAGCAGGAATGAGACCGATTATATCAACGGCTGCTACGGCATCGATGCAGCGTATATCGATACTTCCGCTGACGGGGAAAAAGTGACTTTCATGATTTCCGGTGACAAGGGTTCGATCGATATCGATCATGTCATTCTGCATCCGCTGAGCGAAGTGGATACCAGAATTAGTTCTTATTTTGTAGAAGGAGGAAAACTTTTCCACAATATCAAACAGCAGCTG
>JAEEGI010021612.1_pt1 | contig 12780 bp, 8 predicted proteins | sample 8958751 | NCBI WGS metagenome assembly JAEEGI01 (sample SAMN16246545, study PRJNA631951) | gut metagenome | biome: gut microbiome; feature: rumen; material: KS-attached | host: Bos | place: Iran: Karaj | collected 2018-10 | reverse complement strand
CGTGACTAATTAAAGATAAGAACGGGGAAGAACGTCCATGTCCGTAAGAGAACGTGGGAAATCGTAGAAACGCTTTCCGAATGTCGTACCTTTGCATCGTCAAAAGTCACACAGATCTTCACAGATCGTCACAGATTTACCCTAGGTAGGTGCAGCTGCAAAATCCGTATAATCCGTAAAATCCGTGTTCATGACAAAAAACTTCTTTAAATTCATTAACTTCTTTAACTTCTTAAAATTATGAGTCAGAAATTTACGAAACTCCAGAACAAGAACGACGATTCGACCGCCTACGGCAAGTGGTTCGCCACAGCGGTCTACGACCAGCGCTTCATCGAGACCGAGCAGCTCGCCGATTTCATCCAGACCCAGGCATCGGTGAAGAAGTCCGACATCAAGGCCGTCCTCGACGAACTCGGCAGTGCGATGAAGCACTTCTTCGAGCTGGGACAGAAGGTGAAGCTCGACGGCATCGGCATCTTCAAGGTGGGCTTCAGCTCAATCGGCACCGTCAACAAGGATGACTGCGGTGCGCAGAACATCACCACGCGCCGCGTGCTGTTCCAGCCCGAGACCGAACGTGTGGTCGTCGGCCAGGAGAAGAAGGACGGCAAGGTCAGGCAGAAGTACGTCATCGTCAAGACGCTCGTGAAGGACGTTTTCTTCGAGGAGACCTACGACACCTCACTGAAACCGGAGAATGAGAACAGCAATTCTCAGAACGGCGGCACTCAGAACAGTGGCACCCAGAACGGCGGGTCGAACAGCGGCAGCGGCACTGGTGACAACACAGGCGGTGGTAATACCGGCGGCAATACTGGCGGCGGAACCTCTGGCGGCGACAATGGAGGTGGTGACAACGGCGGCGGTGGCAGCAACGGCGGAGGCAACGACGTGAACTAATTCAATAAAAATAGAAAATGATGAAGATTAACAAGATCAAGATCGGGAACATCCTGAAGTTCATTGTGGCCGTAGGGTCACTGGTAGTATCAACCTTCTTCGTGCAGAGTTGCATAAGTTGATAGGTATCTTTTGAAACAAATTCGTTTCTAAAAAATGAGAAGAATAGATCTGATTGTCATTCACTGTACGGCTTCCCGGCCGAACGAGCACATGACGTTAGGGCTGCTCGACAAGATGCACAAGGCCAAAGGTTGGAAATGCTGCGGCTATCACTACTACATCACCCGCGACGGACAGGTGCACTTCGGTCGCCCCGAAGAGATCGTCGGTGCCCATGCCCGCCACTACAATGCCCACTCCATCGGCGTCTGCTACGAAGGTGGCCTTGACGAGAAAGGACGCGCCACCGATACCCGCACTCCAGCCCAGAAAAAGGCCCTCCTCACGCTGCTCCTCTCACTGAAGCAGGACTATCCAGATGCTGAGATCGTCGGCCACTGCGAACTGGAGGGCGTCCACAAGGACTGTCCCTCGTTCCCCGTCAGCACCCTCCGAGCCCAAATCAAACAGCTCGGGTACTAATCTCCCCACCATCCAACGAAAAGAGGCTGTGTCGACTTGATGCGACACAGCCTCTCTTTATTTTTTCGAGTTCGCCTCTTTGCCGTCATACACCTTAATATATACGCACGTGCGAGAACGAAATGTTTTAGCGTTTCAAAAACTTGAAACGCTGGTGTTTTACAAAACACTGTGAATCAGTTGTTTAAAAATCCACAACCTGCACACAAAGCCCAAGCCCTACTATTTTTGAAACGCAGAAAATACTAATGCCATGCAAAAATAATTTTATCTTTGCCCCGAATTTCATAAAAACCAATCGTATGAGAAGATTTATATTATTTGTTTTAATGGCCATGTCACTTGTCACCATGCAGGCTCAGACAGACAACGCTGACTGGCAGGATGTCAGTACTGATAATGACACTATCAGACATGACTCCATCCATAACAGAGATACAGAGAACACGTATTCGCCTCTTGAGCAGTTTCTTCCACCCTCACCACAGGCTGCAGCCTTAGCACGATATGGCGAGTATCCGGTCAGCCTGGCCACAGGTGTACCAGAAATCAAGATACCACTTTATGAAATCAAATTGGGTAACTATACTCTACCCATCAGTATTTCCTACCATGCCTCTGGCATCAAAGTAGACGATGTGGCTTCGACCGTCGGACTCGGATGGGTTCTGAATGCAGGAGGAGCTATCAGCAGGACCATTGTTGGGGCTCCTGACTTTAAAAGTTCAAGTCTGGATTACGACACACTCTACCGTTCATACGATCGGTTTCTTTCCGTCTACAACTCAAATCAATACTATGGAATTGTCACACCTATTCTGCAAGATTGTCTGAACCAATCAGCCTATGACATTGCCTCCGACCGCTACAGCTATAATTTCGGAACAATGGCAGGAGTGTTCAGATACTCTCATCGTGATAAAAGATTCGTGGTATTGAACCATCATCCCATATGGATCGATCATAGTAATTATAGCAACGATGGATACTTCTCAATCATAGATTCTGACGGGACAACCTATATATTTAATAAGAAAGAAAACTCGTGGGTTGGTGAGAATAACGGTCATATTCCAACCACATGGTATCTAACGGAAATTCAGACGCCCTATGGGAACATTAATTTTTCTTATCAAAGTGTTGAGGACTTTGAGACAAAGCACTGGGGAGAAAGTCTGTCTGTAGGCACTCATTATTATTATGATACAGGTGCGGGTGAGCAAAATGAGATAAGGGGAATCAACAATACAAGTTCCTACTTTATTCACCATAGTGTAGTTTTACTGAAAAAGATAGAGTGGAATGGTAATAGCATGTTATTCAACTATAACAATGACAGAAGCGATATTGCTAAATATCGACTGACAAGTATCATTGTTAAAGGATGTGACACTCAGATTTTCAAAACCATCTCCTTAAATAATAACTCTTATTTAGGCAATTCACAAGATAACAAAAGAATGTTGCTCAGTTCACTTTCCATTTCTGACGAAGGTACCTATAACTTTGGTTATAATACGACCATTTTACCTAATTATTCGGATATAGGGAAGCGTGACTACTGGGGATATTTCAATAATGCCAGTTCTTTACACATAGTGGCAAGAGAAGCGGCAATAGCAGCATACCAGCAGTTCTCCATCAATAACACTTGCTTTGATTATCCTGTCAAAAGTCCGGATCTTTCTTATGCCAAAGCAGGCATTTTGGAAGGCATCACTTATCCAACAGGCGGTCACACAACATTTTCATACGAATTAAATCTAAATGGAACTGTCGGAGGCTTAAGGGTGGACTCTATAGTAGATACAGGTACAGATACATCACCGAAATTACGCCATTACTCATATTCAGGATATGCAACCCAGGATTCTCCGAGAGATGCCTTGATCTACACCACTTACCATGCTTATGGAACTATTTTTCCAGGTATTTTACACTATTCAGAAAAGGCTACATGTTCTTCTGAATCATTAATTCCACTGTGCGATGGAAGTGGATCTACAGTCTTTTATGACAATGTAATAGAGACTGACGGTTTTGGAAATAAGATTAAGTATCATTACACCAATGGCAGAATCCTTCCTTACAATTTTGACTATAGCGCTAATCCGTGGCCGCAGTTCAGCTCTACTTCGCTTCAAGATGAGGGCACCTGCGATCCTTTGCTTGATAGAAAAGAGTACTATCAGGGAAGCAACATTCTTCTACGCAAGGAATTATACGAGTATCAGGAAAACGAACTGGATTCTTTTGAAATCGGTGTAAAAATACTCAATACATTGACTGGCAGTACAATTAATGGCGAACCCATACCAATTACCATGTTAGACTATAAAAATAGCAATGTTACTATTCCCATTAGGCAAATGAAGGGTTACGTGAAAACTTTCTCGCTCAGCAGCAAGACAATAACAGAATACAAACAGACCGCAGGCGGCCAGACCCAACCTACGATTTCCACAACAGAAACTTATACATACGACCCGCAATTCCGTACCCTTCAGCCTAAGACCATCACAAAGACCAATAGTGATGGTAAGGTGTTCAGAACCACGAACACCTATACTTTCGAGAGTAATCAGCAACCCTACACGACGATGGCCAATTACTACTGATGCGATAAAATCGCGTTAGGTATAAATATTCAAAATAGAGTGAGTTCTTTGACAGATTGATTGATATTGACAGAGTCACGTGGCTTGGTGATGAGTTCCCTGAGAGTGATCTTCTCCAGCGCAGAGATTCTGATCAGCGTAGCCACCTCGGTGATGGAGTATGGGCTTTTGTAATCCGCCTTGATTCTAGCTATAATCAGATAGGCGATGACTGCCACCCAAAGATGAGTCCGCACGGCATTCTCAGAGTAGCCCCACAGGGTTTTCACGACGATGTTCTGCTTGACCCATTTGAAGAAGACTTCAATGTCCCACCTATGTCTATATAGGCAGGCTACCTCAGCTGCACTGATGTCGAAGTTATTCGTGATGAACACGATTTCTTCCCCTGCTTCTTCGTCATAGACGCAGACAGCCCGTATCGGCTCAGGATAGAGTGCAATCGACTTGGTAGTAAGACGGATGGTGAAGTCACCTGTGACACCAGCGTTCCTGTCTGCATCTGACAATTCCCTATAGCCGAGGATTTCATATTTCATGTTCTCCTTTGGCCTAGTCACCCAATAGGCACCAGCCAGATGGAATCGGAATAGAGCATCGAAATCCACGTACGCCTTGTCCATCATGTAGAAGGCATAAGGCTCTGGTTCAATGACATCCAGTTCATTGCTGTCGTGCCATCTGCCATGCGTAATGTGGATGTTGGCTGGGATGCTCCCGCGAAGGTCAAGCAATGTATGCATCTTCACGCCTCCCTTGCTATATTTGCCCAAAGCCCATGTGGCCAGTTTGATGCTGGTGGATATGGTGGTGGAGTCCAAAGCATACAGGACGTTATCCACGTTTATCTCAGGTATGGCAGTCTTTGAGTACAAAGGTCTGACGATACCGATGAGATACGCCCCAAGTCCCTCGTAGATGCGATAGTCGCGGTTCTCGTTGGCACGTGAGAGCGATGGCTGGGTGACAGTGTTTCGAAAGCCGAGGTGATAGAGAATGGGCTTGTGCGCTTCAAGGCACAGACAAATATCACGCAGGGAGCCGCAACCTGTGACTTGGCCGAAGAGCAAGTGCAACAACTGATTATAGCAGGTCAAGTCCCTCGAATGCCTGTTTCCATGATATTTGGCAACGAGCTTATCGAACTGATAACGAGGTATGTAGTCCACGACTTGGGAGAAAATATAGCTACCGACATTCATAATTATGCAGTTTTTGAACTGCAAAATTACTCTGTCATTTTCAAATCAAAAAATCAAAGACCGCTCAGAAACCCTTATTAACAAAGGGAAATATGAAGTTAAGATAAAATTTATCGTATCACTAATAATGGCCAATTATTATAATATGGTCGACCAGATTATAGAGACTAAAGACTATTGTGACAATTCTCTGATAAGAACTCAAAAGACAACATACCTCTATCAGAATGACTGGTATTACCCGGAATATATCTATGAGTCACTGCTCAATAATACCCAAACAGAGAAATTGCATTTGTCAGATTATGATAGCCACGGCAATCCGCGTACTGTCATTGAGAACGGCTCGGATAAGACGGCACTGGTATGGGGCTTCAAATACAGCTGGCCTGTGGCAAAGGTTTCTGGACTGGGCTATTCTGATCTGACGGGGTTAGGATTAACCAGTACCCTGAACAACATCGCTCAGGACAGTGTACCCAGTAGGATGGCCAATTACCTGACCACACTTCGCAACGGCATTGGGAATAATGGCCTTGTAACTACCTACAATTACAAACCGCTCTACGGTGTGTCAGCCATCACGGCTGAGAGTGGTTACACCACCTATTATGACTATGGGTCTAACGGAAAGCTGTCGAAAATACGCGACAGCAGAGGACCCTTACAACAGTTTTCTTATCAATATGCACACCCTTATAGCGGGAGTAACAACACGACTAATTTTGTGCGGACAACGGACATGCTCAGCAGTTCGACGGGTAAGATAACCTGTCAGTACTATGACGGACTTGGCAGGCCGATAGAGACAGCCAAAAATATTAAAGGTAAATATGTCTATACGTTGCAGAAGTATGATGCAAAAGGTCGAATCTCAGAGGATTGGCTACCTGCCCCAAATAATACGACGCTCAGCTATCTGAGCAGTATTGCCAGCATCTCCAGCTCGTTCTACTCTGACAATCATGCCTATTCCGTGACGACATACGACGCCCTTGACCGTCCAACCTTTATCCAGTCACCAGGTAATGCATGGCATAATGCTTCGAAAGGCATCAGTAAGCAGTATCTGAGTAATGCGTCAAACTCTGTGAAGCGCTATCAGGCATCCCTTTCCAACAACAATATCATTATGAATGGCATATATGCCGCAAACACACTTTATGCTGAGAAAACGACCGACGAGGACAACCGGGCCGTCACTGTCTTTTCTGACAAGCTGGGACGAAAGATACTGGAGCGTAGAGGCACAGACAATGACACCTATTTTGTATATGATGACCTTGGCCAACTGCGCTTTGTAATGCCTCCGGAGGTTGCCGACTATTATGAGAGTAACAGCAGCCAGTCGTTCAGTGCCCAAAGTAATGTGATGCTACAATATGGCTACGAGTACCGCTACGACAGCCGTCACAACTGTATCTACAAACGCCTGCCGGGGTGTGACCCCGTCTATTACGTCTACGACAAGGCGGGCAGGTGCATTCTTTCACAGGACGGTGTGCAGCGGAACAGTGGGAAATGGAGTTTTAACATTCCAGACATCTATGGCCGCACGGCATTGACGGGCATCTGTTCAATGAGCATTTCCTATACCAACGAGCCATATAAGAACACTGTGGTGTATGCCTATAGAAGCAGTCCTTCCAGCAGTATTCTCGGCTATCTTCTCAGTGGTATTTCAATGAACATATCCTCGGTATACTTAGCCAACTATTACGATGACTATTCCTTTATCGGTTCAGGACTGGCACCAACGGCACTCAACTATGCCACACCCCCGACAGGAGGCTATGGCACGCAAGGACTAACAGTACCAAGAGGACTGCTGACGGGCACTGCCGTCGGATGCATAAACTCATCCGGAGTCAGTAGCAGGAACTACTCTGCCATCTACTACGACAATAAGGAACGTATCATCCAGACAAGAAGCACCAATCACATGAATGGAAATGATTATGAGTACACGGGTTATACCTATACAGATAATATCTCTAAGCGGCAGCATGTCCATTCGGCATCAGGGATGTCTACACAGACCGAGACATACACTTATGAATATAACAACAATACGGGACTCCTTGAAAGAACCAAGCATAAACTGAATACAAACAGTGAGCTGACGCTGCACCAGAATACATACAACGACATAGGTCTGCTGACGGGGAAGACCAATGGCAATTTCAGCGGAGCAACAGAGACATACACCTACAATGTGCGTTCATGGCTGAAGACCATATCGGCAGGAACCCTGTTCAACGAGACGCTCTACTACAACGACACCTATGGTGGGAGTACCCCCCAATATGGTGGGAACCTCTCTGCCATAACATGGAAAGCCGACAGTAAGACACGCGGTTATAAGTTCACGTACGATGTCCTCTCTCGCCTGACAAAGGCCCAATATATGGAGAACGGTAGTGCAAGTTCTCACTACAACACAGAATACACCTACGATAAGATGGGCAACATTCTCACTTTAAAGCGCAATGGTAAGCTGAACGATACGTCATACCCCATAATTGACAACCTGACTTTCACCTATACCGGAAACCAGGTCACAAGGATTGATGATTCGGGAAGCACGCCTACTTATACTGGAGCCTTCAACTTTGTGAACGGTGTGAGTCAGTCAAATGAGTACACTTACGACAAAAATGGCAACCTGACGAAAGATTTGAATAAAAACATTTCGTCAATCCAATATAATTTGCTAAATTTGCCGACGAGTATTACATACAGTTCGGGCAAGTCTGCCGCATACATCTATGATGCAACGGGCAGGAAGTTGAGAACCAGCTACAAGGCTTCGGCATCGGCGACAGCCGTCCCGACAGACTATTGTGGAAATATGATATATGAGAACGGTGTGTTGAAACAGATTTTAGTGGATGGGGGCTACATTTCTTTCAGTGGGTCAGCACCCTATTACCACTTCTACTTGAAGGATCATTTAGGCAACAACTGTGTGGCACTTAGTCCTTCGGGGACGGCCGAGCAGATAAACCACTATTATCCCTTTGGTGGTTTACTCGGAGAGAGTACCGGAAACACGGTCCAGCGGTTCAGGTATAACGGTAAGGAACTGGATCGTACGCACGGCATCGACTGGTATGACTACGGCGCAAGGCACATGACTCCGGATGCAGGACGCTTCACCACCATCGACCCGATGGCAGAAAAATACTACAACATCAGTCCGTATGCGTATTGTGCAAATAATCCGGTGAATTATATTGATTCTGATGGGAAAAGACCAAAAGCAAAAGAGGCTGCGTTAATGGCCGCGTATGCTTATAGGGATAAAGACGCAGTTTCTTATTTGAAATTATTAAATGATGCTGGATGGAAACTTTCTGATTTTAAAACATCAATTATAAAGAATCATACGGAGTGGTATCAAAATGGTTTGCAGTCAGAGCTATTTGAAAAAACAATTAATGGGAAAACAGAATATGTTTATGCATATGCGGGAACAAATTCTTTTGAAGATGTGTTGGAGGATATTGCGCAATTGGCAGGTGTTTCTCCGCAATATAAAACAGCAATAAATAATGCTAAGACTCTATCCAATGAATTAGGTCATAATGAACTCACATTTGTTGGTCATTCTTTAGGAGGCGGTGAAGCTGCGGCAGCCAGTATGGCAACAGGAAGATCTGCGATAACCTTTAATCCTGCTTCAGTAAGCCAAGTTACAACATTTTCAAATAATCTTGGAATCACCTCGAAAATTACGAACTATCGAACTAAGGGGATTAATCATGGGCGAACTAAATATATATTTGGTGGAGATCCGATAAGCAATATCCAAGATAACTTAGGTATAGGCGCACCAGGATTTACAATCCCAATTTATATCGATTATTTATCACATTCAATAAGTGAATTCCTTAATCACGATCTACCAGAAAGATGAAAAGGAGCAGATGTCTTATATTACTTTTGTCAATTTGTTTGTTATCTTGTATATATTCAAGAATAACACACTTAAGTAAGGATGATCTAGAGTGGTTTCATGTATATGAGGAAGGAGATACAATCTATTTCAATTCTCTTAAAAACGGAATGGATACTCTTATTATTACAAATAGAACTATATTCAATTCATCATTCCCTTTTATGGAGAATGAGGCCTCCTCTGAATATATAGCAAATGGAAGTTATGAATATAAAATGTTCCATAAAGGAGAAATCTTTGAAGGAATACTAGTGCATGTAAGAAAAGAGGATAATGAGAGGCCAGCTTGTATAAGTTTTAGTCTGTGTGGTTTTTATTCTGATTATTTGAATCCAAAAGAAAACAAACAAGTAATCGGTGGAGATGTATTAACGGATTGTATCATCATTAATTGCTCAAATGCTCATAATGGATTGAACCAAAAAAACATTGGAATAAATTGCATTATTTGGAGTAAATCTATTGGGATTGTAAGATTTGATACAAATGAGGATTCATTCTTTTCACAAAGTATACGACGTGTAACAGAGTTATAAAAAAGAAAAAATATGAAAAGGAGAAGTTATGAATTATCGAGCGGTTTAACAGGCCAGAGATCGAAGACCTATCAGCGTGATTTAACAAAAAAATATACACATATGATGAAACAGGTATCAAAAGTTTTCAGAAAAGACAGTTTGCTGTTATTTTTGCTTTCTATTTGTCTTGATGGTTGCAATACGAAGACAAAAAATAGTAAAGGTTTTGCGTTAGAAGAATTTGCTGTTGACAATCCATCTTTGAACTCAATTATAGATTCTGTAGCGGGCTGGCATTCTAAGTTACTGTCTAAGAATGTTGCATTAGAAGATATAACGAATGTTATTCTAGTGTCGGATATCAATCACATCGTTGATCTCAGGAATCTCTTTTCTGAATTCATTCATCCAACAGGTAATATAATGACCTTTGATTTCATAAGATTCCCAAGTGATTTTTATCATGGCGATACCAATTCTAGATGGTCCAAATACGATTCTGTTTTTGACCCAAGTTTTATTGTATATCAATATGATGGTCATAAATTCTTACCTCCTGTTATAACGACAAATATAGATGTTTGGGAATAACCTATATTCTCATTTTCATTGGGGAATCACAAAGTCAGTTCTTTAATCATTCTGAAATATTTTATGAAAAAGTTATTATTTACAATCATAGAAATGCTTATCTGCCTGGCTATTAGCGGACAACAGATTAGCCTGTCGAGCAACCGCTATCGCGGAAGCGACGTGTTGGAGAAGAGACAAATTGTGGTGAAGGGCTTTAGCCTGAATGATACCAAGAGCGTGTGGAGTCTGGAGGAGGCAGAAGTATCCAAGGAGACCTACGATGCCGAATACACAACTGAGGCCGACAGGCTGATGGCGGTGGAACGGGGCAACCGCACGTACTACAGCCAGAACCGTGGTTCCGTCAGCATTATTGGCTCTGAAAATTATATGGAACAAATCAGCTACGACATGCCGGAAACGTGGCTGCAGTTCCCGATGCAAGTGGGCGATAGCATTTGTGGTTACTTCTACGGATCTGGGCTATACTGCGAACGCTTCTTCATTCGACGCTTCGGCACCTACAAAACCCAGGCCGATACTGTAGGAAAGTTGGTGCTGCCCCAGGGCGACACCCTCCGCAACGTGATTCGTCTGCATACAGAACGGTATGTAGGCACAATCGCTGAACCCTTCGACACAATGCTATATAAGATTCCTGCCTTTACCGTCGACAGCATCGTCAAACATCTGGCACCCGACACAGCCAAGGTACGCGAAGACGTCTACCGTTGGTATGCCGAAGGTTACCGCTATCCCATATTAGAGGCCCAAACACTGACATACCTCAATACGTTGCTGACGGAGGAAATGAATTATTGCCCGCCTGAAATACAGGAGCAATTGCCGCTCGACGAGGAGAACAAGCAGGTCCGTGCCAGATTAGTCGAGGAAGAGCTAGCACGCTGGCAGCCTTCATCGCTATCACCCGACGATGGCCAAAATCCTCAAAGGCGAGGCAAGGACGGCTTCACCTATGAAATCTCACAGCCTGACGGCAGCGACGTGGTGACAATCCACTACGACACCGACCACGATGTCAGGTTGACAGCCCTCATATCCAACGGCCTGGGATATATCTACCGCCGTGCCGATCAGTCCTGTCACACCGGCACAGGCCAGTTCTCCCTCAACTGTACCGGTCTCCGCAAGGGCCAGTACATCATCTACATCAATGTGGACGGCAATCAATACGCCGAAAAGGTGAATGTGAAATAACATCCACCACATGCTTTTTAGACTATAGGCGGCAGGGACATCTTTGTTCTTGCCACCTATGTTATTATATGGAGTTATACGATCGTGTATATGGAGCAGTCCATGACGAGGATAGTTAGCGTTTCAATTAATCTAAACCAAATTTGCTTATAAATAGCTTATAATCAATGCAGTACGATTTTGGCATATGCATAAACCATATCTTTTCCCCTATATTTGAAACGCTTCAAAATATGCATATCTGAATATTTTGTGCTATATTTGCATGATTCTATTACATTTCTTTATTAAGTCAAAAGCATAGTTAATATGGCAAAGGCATTTTTATCTCATAGCAGTAGTGACAAATCATTGGTAAGAAAGATTGCTAATTTGTTAGGCAACCAAAGATGCGTTTTAGACGAAATCTCATTTGAACCTGGAGCCAGGACATTAGATGAGATCTTCAGGGAATTAGATGAATCGGATGTGTTTGTTTTATTCATTTCAGACAAGGCGCTTAATTCAGATTGGGTACAAACAGAGATAAAACTGGCTTATAAAGCACTCAGCGAAGACAAATTAGACAGAATCCTTCCAATTATCATAGATGAGAAAGTGGACTATACGGATCCTCGTATTCCCAAATGGTTATCAAAAGATTATAACCTACGATACATAAAAGAGGCTGTCATCATTTATCATAAGATCAGGGATGCTTTGTATGACGTGAGATTTAAAAGAAGTGAGCATAATCAGGCCTTGGAACGTATCTTTGTCGGGCGCAATGAAGAAATGGCAAGGTTTGAGAGGGACGTGAATAACTTAGAGGGATGGACACCGACATTCATCATCGCATACAATTTTTACCAAGGGATAGGCAGGAGTACATTTCTGAAAAATGCCCTATTGAAAGCACAATTTATCTCGAAGCTGTCCTCCCACAAGCCAATAACACTTGACAGGCGTGAAAGTATCGAAAGTTTCATATACAAATTGAACGCTATCAGTGAAGACGAGGAAATTTTTAAGAGCGATCTGTCGAAGAAGACAATGGATGAAAAAGTCGCAATGGCTGTTGCACAAGTAAAATCATTCATGCAAAACAAAGAGATAATTTTCATCGAAGACAATGGAGGCATCATTTTGCCAAATAAGGAAATGGCACCTTGGTTCAAGCAGGTGGCGCACAATAAAGCATTTGAGAATAATCTTGTGTTTTG
>JAEEGI010021611.1_pt1 | contig 12780 bp, 10 predicted proteins | sample 8958751 | NCBI WGS metagenome assembly JAEEGI01 (sample SAMN16246545, study PRJNA631951) | gut metagenome | biome: gut microbiome; feature: rumen; material: KS-attached | host: Bos | place: Iran: Karaj | collected 2018-10 | reverse complement strand
CAACGCATCGGCTGAGTCGCTGAACTCTGGCATCAAGGGCTTCCGGGCAGAACTGCATGGCATCTCTAACCTGCCGTTCTTCTTCTACAGAGTCTGTAAGATATATGGATGACTGGTTTTACCCTTGCTTATGCAGTCATGCGGGTCTGTGGAGGTCAGCCACGGAAAAATCCGGATGCGCCCCTTTTTACATTCAAAAGATTATACGAAAAATAAAAACCACCCTTTTCAGGATGGTTTTAAAAGTGGAGTAGGGTTCGTGATGTCTTGCTCCTGAGGCGGTGTCATTGATGTCCTGCCCCCTCGGGATTCTGCCCGGATAGCCAAAACAGATGTTCTGACGCTGCAAAAATAGAAATAAATTTCGAAAGTTCCAAATTTTGGAGCAATTTTTTATCAAATATTACCAATTATATCCTTCATCAAAGAATTTCAGATAGTTTGATGGAATAGTTTCTCGAATAGCTTTTGCATCTTGGTATCCACCATAAGTGAATCCATGATCAGTCACTATGTTCTCCACAAAATCGTTACAGTTTATTCTGTAGCACATTGAATCTCCTCGACCTTCACGGTACGCAATTTTACCCCAATTATGAGGAACACGACTTGTATAAAAGCAAATACGGCCAGCATTTCCCCATGAACCTGTATCTTCATTGTACTCATATACAACTTTGATATCAGCATGAGCCAGGAACCCAAGAAAGCGGTAATAATCCTCTGGTTTGGGGAAGCGAAGTTGTCCCAGTTTTCCAAAATAACTATGATACATAACGTTTAAATATTATTTAATGCCTATAAAATCACTCAGCGGACGAATTCTCGCACGATACGTATTTAGTCGCTCCTTGACATTTACCTTTTTGCTTAAAGGAATCTCTTGGGTATTATCAAACAGAAGAACGACATAATAGGGAGCATGTTCTGGATGAAATCCATGTGCTTCAAGAGTTTCTTTTGTCCAGATCTGGAATTGACCTTTTGATTTAAGCCGGAACATTTTTACCTCATCGCCTGCTGTATGAAGCAAGACGTATTGCATACGTTCAAAGCCCGGTGTCACACACAAAGAGCCTTTGGAATCGCCAGCCCGAAGATAGCATATACCAGTCTCTATCATTTTGTCTTTCAGTTCCTTTCTCGCATGGTTTATCATGACCATAACATCATTAGGGTTTTCAGACATTTTTCTAAGTAACTTAGTAGCATAGCTTGCTTCTTCTATCTCCTTCCTTCTTGCTTCTCCAAGATTCAAGAACTCTTCACTCTGATCAAATCCGATGAATTTCCGATTTAAAAGATTGGCGGCTATACCTGTTGTGCAACTCCCTGCAAACGGGTCAAGAATCAAATCACCTTCTTCTGTTGAAGCAAGAATTATTCTATAAAGAAGTCGAAGTGGTTTTTGGGTAGGATGCTTACCACAAGTTTTTTCCCACAACCCAGTAGTTGGAATATTCCAAACATCAGACATCCTTTTTCCACCATTAATAAAAGTCATCAACTCGTTGTTAAAGTAGTGCCGTTTTTCTTTTGACTTCCTCGCCCAAATGATATACTCTGCAGAGAAATTGAAATGATAGTCAGATAGGGTTAATGGCGCATCTGGTTTGTTCCATACAACGATGTTTAATATCTTGTAACCAAGTTCTACCATACAATTCGCCACAGAGTAGATGTTATGATAGGTTCCACTTACCCAGATAGTTCCATTATCCTTTAAGATGTTACGACATGATGAAAGCCACTTCATGTTGAAATCATTGATTTCAGACAGAGGTCTTTCTTTATCCCATTCTCCTTTATCAAAGCATTTTACCCGTCCCTTAGAGCGCATCGTAAAGCCTTTAGAGAGAAAGTATGGCGGGTCAGCAAATATCATGTCGACTTTTTCTTCCAATTCTTTTAATAACTGGAATGAATCACCTTGATATAGTGCAAAGTCTTTATTCTCGTAAACTGGCAGCATAACTATGCATTAATTTCATTTAGCTTATCGCGGATATCTCCGATAAAGTTCTGAGTCCGAGAATCAATCAGACCAAAATATGCATTGTCTTTCATATCATCGATAAATTCATCTGTTGTTTGGGCATCAGAACTAAGACTCAACATATTACTCTTAATCATTGTGATAATAGATGCCACGTTGAATATTAGTTTCGTATCCTCATGAATATACGGGGCCACTAGTGTAAGATATTTCTGTCCGTCAATGGTATCATCAATATGACGGAAGAGATTAACCGTTTCATTATTAACTTGCTGATTCTTGGAACGTATTAAAGTGGCCTCTATCAACCAATATCTTTCTTTGTTGAAAATCTCAATATCGCCGATATTACCTGGTGCATGTGAATATGGAATTCCTGCTTCATCACAAATGAAGTTGGGCTTATATTCAAACGCATCCCCATAGTAGGTGTAAACAAAGAGTGTAAGTAAGAATTCGAATTTTACAGGGTCTTGTATGAACCAGAAAGTGTCTTTTCCTTTCTTGTCTCCATTTGACACCTTTATCAATGCCTGTTCTATCGAGTCGGGGGTAAGCCCATAAGAATTAATGATATTCGGTATTTTCTTATTATACTCTGCAGTTGAATGATCTACTTTTTCTCTATGCGAAAGAATCAGATTTTCAAGGGATGCATCAAAAGAACCTAATTGTTCAAAGTATTCTTCTTCATCTTCTTTTGCTGATTCTGAAACGAAGAATTTCTTGGCTTTAAGTGCCTTATATAATGGCATGCGATTCTCGTTGGGGGTAAGCATGAGAACTCCAGTGTATTCGACAGTAACAAAACCTGTAAGCTGTAATACCCGGAATACGGTATTACCGTAATCTCTGAAAGCAGATTCCTGTTTAGCTGCTTTTGCATGCTGGGCATCTACCTGGCTGTATTTTCTTTTCACCAATGCATAAGCTTTGTCTGCGTCATCACCCACTTTATTATTTTCAAGGAGCGACAGGTAATTAGCGACATTGCCATCATCAGAGAATAGACCGACCATCAGTTGATTGTATGACAAACGATGTCCTTTTTCCTTCAATGCTATCATGGCATCTATAATAAACTCAAAGAAGTTGAAGTCATTTAGGACTCGTCTATATGGGGACTTCCGCCAAAACCTCATGCTCTGTAGAGCAAAAGCTTCTGACAACGTGATTTTTCCGTTTACTAGAGCTTTGGCAACAGGAGAAAGACGGAGTTCTTGGTTGTATTGTGCATATATAAACCCAAACTCCGATAAAGTTTTAAGGTATCGTGTAAATGCAGCTTGATAACCAGTGGGATATCCCCACTCGTTATTGTGACTGCAATTATTGTAAATCCAATCACTAACAATATCCTTTGTTAAGACATCTCTACCTAATGCGTCTGCAGTTACAACCTCATCGAGATACAACTGCGAATACACGTCAAGTACTCCATCATCATCTAGTACAACTCCTTCAAACTTGGAGAAAGTTTTCAGAATACCTTCATAACGTTCTGGATTTCTAACTGCTACCTCAAGAGACATCTGTTTGAAGAGTCTTTTTCCGTGTCTTACGTTGTTTGCCATAAGCTTTAGTAATTGGTTACCAGCACTTCGTTAAACTGCTTAATGCTGTTGTCGTTGAAACTAATATAATTACTTTTGATGGAATGAGTGTGATACTGCTCAGACCATTCAAGAAAGAGAGTGTTAGTACGCCCACGATAATGGGTGACGTTAGAGATGGCGAAGTTAATGCCGCTTTCATTCAGGTTGTCGAGCAATACCAATAGGTCACGCTCGGTATCCTCATTCCATAGTTTGTTATATTCGCTGAAAGTAATCAGATAAGGAGGATCGAGATATACAAGATCATCAGGCTGATAGTCTATGTCTCCAAGAAACTGTCGATAGTCCTTATTATGCCATTCAGTTTGTTTCTGACTTAGCAGTCGGAAATAGTCGGTCAGTGCATCTTGCACATTCTGGTTGAAGTCCACGTTACCAACAGGCAGATTAAATTGCCCCTTTCCATTAAATCGGAGCATGTGGTTAAATCCATAGATAAGCAGAAGATATAGTCTCAACATATCTTGCTGGCCACCATTGATAAAATCAGCCTTCATCCTCAGATAGCCAGATTTGTTGTAACGCGCATAATAAGTTTTGGGGTTGGCAACTTTCATATCCTTTGGTACCACATCACTCCGCAACGAGAGCGAAAACCCATAATTATCAATCAGGGCATACAGCTCATTTATGAACTCACTTTCGCGGCCTATATACCCTTGCAGCATCCGATGCAGGTTGATAACGTAACTATTGATGTCGTTGAGCAAGAAACCGTCGGCATCGACATTCATCATCACGGAACCACCACCAACAAACGGCTCTATCAGTCTGTTGATGTGTGCAGGGAAGTGAGTACGTATCTCTCGCACCAGCTTATACTTATCACCCACGTAGAACAGTGGGGAACGAGCGATTCCGTTTTTCATCATCAACTTCGGTTATGAATAAATACTCACGATGATCGTCAAACTCGGTTTTTCCAGAGTTAAAGGCTTTGAACTCATGGTTGAATACCTGAGTGTTGCCACATTTGTTCAGAACCTCTTCCAATTGCTCCAGCTTAATTTTGTTCTCCGACGATGTACTCTTGGAGTGATAGGTGTTATTGTACGATACCACCAAATAGCGACTCTTGATGTGGCTCACCAAGTCCGTGAAAGCGGAAAAAGCAGCATTGCGACAATATTCACTCATGTTTTCCTCCTTGGGTTTCAGGGCTGTACCATACAACTGAGGCTTTTTCCATTGTACCAGATTCTCGTAGACATGATAGAAGCGGCTGTACTGACGTGAATTGTATGGAGGGTCGAGATAGGTTAAGTCAACATCGATAGTGCGGGCCAGCTGGTTTGCATCTTCCTGATTAATCTCAACTCCTTCATAACTCTGTACATCAATCATCGTAAGTTCAAATGGAGGCTGAATAGGAATCTCTCTTTTGATATATGCCTCAAAGTGACCTAAGGTGTTGGCTCTTCGGTCAATACTATAGATTAGTGACGCTAACAAAACTGCATATTCCTTGTCAGACAGCTCGTTTTTCATCTTCTGCAACTGCCCACGAATATAGCCAACCATTTTTGCTGTAGCAACATCAAAATACTTTCCGCCAAAGCTCATCGAGAAATAGTTATCGCGTAAAGACGAAGGACGAACCGCATTAAACTTATCAATGATAGCCTGCACCTTTCCCTCATCCCATTCCGTCGGAGCAAAGAAAGCTCGATACATCACATTGTTGGAGTAGAGGAAGTCATTTACCACTACTCGTTCGTATGTCTGCAAAGCCCTATGAGCCACCACACCTGTTCCTGCAAAAATATCACAGAAAGAGTGGACGTCATGGGTTTGCTCGTTGATGAGGCTGAATATCCAGTCCACCAACTTGGTCTTACAACCTATATAACGACGACTCTCCAAAGAGAACCGACGTTCTTCGATGCTATTGTCCATAAACATCTATGTTCGTTTATGGCCGTCGCATGGCTTATCGACATCTAACTACGGGCATTTCCTCCAACCTCACATAAAGACACGGAAAAGCGCGAACTCTCGTGCTATGTCCGTATCCGGAGGCCGTAGGAAGTGCCCGTATAATGGAGATAAGCCTTGAGCTCGCGCCATGCGCGAGCAACAAGCTGTACCGTTACCATTATACTATATCTTGTGAATTTCCTACGTTCCCAGATACTATCGATAACCAGCTATTGCCGTTATTTTTAACCAATAAAATCATACCGCCACCCTGCACTCAGGGAACTTGCCTTAGCTCACGTCGTTTACGACGCATCGGCGATACTTGCTGCAAAAGTACAAAAATTTATTGATAAAAATATCTTTAAACCGAGAAAAAATACATTATTTAATAAAAGTATCTTCTTGGAGGCACAACGCGAGCACCTTGCTGTGTGCCATTATAATAAAATACTGAGGTTTAAGCCTGCATTAACACCAGCAGGCACACACAAAAAAGCCCTGCCACAAAAGGCGAATGCCTGATGCAGCAGGGACAGGGTTGTGGTTAAACCTTAGTTCTTTCGTGCAAAGATACGATATTCCCGCCGAACGGCCAAATTTTTCGGCCGATTTTTCTGCGCCCCGCATTGGGAACGTCCGTAGGTCTGAACAAGGGAAGTGAATCGTACGCCGTTCAGACCCCCTCTAACTCCCCCTGACTCAGGGGGAGAAATTGTGTGACTAAAGAACCGCTGTGACACTCAACTTGCGAAAGTTGAGTTAAAAATTTTCTTTTCCAGCTCTGCTATTTTCTGCTTCAGAGCGGCGTTTTCGGCTTCCAGCGCCTTCATGCGGGCGTCCTGCTCCTGGCGGTAGCCGGTGCGGGCGGCGTGCATGCGTTCCTTGACGCCTCCCTGCTCTACAAAGGTCTTCTCCAGATGGTTCAGGTAGCCGCAGAACATTTTGTCGGTGATGTGGCACAGTGTGAGGGCCATGTTGCAGAACTCCTCAGCCGGGAGCGTTGCTGCGAGCGGCTGGTAGGCATCCCAATGGTTGTTCTGGCGGCAGAACTGTATCATCTTGTCGAAGCGGGGGTGCTTGTTGTCCCATATCTGGAGGCTGTTGCGTTTCAGGTAGTCTTCATAGTCCTCGCGCAGCTCCTGGAAGCTGCTGCGCCCCACATTCACCAGATTCACCTCCATTGCGCTGCTCGTCATGGCGTCCTCGCACCCCTCAACGATGTTCTGCTTTCCGCAGCGGGCCGCCATGTTCATCTGGTCGACGCGCCGGTCGCCATAGAGCGGAAGAAACCGCTTGCAGAAGATGTCTGTCAGCAGCACCAGCACCTCAGCCTTCTGGTAGACGTGCAGCTGCTTGTAGTTTGGCACGCGCCTGAAGATTGATTTTTCAGGGTCCATAGTTTTTTTCTTTTTTTTAGGTTTGTTTTTTTCTAGTAGCCCTAGTAGGACTAGTATGGCTAGTATGACTAGTGAGACTAGTTTGACAAGTCCAACTAGGGGACTACACCTTATTTAAATATAAGCTGGGCGAAGTTGAAGAGGCCGTACTTCCAGACTACGAAGTCGTGACGGCCGCCGGGATAGCTGATGAGGGTGCAGGGCACGCCCTTCTCGTCGCAGAAAGCCTTGAGGCGCGAGCTGAACATCATCAGGCGGTCCTCACTGCCACAGACCATCCAGAGCAGCTTGTTCTGCTTCTTCGTGGCCTCCACGTCGGGAATCAGCTGCTCGGGACTCTTCGTGTTGGGGGCCGACGAGAATCCGCCGACGTATGCAAACTGGTCGAGGTTGCCGAGTCCGAAGTTCAGCGACTGTCCGCCGCCCATCGAGAGTCCTGCTACGGCGCGGTGCTCACGGTCGGTGTAGGTGCTGTATTTACCCTGAATGAAGGGTATGAGGTCGTCGATGAGGTCGCGCTCGAAGATGGCAAACCCCTGCTGCTTCTCACGGCTCATCACGTCGCCGCCGGCTCTGTCGTCGGGCAGTGCGCGGCCGTTGGGCATCACGATGATCATCGGCGCAGCCTTCTGTTCGGCATAGAGGTTGTCCATGATGATGCCGGGCACGCCCTGCAGCCACTCGCGGTGGTCGCCCCCGATGCCGTGCAGCAGGTAGAGCACGGGATACTTCTTCGACTTGTCGTACTTCGGAGGCAGGTAAACGGTCACCTTGCGCGTCGTTCCGACTGTCTTCGACTCATAGGTCGTCTCCTCAAGGGTGCCGCGCACAATGTCGGGCCGCTCCTTGTCGAATCCGTCGGGAGCTGCTACATACTCATTGAACTTCACGTCGATCTGTGGCATGTTGCCGAATCTGGGCATACCACTGGGCCGCTGTGCTTCGGCTGTTGCGAATGCCAGCGACAACAGGGCAAATAAAAAAACTTTCTTCATAATTACTTATAGTTTAGGGTTTCGCCGACAAAGGTATGAATTATTTTGTTATCTTCCAAATTTTTGTAAAGAGAGTTTTGTAAAAAAACAGGCGTCAGGATACAGAATACAGAAATACAGTTTTTTTAGAGGCGGTTGCATGCTGACGATAAAGAAATATGTATAATTATATTATACTATATATATTATATATATATAATATATATAGTATATTCTTTTTCGCAGGATTTAGGGTGGCTTATAATAAAACTGTATTCTGTATTCTGTATCCAAGTTCGTGACCTTGGGGTGGGGACGTGATTTTTTTCGTAATTTTCTGGCCGAAAAATTTGGTGGTTTCAGTTTTTTTTTGTACCTTTGCACCTGTATACGAGAAGTCGTCCGGCGACGGCAAACTGGGGCAGTTAAGACGTCGAACTGCGGCAGTTGAAACAGCTAAAACGGCCAATTAGCTCACGAAGCCGGCGACGCGCGCGAGTAAACCTTAGTATTAACCATTTCGACCCATTAAAAACACAACTATGGCAGTAAAAAACACTATTCCAATGCTTGTAGACATCTACAAGAACCGTAACACCGCATCGAAGACCTACGGCCAGTACTACGGCCGCGTGTTCGCCCGCGACGGACTCAACCTGAAGGGCTTCGCCAAGCACCTGTCGCACCACGGCAAGCTGGCTACCTACGAGATGATGGTCCTGGTGCTGCAGAACGTCGTCGACTGTATGAAGGAGCTCCTGCTCGAGGGCGTACCCGTGAAGCTCGACGGACTGGGCACGTTCAGCGCCGGTATCGAGAGCTCGCCTGCAGCCTCGGTTGAGGACTACCGTACCGACGAGCACATCAAGGGCATCCGCATCAACTTCCGCCCTGAGGGTGCAGGCGACGAGGAGGATAAGCTGACGAAGAAGGCGCTCCTGGAACAGGCCACCTTCCAGCTGAACGACTACGTGGAGATCATGCAGAGCGACAAGACCGACAAGCACGGCAATCCGCTGAACTACCAGAAGCGTACGAAGATCAGTCAGCAGGGGCTCGTGCCGGAGGAGCCGTAATTGACGGGAGTTAGCGGGGATTCTCCCCCTTAGTTAGGGGGAGTTAGAGGGGGTCTGAACCTGCGACCGGTCAGCTTGTTCAGACCACCCCTAGCCCCTCCTAACTCAGGAGGGGAAATAGGCGCGGTTCTCCCCCTGATCAGGGGGAGTTAGAGGGGGTCTGAACCAGCGACCGTTCTGCTTGGCACGGAACAACTCGGAGGAACACTGTCTGCGGATCACGTAGCCGAAAGATTGTTGAACCTTAAATCTACACAAGATCTGACAGAAATCTTTTTTTGTGTGAAATTTTCGTGGATTTATGGTTCTTAAGTCGATTGTTCAGACTACCTTTAACCCCTCTTGAGGAGGGGAAATGTCCGTTATCTCCACAGGTCAAAGACCCGTTAACTCCTAATAACTCCCGCTAACTCCTTCCAAAAAACTATGAAGAACAAACGATTGATTGAGCTGGCGGTGAAGATTGTAGTAGCCGCGCTCACAGCATTCCTGACGGCACTGGGAACGACCTCGTGCATGGGCTACGGCCCGTTCTGAACGGGGTTTAAGTGAAATAATCAGCCGAAAGTTTTGCGCTTTCGGCTTTTATTTGTACCTTTGCACGCTGTTATAGAGAAAGAGAAAGTATGAACGAGGAGAATCAGCGGAAGAATCCGTTTTTTGAGCCTTATAATACGCCGCACGACACGGCGCCGTTCGACCGTATCCGCCTGGAGGACTTCGAGGAGGCCTTCATGGAGGGCATACGCCGCGAGAACGAGCAGATAGAGAAGATAATCAACAACCCGGAGAAGCCGACGTTCGACAACACGATCATTACGGTTGACGACGAGAAGGACAACTACTACGACCTTCTGGACCGCACGTCGACGGTGTTCTTCAACCTGCTGTCGGCCGAGACGAACGACGAGATGGACGCGCTGGCGCAGAAGATGTCGCCGATTCTGACGAAGCATGCCAACGACATTCGGCTGAACGCGCGGCTGTTTGAACGCATCAAGGCAGTGCACCACCGCCACCGCCGGCTGACGCCGGAGGAGAAGATGCTGCTCGACACGTGCTACGACGGGTTCGTGCGCAGCGGCGCGCTGCTCGACGATGCCGGCAAGGAGCGTCTGCGCCAGCTGACGGAGGAGGCTTCGATGCTGGCACTGCAGTTCCAGCAGAACCTGCTGAAGGAGCAGAAGGCCTACACGCTGCACCTGACCGAGGAGAAGCAGCTCGACGGGCTGCCCGAGTCGGCTCGCGAGGCTGCGGCACTGGCTGCTCAGGAGCGCGGGCTGAAGGGCTGGGTGTTTACGCTCGACATGCCGTCGTACTCGCCGTTCATGACCTACTCGAGTCAGCGCGCCCTGCGCCGCCAGATGTATATGGCGCGCAACACGGTGTGCATTCACGACAATACGGAGAACAATCTCGACATCTGCAAGCGGCTCATCAACGTGCGCCGCGAGATAGCCCAGCTGATGGGCAACAAGCACTACGCCGACTACGTGCTGAAGCACCGCATGGCGGGCAGCGTGCGCAACGTCTACAAGCTGCTGAACGACCTGATTGTGGCCTACAAGCCGACGGCGCTGAAGGAGCGCAAGGAGCTGGGCAACAGAATAGAGCCCTGGGACCAGGCGCACTTAGCCCACAGGGTGAGGATGAGGCGGTTTAAGATTGACGGTGAGATGCTGCGCCCCTACTTCCAGCTGGACAAGGTCATCGACGGCGTGTTCGGTCTGGCCACGAGGCTCTACGGCATCACGTTCAAGGAGAACAAGGCGATACCCGTCTACCATCCCGACGTGAAGGCCTACGAGGTGTTCGACAAGGACGGCTCGTTCCTGGCCGTGTTCTATGCCGACTTCCACCCGCGCAAAGGCAAGCAGGGCGGAGCCTGGATGACGGAGTACCGCGGGCAGTGGATGGAGCGCGAGGACGTGAAGCGCCCCTTCGGCCCCGACAACTGCAAGAACGTGCGTCCGCACGTGTCGGTGGTGATGAACCTGACGAAGCCGACTGCCGACAAGCCGGCGCTGCTGACGCTGGGCGAGGTGGAGACGTTCCTCCACGAGTTCGGCCACGCGCTGCACGGCATGTTTGCCAACACGCGCTTCGAGAGCCTGAGCGGCACCAACGTGTGGTGGGACTTCGTCGAGCTGCCCTCGCAGTTTATGGAGAACTTCGCCGTTGAGAAGGAGTTCCTGCAGACGTTCGCCTTCCACTATCAGACGGGCGAGCCGATGACGAACGACCTGATTCACCGCATCGTGCGCAGCCGCAACTACATGGCCGCTACGGGCTGTCTGCGGCAGGTGTCGCTGGCGCTGCTCGACATGGCCTACTACACGACGAAGCAGGAGTTTACCGACGACATCATGACGTTCGAGAAGAAGGCCTGGAAGAAGGCCATCATCGGACCTCAGCGCGATGACACGTGCATGACGGCGCAGTTCTCGCACATCATGGCGGGCGGCTACGCTGCGGGCTACTACAGCTACAAGTGGGCCGAGGTGCTCGACGCCGACGCCTTCGCCGTGTTCAAGCGCGAGGGGCTGTTCAACCCCGCTACGGCTCAGCGGTTCCGCGACTGCATCCTGAGCAAGGGCGGCACCGAGCCCCCCATGGTCTTATATAAGAGGTTCAGGGGCGGCGAGCCCACGATTGAGGCCCTGCTGAAGCGAACGGGCATCAAGAGAGTCCTGGAGCTGAAGAAGAAGATGGGGTTCTGAGGAGTTGAGGAGTAAGGAGTTGAGGAGTGAAAAGTGAGGAGTAAGGAGTTGAGGAGTAAAGGGAGTTAGGAGAAATGACTGAAAAGCAAGCTAAACTCGACGAGCGCTACCTGCGCATGGCCCGTATATGGGCTGAGAACAGCTACTGCAAGCGGCGCCAGGTGGGCGCGCTGGTGGTGAAGGACAAGATGATCATCAGCGACGGCTACAACGGCACGCCGACGGGGTTCGAGAACGTCTGCGAGGACGAAAACAACGTGTCGAAGCCCTACGTGCTGCACGCCGAGGCCAACGCCATCACGAAGCTGGCGCGAAGCAACAACAACAGCGACGGCGCCACCATCTACATCACCGCCTCGCCCTGCATCGAGTGTGCGAAGCTGATAATCCAGGCGGGCATCAGGCGCGTGGTCTACGGCGAGAAATACCGGCTGGCCGACGGCATCGAGTTGCTGGAGCGGGCCGGGATAGAAGTTATTTATTTAGGCGACTAAGATATGAGCAAGAATAAGTCAAATCGTTTCATGCCCCTGTGGCTGGCGCTGAGCGTCGTGCTGGGAATATTCATCGGCACGTTCTTTGCCAACCGATTCTCGGGCAACCGACTGAGCATCATCAACTCGGGCAGCAACAAGCTGAACGACCTGCTGAACATCGTCGACGACCAGTATGTCGACACGGTCAACATGGGCGACCTCGTCGAGAAGGCTATGCCGACCATCCTGTCAGAACTCGACCCCCACAGCGTCTACATATCGCAGAAGGACGTGCAGCAGGCCAACGACGACCTGAAGGGCTCGTTCTTCGGCGTGGGCATTGAGTTCACCATCCGCAAGGATACGCTCCACGTGCAGAACGTCATCCACAACGGACCGTCGGAGCGTGCCGGACTGCTGGCAGGCGACATGATAGTCGAGATTGACGACGAGCCGTTTGTGGGCAAGGGCATCACCAACGAGGAGGCCATGCACCGCCTGAAGGGCGACAAGGACACGAAGGTGAAGATAGGCGTGCTGCGCGGCAAGGACAAGAAGCTGCGCCACTATACCGTCGTGCGCGGCGAGATTCCGATGAAGAGCGT
>JAEEGI010021608.1_pt1 | contig 12781 bp, 9 predicted proteins | sample 8958751 | NCBI WGS metagenome assembly JAEEGI01 (sample SAMN16246545, study PRJNA631951) | gut metagenome | biome: gut microbiome; feature: rumen; material: KS-attached | host: Bos | place: Iran: Karaj | collected 2018-10 | reverse complement strand
ATCCCCAATAAATAAAATAAAAATGACAAAATATTTTATAATTTTCAAAAAAATATAATTCAAATACTTTATGAATAATAAAATTAAAGACAATAAAGGCACTTTTTTAAAAGAAATATAGAATAAAAATAATTTGTTATTTGAATTTAAGTAAAAAAATTTAGATGAATTAGATTTTTCTTTTAACATTAATCGAATTTTTAATGGTTTTATTGAAGAAAATTCATTAGATAACACAAATAAAAAAAGAAAAAAAAATCTGAAAATGAAAAAATAATTTAAAATAAATTAAATATTAATGATATTTCATAACACACAATAAAAATTATAAATTTAAAAGAAAAAGTTAATTTAACTCTAAAAGAGAATAACGGTTTGTTCTCTAAATTAAAATTGGTTATCTATCATAGTATAAATTATTTCATGGTTAAAAAAATTTATACTATTAACTTATCTTGACAATTTTATATGATGATTTATCATTAATTATATTTATTATACTTATTTTGTTTAATAAGTTTATCTCTATTAATCTTTTAACTGAGTTTTTGTTAATTTATCTTCACAATTTTTTCATTATTTAGAATTCTTCTGAATTGATAATATAAGTTAAATATTTTGGTTTAATCAAAAATTAAATAAATAAGTTTTATATATTAATTGATAATAACAAATATATTATATTTTTTTCATTATTAATAAAATAAAAGTAATAATTATTTCCTTCATTTTTTCTATTTTAATTTAAAAAGTAATATTTAATTTATAATTAATTAAATAATGTCAAGGCCTTTAATATATGATGATCAATTTACATCTTTAGTTCATTCTAATATGAAACAAAATATTTTTTTTTGTTTCCCAATAAAAGTTCAAAGCACAGCTTTTTATCAATCAATGAGTTTACAAAATGCAATAAGAATTTGTTCAATATATGATTTTATTTTTGGATTTTTTATTTTATATTGTGCTTACCCAAATTTTTCTATTTTAGAATTTATTTTAATGTTTTTAGCTATTGTATTTGGAGTTATTTCAATGGGAATGTCTAATAATTTTAATAAAAGATATAGTAAATATTATTATTATTGGAGAGCAACTATAACATTCTTAATTCCAATTATTGAATTTTTTGATTATAATTCAAATAAAATTTGTTATTATTCTAATTGTAATAGATTCACTTATTTTTTTGGATTATCTTTAGGATTAATTATTATTCATTTTTATTTAACTAAAATTGCTTGGTCTTTTAGTACTAGATTGTTATTAGGACAAGAATTACTTATTATTCATGGAAAATATTTAGAATTAATGCTTAATAAGGAAAATTCTTTAATAAATAATACTAATCTTCATGAGAATAAAAGAAATGAAATGGATGTTTTTTAAAAAAGTAGAAACTTTTATAAAAATTTATTTAAATTTAATATATATATATATGTGTATATAATTAGTTATAAATAATATATATTTTAATTTTGATTAATAGTAAAAAAAAGAAAAAATGAATTTAACTTTAACAAGTGGAGATAATTAGAAAATCGAAATAAATTCAAAAAGAACGACTCATTTATTAAAAGGATTAGTACATGATAATAATTCAAAAATGATATTCTCTTTAGATATAAAAAATGAAAAAAATTCTTGGTTATTATTAAAAAAAGAACAAAAAGAAATTCCAAATCTCAAGATTTAAGAGAAGTTATAGATTAATATATGTTAAGTTTATTAATGGAATGGATTTAAATTCTATTTTTGATTTAATTAATACTGATTATATGAATATTACATCACTTTCAGATTTAGGTTATGTTAAACTTGCTATTTTAATGAAAGGAAATTCTGTTGATAAAAATTAGTGCTATATTTGATGTTGAATGTAATTTAACTGAATATGAATAAACAAATATCAAATTTAAAAAAATATATTTTTTTCTTTTTTTTTTGAAATCATTTATTTGTAATATATGATTTTTTTTAATATTATTCTGAATTTAACCATTTTCCAAAATTCTGAATTCTTTTTTCTTCTTCTTCTTTACTTTCCTTTACCTTATTATAATCAGTAATCCCATCCCAATAAAAAACTTTAATAATTCTTCCATTATATTTTCTAGAATTAAAAAATTTAATACAATTTTCAGCAGCCTTGGGAGTTTCAAATTTAACTTTAACAATTCCATCAGGATTATTATCAAAAATTTCCCATTTAATAATTTTTCCACATTTTTCTTCGCAACCTTCAATAATATCATATTCAATATCTTTTTTTAAATTATCATCATTTTCAAAATCTGATAATTGAAACATATTTTGAAAAACAACAATTCTTAAACCTTTTTCTTGATCTTCTTCAGCCCAACCTAATTTTCTATCAATATCAGTTTTATTTTTAAATTTACTTAAATTATCTAATTTATAACTTTCTCTCTTAATATATTTATCTCCTTTTTGTTCAAAATAAGCTCTTTCTACTTTAATTGTATAACCAGGTTTAATTTCTGTTTCATTTAATAAATTTATTGCTAAATCTACACTTTCTGGTCTTAAAAAAGATATTAATGCATCTCCTTTCTTTTTTTTTGTTTCTTTATCTGTATAAATTTTTACTTTTAATTCATTTGTTTTAGGATCATTTCTTATAAATCCACATTTTGAAAAATATACTACTAATTCATTTTCAGTTATATCTAATGGTAAATTTGATATATATATATTTGAATCTATTTTTGGTTTATACCATTTTTCTTTTTTTTTAATTTTTTGCTTTTCTTTTTTTTTTCTATTATGCTCTTTTTTCTTTATTTCTTCTGGAGATAAAATTTTCTCTTTTTCCTCATGAACTCCTATTATTATATTATCTTTTGGTGTTCTTTCTCTTTTTTCTTTTAATAAGTTTTTTTCATCATTTTCTTCCATTTAAAAATTTAATTTAAATCTTTCTTTTTAAATTAAATATTTTATAAGATAATTAATCAGTATTGAAAGAAATACACATATGAATATTTTATATATTTTATTCTCATAATTTTAAATCGGAAAATCTTAAAGAAGATTAAAAAATTAAAAGTTTCTTTATATTTAAAAAGTATTCATTATTAAATAATTTTTTTAGTTTATATTAATTTGTTAAACTGAAAATTAAATAATTGTAATGAGATAATATTTAATGAAAAAAAAATAATAACATATTTAAAAATAAAATGATATATTTAAAGGATTTATTGATAGAAAAAAGTCATTTATGAAGTCAATAATATTTAATTATTATTATAATTTATTTTAATCATTTTCATATATAAAAATATATTAATTATTAAACCAATAATCCATATAATATAAAAATAAAAATTGTAACAAAATTATAATATTTCCTGATTAAAATTTCCAAATTTTAATAGTTTGATCTCCCGAATAAGAAGCAATATTTCCATTTTTTAATAGAGTTAACCCATAAATTCCATCATCATGAGCATATTTAACTGTTCTAATATATTCATAATTATCAATTCTAAAAATCCTAATATCACCATTTAATCCTCCAGTTAAAAAAACATTTTTTTTTTCAACAATACAAATACCACAACATTTACTTTGATTATTAATTTCTTGAACTATTTTTTTTTCAGAAAGTGAAATAACTTTCATAATATAATCAAATCCACCACCAACAATAATTTTATCATTATTTAATCTACAAAGAGCATTACTTTCACAACATTCAGCTTCTTTAATATAATTAATATATTCATAATTATTATTATTCCAAAATTTAGTTCCACTCCATTCAGAACTTAAAACTAATATATTTTTATCTTCTAATAATAATATTGATGTTATTATTCCTGAATGAGTTAATATTGTTGAACATTGATAATTATTATTATTATTCTTATTTGGTTCCCAAATTTTTACTGTTTCATCTGCTGAACATGATATTAAATTATTATTCTTTGAATTATATATTACTTTATATATATCATTATTATGTGCATTATATATTATTTTATCTTTTTGAAAATTTTCATTTATTTTTACCCAAGTTATTATTCTTTTGTCTTTTGATGATGTTACAAAATTATTTTCATCTTTTATACTTATGTATAATATATTTTTATCATTTGTAATTACTTGATTTAAATTAAAATCTTGGTCCCAAAATTTTATTTTTTTATCATCTGAAACTGAAACTGAATTTCCTGAAGGAAAATTTGATATTACATTTATTGTATTTTCATGAGCATCTATTGATTTTATTAATGTCAAGTTTGAATTCTTTAATTGAACTTTTTGCTTGGTTTCTCTATATAAAAATTCCTCTAATAATATATTTATTCTTTCTTTTATTTGATTTATTGTTTCATCAAATGAAAATAAATGCTTTTGTTGATTTTTTATTTCTTCTTTTTGATTTTCCATTTCTTCTTTTCTTAAATTCTCCTTTTTTTCAAAAGCTTTTATTTTCTTTTTTAATTTCTTGTTTTCTTCTTTTAAATTTTCCATTTGATTTATTATTATTTCAATTACTTCTTCTGAAAGTTTTCCTTTTGGATATAATATTAATTCCATATTTGAAAATTCTGCTATATTACATAAAAATACAAGTTTTAAATTTTTAGCATTTTCTTCTATTTTTATTTTTTTTTGTTCTATTTGTTTACAAAATAAATTAATTATATCTTTTATTGTTCCTATAGAAGAAAATATTTTAAATGATTGTAATTCTTCAAGTTTATAATTATTATTATATATTTCATATGTATTTATTTTATTTATATTAATTGTTATCGAATCATTATCTTGATTTAAAATTAATTTCCAGTTATTAAATATTTTTTCAATTTTATTTTTTGAACTGGATTTAGACATTTTTATAATTATTAATTTATAATTTTGATAAAATTTAATATATTTCTTTCTTTTATTCTTTTTTCAAAATTTATTGTTTAAATTAAATATTAATTTTTGTTGAATAAACATAAATTGTCTTTAAATCATCTTGAAAAATGGGAATTTGAAGATAATTCTTATTAAGTAAAAATAATAGTATATATGAGTTTAATTTTAAGGGGAAGGAATATAAAAAATAAGAAAAACACATAAACGAGCATCAAATACATCAAAAAATAATAAGAATAAAATATATTATAAAGAATAGTATCCAAGAAGATAATTTGATTGAAAAAATAATAATAAAAATGTTTCTTATAAAAAATAAAAGGAAAAAAAAGAAAAAAAACAGTAACAATGAAAAAATTGGAAATAATTTCAATAATATAAACATTAAATTCTCAAGAAGAAATAAAATATAATAAAAAACCATTACAAACATTCATACAATTGTTTATTTTTAAATTTAAAATCACTGAATGGAAATAAAATAAAAGAAAACATTAATTTGCAAAATGAAGATAATTAATATATTATAATCTAAAAACTTTACTTGAATCAATATATAAAAAATAAACAATACATTAGATAGAGAAAAAGCAATTTTAGTTCAAAATAAAATTTATTATGATAGTGTATTGAATAATTTTACCAAAATAAAAAAAAAATAAATGTAAATAAAAAGAATAAATGTTCTGAATTAATATCACTTCTCGTAGATTAAGAGGAATAATATCAATTAGGAAATCTTTTATTATTGCTGATGTAAACAATTTTTGTCATGAGTATATAATTAAATAATGATAAAATAAAAAGATTTTTCTAAAAAATTTGATAAAGTCTGATAGATTATGAAGAATTCCATATAATACAGAAGGAGAAATTAATGAATTTAGAAAAAATATAGTTAAAAAATTGTTTGTTACATTTGGTATTGAAAAAGAAGATATTAGAATACTTATAATTCTAAAAAACATCCTTAAGTTATTTCAGGAAAAAAAGTGAAGATGAAATTCTTGCTTAATTTTTAAATAAATTTTAATATCATTTTTCAACTTTAAATACTAATAAATCAAGAGATGGAAAAATTACTCTTGATGAATTTAAATGGGAGAAAACAATATTATGATAAAAGATATAAAAGATATTAAATTATTTTTTTATTTGTGTTTTTTTTGTAATCTATTTTTTTTTATTTAATAGAAATTAATTTTTTAAATTTTTTTTTTCCTGATTTTTTATCCTACTATTATTTCTGGTTTTTCTTCTCTTTTTAATTTTGCTAATACAACATCAACACGTCTCATTATACAATTTATTTTAAATATTTTTAAACAGCAATTTTTATAAGGAGGTACAATACAATGTAAATGTAAATGTTTAACAGTATAAAAAGGAGGTATATGGAATCCCTGAATTATATCTTCTCTATTTACCTTATCATAGTTCTTGGTAATGTATTTAATACTCTCTTCTTTCATATGTTCAATTAATGATATAAATTTATATGTTAATGAATTAATATTTTTTATATGAATCTTGGGAATACATTGTAAATGTATATGGGCAATTGGATTTCTATCTTTAATAATTATAATTAAATCATCTTCATATAAAATTCTATTTCTATATTTAATGGGGATTTCACAAAAAACACATAAACTCATTTTTAAAAATAATAAAATAAAATTAAATCAAAAAATTTTAAAAAATTAAAAAACAGTTTTTCCTAAATAAAGTTGAACAGAATATCCTAAGAAAACTAATCCGAGAATAAAATTAAGAACATTTTCATGTAAATACTTAATTAATTGTTTACCAAAGAAAACTCCTAAAAAAACACTACAAGCGAGAGCTAAAGAAGAACCTAAAAGTACACCCCACATTTCATAAACTCCACTCATAATCATAGCAGTGAATTGAGTTCTATCTCCACATTCAGAAATACACATAGAAGAAAAAATAGCCCAAAAAACAGTATTATCAATACCATCTTTTTTATCATCATTACTTTCATTTGTATTATTCTTATTTACTCCAAAGGTATCTGTTGGACCAAATGAAATCATATGTTCATTTTTTGTTGTTGCTAATATATCTTCTTCTTTATCTAATAATGGAGTTTCATAATCATTTTCTTCTTTAATTTCTTCATCTTCTTTCTGATTCTCTGCTTGTAATATTTCTGCTTCAAAACTTTCTTGTCCTTGTTGAAAACTGTCTCCTATTAAAAATAATCCATAAAAAAAAAATATCATTAAACCTATGTAATCCAATAAATTTTGATATAACATTCTATCTATTCCAAATCCTAAAAATACTGCTATGAAATTCATAAATATTTCTGCAAGTAATGCTGATGTTAATATAGTTATTTGATTTGTTTTCATTTGAAGAATTATTAACATTATAAAAGTTTTATCACCTAATTCTGCTAATAATATTAATATAAATGCTTGAAGAGCTGAAAAAGCAAATGGAAGTTGAAATTTATTTTCTACAAATATTTCTTCCTGAGGAATGGTAGAATTCATTTTCAATAATAATTTAATTATTTTAAATAACCTTCATAATAATACATTTTAATAAAAAAAATTAATAGATTTTATTTAATATTATAATGAAATATTATTCAAATATTAATTTGAATATTAACCATTGATAAATATTTATAGATTCCAATAAAAAATTTTATTATTTATTCTTTTTTTCTTTTGATGTTTTTTTTCTTTATATTTTTTTATGAATATAAAAATTAAAATATATATAATGACATAATATTTAAATTAATTATCTATTTTTTAAATAAAAGATTCTTTGTTTTTTTAATTTTTTTAACTTTTCGAGGAGAAGAATTTGTGATTGTAAAAGGTCCTCTTTTCTGTTTTAAGAAAGAGGGTTCTTCATTTGGTTGAAATATTATTATTTTTGTATTTTCTCCTCCTACTTTTAATATATTATTTTTATCTTCTTTAATATTATATTTATTTTCAAAAATATTTTCTTTTAATTTGTCTTCTTCTTTCATTTTATTTATTTTTTCATTATTTTTTTTTTCATTTTGAAATAAATTATAATTTAATCTTACTCCCATAAATATTTCTTTTCCATTTAAATTTAGAAATTTAGGAATCATTATTTTAAAATTTTTATTTAAATTTTTAGAAATCTTTTTTAATTTATTATTTAATTCCTTAAATTTTTCTTCATATTTTATTTTTTCTTCTAAAGAGTTTCTTAACTATATTTCATTATTTCTTCTATTTACATTTTTTTGTGTTTTATCAACCATTATAAATTTAAAAATAATAATTAAATATTTATTTTATCTGTTCAATTTAAAATTATTAAATAATTAAATATTTATTTTTTCAACAGTTTTAACATAATCATCATGAATATCATTAGTTAAATCTTTTTGTTCTTTCATTAATTTTTTAATGTTATTTTCAATATTAGAATAAATTTCATTATTATTTTTAAAAGTACTTTCAAAAGCATTTATTCTTATATCTGAATTTAATTCTAATTCTTTATATTTTAATTCTAATCTTTTTAATTTTTTTTTTAAATCTTCATTTTCTTTTTCTAATTCTTCATTTCTATTTTTCATTTTTCCAATTTCATTTTGTAAAGCAAAATCATTTTCTTTCATTTTATCTTTTAAACCTTCATTTTGATTATATTCTTGAAGTAAGCTTTTTAATTCTTCATTTTCTTTTTCCAATTTTTCAATTTTTTCATTTAAAGATTTTATTTTATTTTGATAATAAATTTGAAGTTTTTGATTAGATTCTTCTTTATCATAATTACTTTTTAAATTTTTTTCATTTAATTCTTTATAAGAATTATTAAATTTATCATATTCATTTTTTAAAAGATTATATTCAGTATAATATTTATCTCTTTCAATTTTCATTGACACAAATTCTCCTTTTGTATTATTAATTTCTTCATTTTTTTCATTTAAAATTTTTTCAAAATTATCTCTCATTTCATTAAGATACTTTTCATACTCTTCACTCTTTTCTAAAGTATCTCTTGAATAATCATCTCTTAATTTATTTAATTGTTCATTTTGCGTTTTTATTCTCAATTTTAATTTTTCATTTTCAAGTTCAATTTGATTAATTTGATTCTTATATTTTTTAGTAATGTAATCTATTGATTTTGCTTTTTCTTCTGCAGTTTTTACAGTTAAATTTGAATCTTCAATTATTTTGGTTAAATGATCATTATCTGATTTTACTATTTCATTTTCTTGTTTTATATTTCTTATCTTTGAATTTAAATCATTTATTTTTTCATCTTTCATATTTATTTCTCTTCTTAAATTATCCACGTCATTTTTTAAATTCTTTAAGGAATTGTTTAAAGAATTTATTTCATTTTTTTTTCTTGTTAACATTTCATCCATTATTATATTAAAGTGATCTAATTCATTCTGTAATTTTAAATTGTCTTCTTGAAATGCTTTTGATTCTATTTTTGATTTATTATATTTTTTCTCCATTTCTAATTTCTCTGTTACTATTTCCTTTATTTTATTTTCTCCATATTCTTTATATGCTTCATTACTTTTTTTATTGTTTTTCTCTTTTTCATAATCTAACACAATTTGATTATATTGATTCTGTAATTTGTCATAATTTTCTTTTAAAATTTGGTTATTAGATAAAGCTTCTTCTTTCTCTTTATTAGTTTTTTCAATAATAGAAATCATTTGATTTTTATCAACAAAGGCATAATTAGACATTCTTAAACAAATTAAAAAAAAATCAAAAAATATAAAAAATCAAAAAAATTAAAATATTTAAAAAAAAATTTAAATATAAAAAATTACAATTTTTTCAATCCTAAAAATCCAAAAGCACCTTCAACTCCAGTATAAGAAATAGAAATTTTTGAATTTTGAGGAAGCATAATATAATCAATCATAGTTAATCCCGTAACATTACCAAAAGAATTTTTTCCAACACTTTTTAATCTTCCTCCAGAGCTTTGATGAATAACATAACTATTACTATTAATAGCACTAATAATAACTTCATCATTAACTAAAATTTGAATCGTAGGTTTCTTATCAGCATAGAAACCTAAATTTAATTCATATAAACCATTTTCATTAATAATAATATAAGTTTTATCTTTATTCCAAATAAAATTTTCAGGTGAAGTATTTATACTTTGAATTTCCCATGGAATTGAATATCCATTTTTTATTTTTCCACTTTGCCAAATCCATCTTCCTAAATAATTTTCACTACATAATGTTTCATTTATTATTGATTGATTATCCATTGCTTTTGAAAAATCTTCAATTGAATTTTTTTTTTCTAATTCATCATGAATTTCTTTTAATGCTTTATTTATTTCTTCTATTTCTACTTTATTTTTCAATATTTCATTTGTTTCTTTCATATTTGATTTTGTATCCATTTCTTCTTTAACATTGTCAAAACATTTATTAAATGATTTTATCACTGATTCAAATTTTTGAGAATCAATTTTATTTTTTAATTCATTATTTGTTTTCTCTAATAATAATTTTATTGATGATATTTCTTCTATAAATATTTCACTTTTATTTATTTTATCTTCTATAATATTATCAATTTCATTTTTTGATATTTTATTTTCTAATTCTTTAGAAAATATATTTTCAAAATCATCTAATCTTTTATTTATTTCACTTATCATATTACTATTCATTTCTTGTATTTCTTGAGATGATATTTTTTGATTCATATCATTTGTTATTTGAGATAAAATTTCATTCATTTTTGAAATATCTATTTTTTGAGAAATTTCATTTTTTAAATTTGAAAAATATTTATCATATGATAAATTTAAATCTGAAATTTCTTTATTTATCTCATTTAAAGTTTTATCCATTATTTCTTTTGTTTTCTCTTCTATATTATCTTTTTCATTTTCTTTTTTTTTATAATAATTTTGTATATTCTCTTTTTCATTATTTATTGAATTTAACATATTTTTATTGTCATTTTGTAATACAGTAAATTTTTCATTTAATTTATCTTCAAATTTTTTCCTATTTCCAATTACATCATTTTTAAATTCATTTATTGTTTCAAACATTTCATTTTTTAATTTATTTATTAAAGAATCTACTTTTTCCATATCAGCTTTTTTCGAAATTCCATTTTGAATTTTTTCAAAATTTCCTATTTCAACTTTATTATTTTCTAAATTATTAATAACAACATTTAAAGATTGAAATTGAGTTTTTATATTTTCAATTAATCTATCTAAATCATTATCAATATCATCAATTCTTTTATTTAATGTTGTTTTCATATCTTGAAAAGCATCTGAAATTAATTTAAAATCATTTATTTCTGCTTTGGAATTTATTATTTGATTAATAATATTATCTAAAGCTATTTTATCTACTTTTGAATCAATCATATTTTTTAAATTATCTGCTTGAACAATATCTAATTTTTCATTTATTTTATTTTTTAATGAATAAAAATCACTTCTATCTATTTTATTATTTAAAATAATTTCTATTTCATTCTTATTTACTTTATTTTGTAATGATTGTAAAACTGAATCTTTATTTGCTTTCTGATTTAAAGCATTTGAAACTTCAATTGAATTAGCTTTTTCTTCAATATTTTTTTTCATATTATTTAAATCTTTACTTAATGCAAAATTAGGAATTTTTTGCATAAAATTTTTTTGTAAATTATCAACTTTTAAATGTAAATCATTTATTTCATTGGAAAAAATTCTAGAATCTACTTTTTCATCTATTAAACATTTAACTTCATCAATAGAAGGTTTAGAATTTAAATAATAAACTAATTCACTTTTAGAAATTTTATCATTCATTAAATTTTTAGTATCATCAATATTAGTTTTATTATCAATAGAAGAAGATAAATCATTAATTGCTCTCATTACATCATTTGTGTTTGCCTTTAAATTTAAAACATTATTAAATTCATTTTTACTTATTTTAGATTGTAAAATGTTTTCACATTCTCTTAAAGCAATTCCTTGATTTCTCACTGTTTCACATAATGATTTGAAACATACTTTAATTATATCTTCTATATTTCTCCAATCATTTAAAGACTATTTTTATTAATTTTTTATTATTTATTTTTTTACACTTAATAAATTTTCAACTTGAAGTGGAAAATATGATTCTTCTCTATATCCTTCCATTTGATATGAATTTTGATATGATGATTTCATTTTAATTTAAATTGAAAAAAATATTATTTTTAAATATTATTATTTTGAAAAATTTTATAATAATTAAATATATTAATAAAATATCATATATTCATTAAATCATTTTCATCATCTCCACTTTCTAAATTTTCTGTAGTTGTAGCTTGAAAAGATAATTTTGGAATTTCTTCACAAGCATAAATACTTTTATTTTGATATAAATCAGGTCTTTTTCTACTATATTGAATATGTTCTAAAATTTCTATAATTTCATTATATAATTGATCCATTATCATTTCAGTAACTTCTACTTTTAATTGTGTTTCTTCCATTTCTAAATTTTTCCATTGATATTCATTTTCATCTAATTCATTATGAATGGTTTTTAAAAATCTTCTTTCTCTTTCAACATTTAATTGTTCTCCAGATAAAAAATCATAATTTTCACTAATTAAACCAATTCTATTATGTAATAAATATAATAAATTTTTAGTGATATGATCACATAATTTTTTAGGATCATTTTTATCATATTTAAAAATAATTTCATGTGTTCTACTACTCCAAGGAAGAGGATTACCACTTTCACTATATAATCTTTCTTTATTAATTAATTCTATTGTTGTATCAATTAAACAATTATTTAACATATTATCATAAAAATTATCTGAAGCAATAT
>JAEEGI010021605.1_pt1 | contig 12782 bp, 6 predicted proteins | sample 8958751 | NCBI WGS metagenome assembly JAEEGI01 (sample SAMN16246545, study PRJNA631951) | gut metagenome | biome: gut microbiome; feature: rumen; material: KS-attached | host: Bos | place: Iran: Karaj | collected 2018-10 | reverse complement strand
CTTTGGTGGGGGTGTGTGGTGGGGATTGGGTGTTTGCCCTAATCTCGAAGCCCCAATCCCCAATCCCCAATCCCCATTATTTTTTTATTTATAAAATTTGGATTATATACTATACAATTAACCTTTTTTATATTTTTTATTTTTTTAGGAATTACAATTAAATAATAATTTAATTTAGGATTATATAGATTATATATTTAATTATATTTTTTTTAAAATTCATGTCTCAAAAAATTGAAAATATAGAAAAAAAAAATGAAAAATCACTCAAAGAAGAATTTGAAAAATCAAAAGAACAAATTTTGAATTTAACAAAAGAAATAGAAAATCTTAAAAATAAAAATGAAGAAGTCCAAAAAAATTTAAACTTAAAGATATCTCAATTAGAAAAAGAAAATGAAGAATTATCAAAAGAAAATGAACAACTTTCAAAACAAAATAATAATTTAAATAAAGAACAAATAAAAGAAAATGATAATCCTTTAATAAAATTACTTAAAAATTTCAATAATAGTATTTTAGATATGAAATTCGACATTAAAAATTTTGAAATGAAAAATAAAGAAATATTTAAAGTAAATTATATAAATTTATCAGCAGAAGAAATAAAAAAAAAATCTAAAAATTGGATTGAAGAAATAAATCAATTTCATGAGAATCAAATATATAATTTAACAAATAATTATGAGAAAACAATTCAACAATTAAAGGAAAAAATAGAAGATTTAGAATTTTCATTAGAAAAAAATATATTTAATTTAAATGAAGAAACAATAAAAAATACAGAATTAAACGAAAAAATAATAGGAATAGAAAAAAGAATTGAAGAATATGAAAGTATATTAGATTCAAAAGATAAAATAATTACTTTTCAAAAAGATAATATTGAATTATTAAATAAAAAAATAAATGAAATACAAAGTTTAAATAATGAATTAGAAGATAATGTTAATAAAAGTTATCTTCAAGCAAAAATGAAAGAAGATGAAGTTGATACTTTAGTTATGATTATTGATGGTATTTTAGGAAGAAGAAGAGATAAATATGAACATAATTTAAATCGATTAAGTGCTGAAACTAAACAACAAATTGAAGAAATTGTTTCTGAATATGAAATTTTTGATGATGATGAATAATTTAATAAAAGTTAAAAAGTTTATATTTATTTAAATTTTTTTAATTAAATAAAAAAAAATTTTTAATATTATTCAGATAAAAATTCATTAAATTTTTAATTTGTGAATATGAATCATAGAACAAGAAATAATAAAAGATATGAAGAAAATGATTGGTTTCATATTATAGATAAAAATTATAAATCTCTTCAATTAAAATATAATAGTTTAGAAAAACAAAAAATTCAAATTTCAAAAGATTCATTTGTTCTTTCTTTAATAGAAAATAGTAACGATAAAAAAAAATATGATATTATAAAAGATCAAATGGAAAAAGTAGAAAGAAATGAATTAAATAATTTAAAAAATAATATTCACTCTATAAACAATAATAAATCAGGATTTATATTTCCAAATATAAATATTTCTAATTATAAATATTATAAACCAAAAAATACTTATATTTCTTCTAATGAATATGAAACAATGAATAAACTTTTATCAAAATTTGATAAAAAAAATAATAAAAAAATTATAGAACAATATACTCATAAAAAAATAATTCCAAAAGGTTTTAATTTAAGTCATACAAAAACAAATTATAATTCATTTACTTTATCAACTGATGAAACTGAAGATTTTCAAATTAATAGTAAATCATATAGAAAATATCAAAAACCAAATTTATATTATAAACCTTATTTAAATAATACATTATTTAATGTTTTATTAAAAGCTAATAAAGAAGAAGAAGAATTTGAAAAAACTGGAATTGATATTATTCAAAATTTAAAACAAAATCATTTTAAAAAAAATAATAATGAAAGAATTTATAAAACTGAAATTAATCTAAAGAAAAATAAACCTAAAATTATTTCTAATAAAAATAAAATACTTGAAAATAAATATAATTTCCCTATTATTAATAAAATAATATTAAAAGGTAAAAAAGATTATTTTAAAATTGCAAAGGAAAAAATGTATGATATATATTTACAAAATATTAAAGGAGAAAAAAAGAAATTAATATCATCAAGAAGAAATAGTGAAGATAAAGAAGAAAAAAAATAATTATAAACAATATAAATCTCAAATATAAAGATTTCTCAAAAAAAAATAAATAAATAACTATATAACTAATTTACCAAAATTAATTTTTTATTATTAAAAACAGAATTGACTATTTTAGCACAATCATCTTGAATAACATGTCTAAATTCACTTTCAATAAATAAAGAAAGATTTCTTTGTAAATCATCATAAAAACTTTTAACTTTTCCAAATAAATTTCCAATATGAATAATAGTAGCTTTTTGAATTAAATTAATGAAATTAAAATGACGACAATAATCAATAGGTTTATTTCCAAAATTATCATGAATAAAAGGAGAAGCACCAAATAAAATTAATATAACAAAAGAATCAAAATTATTATTAATAATAGATAAATGTAAAGGAGTATATCCAGTAAAATCAATTGAATCTATATTAGCACCATAACTTAATATCTTTGGAATTATTTGATAAAAATTTCTTTTACTTGCCCAATGAAGTGGTGTTTGATTATATATATCAAATAAAAAAACACTCTGTTTATTTTCATTTAATATTTCTAATGATAAACTCATATTTTTCTCCTTTATTGCTTTTATTAAACTATTTAATATCTCCTTTCTTTCATATCTTGCCTTTATATTTAATTTATTTTCTAATAATTCATTTAATGTTAAATCACATCTTTTAAAATGTAATGCTGCTTTTAATATTATACTTTTTAATTTTAATCTTACCATCTTTTTATAGGATGATTCATCTTTTTTTATTTTTCCTTCTATATTTAATTTATGTGTTTTAAATGCTTTTATTGAATCAAATTTCATTAATTTTTCCTTTTCTTTTATATTATTATTTTTATCAAAGAGTAATAATTTATTTTGAAATTTCGAGGAAAAATTTTTTTTTGAAATTAAAGAAAAAGAATATTCAAAAATATTTTCATTTTCTTTTTTTAAACGATTTTTATATTTTTTGTTTAAATTAATTATATTTTCAGGAAGTCCTTTATATACAATAGGAAGAATAGGATGATTATCTAATAATAATTTATATTTTCTTTTTTTTTCTGGATTTTTTAATAATTTAATCAAATTTTCATTACTTAAAGGATTATTTAATGGATTTTTATAAATTATTTTTTTCTTTATTTTTCTTCTTGTAATATCTATTGTTCTTGATTGAGATGAACTTAAATTTGTTGTTCTTGATGTTAAATTTTTTTTTAATTTACATGAATTTTTTCCTGATGAATAATTTATATTTGGTATATTTAATATTTTATTTCTTTTTATTGAATTGTTTGTGCTTAATAATGTTGAACTTTCATTATTGTTTTTAGAATTATTTGGGGATGGTTTTAACTTTTTTAATATATCACTTCTTAATTTATCTCTCAGATTTTTTGATGAATCCATTTAATTTTTTTTTTAAATAAAAAATTGTTTTCAAATAAAAATCTGGCTTAATAATTAAATTTGTGGATATTATAAAAATAAATTTACTATTTTTTGTATTAATATAAGATGGATAATAATATCATAATCTTATATTTATTTCCTATATTTAATTCATTTAATAAAATAAATTATTTGCAATAATCTTTTTAGTTCATTATTTATTGTTAATTCAATAATTTAGATTTATTTAAATATTATCTGTAAAGTTTTTTCGAATTTATATTAAAAATTCATATTCAATTATAATTAACAATATTCATAATTAAGAAGAAACAGACTAAATAATATTCCTCTAAAGGAAAATATAGTTTATTTCACTTGTAATAATGAAATTAAGACTTAAGGGAAAAAATTTAATAATTACTTATCTTATTTTATTAATCTATTAATCTTCATCATTGAATAAAGGAAGTTATAAAGAAAATGAATATAATTGAAAAAAATAAATAATATTTTTTTTAAATAGTTATAAATTATAAAAATATTATATTTTAAACATTAAAATAATGGGAATATATAGATTATTTTCATTTCTCAAACAATATTTAAAGCCTATAAATATAAAAGAATATGAATATCAAACATGTGGAATTGACGGTCATTATTTTCTTCATAAACTTCTTCCAAAATTAGGTCTAAAAATATTAGAAGAAGTTCCTGATTTAACACCAATATATAAAATCTTAATAAATAATTTTATTAAATTAAGAAAAGAAAATAAAATAGAACCAATAATAATTCTTGAAGGAGATGATACACCAATAAGAAGAAAAATAAAAAGTAATAGAATTGATGAAAGAGAAATTAAATTAAAAAAGGTTGAAGATTTAATTAAAGAAAATAAATATATTGAAGCTAAAAAATATAAAATTGAAGCAATGAGTATTAGACCTTATCATTGTAAAGAATTTTATGATTTATGTCAATTAAATAATATTAAATGTATGGTTTGTCCTTATGAAGTTGATCAACAATTAAAATATTTAGAAAAAAATAAAAAAATTGATTTTATAATTGGAAGTGATTCAGATTTAATTGCTTTAAGTTGTAAAAATGTAATTTTTCAATTTAATTTTGATACTTTAGAAGGTTTAAGATATAATCAAGATGAATGTAAATTAATATTTTTTGAAAATAATTTTAATGAAGAAAGATTATTAATTCAATGTATATTAAGAGGATGTTATTTTTATAGTGGAATTAACCAAGATAATTTTGATATTACTTTAAAAGTATTAAACGAAGAAAATGGAAATGATTATAAAAAAATAATTAAAATATTATTAGAAAAAAATAATAATTTAGAAACATTTAATGAACAAATAATAGAATTTGAAAAAGCTTATATTTCTTTTAGGTATGGTATAATTTATGATCTTGATGAACAAAAAGAAAAATATTTAAATGATCTTCCTTCTGATAAAAGTAATTTTGTTTACAAATATAATTTAGATGATATTGTTGGTGTTTTTTTAGATAAAAATATTATTGATGGAATTGTAAATGGAAAAATTAGTTCTAAAACTTTAGAAGAAATTAAAGATATCCCTAAACCTACCCATGATTTTATCAATAAATTAAATAATAATAATAATCAAAATATGCAATTGAATAAAAAAAATGATAATCAGGAAAAATATAAAGAAAATAAAAATCCATTTTTTAATAAGGATAAAAAAACAAATAAATTTAATAAAGATGGTGAGAAATCTGATAACTATGAAAATTCTGATGATTCTGAAGAAGAAAAAATTGTTTTTAATAAAAATAAATATTCAACATATAAAAATAATAATCATAATTCAAAGTTTAATAATAATGATAAAAAATATGAAAATTTTAATAAAACTAATTATTATCATCAAAAGAAAACAAATAAATTTGATAATAATTATAATAACGAAAAAAATAGAAGATTTTATGACAATGATTATAATAATAATAAAAATAAAAGTTATTATAATAGAAATGAAAACAATTACTTTTATTCTGATAAATTTAATGATACAAATAACAAATACAATAAAAAAAAATATTTTAATTATCATAAAAAGAAAAAAGATGAATTTGACATAAATAATTATGAAATGTTATATGAAAAACCTGTTTATTTTAACAGTAAATATAATTCAAAAAATAATTATTGAAAACTTTAATGTTTAAAATAAATAATTCTTAAAATAATAACAGTTAATTACCATAAGTTATTTAATTTCAAATTTAAATTATAAAAAATATATATATATTTTATTTAATATTTTTTCTTAATTTTTCTTCTATAGAAACAGGTTCAATTTCATGAAGTTTCATAACATTTTTTTTTTTACCAACATCTATTTTAGGTCTTTTTTTTTCTTTTTTTATAGGTAATAAAATTTCTAAAATTATTAAGATAATTCCAGACAATAACAAAATAAAATAAATTAATTTTTCATATTTTAATTCTTCCTTAATAAAGAATAGACTTATAATAATTAATAAAATTCCCTTTCCACCACAATTAGTAATAATACCAAAATTTTCTTTGATAATATTAGGAAATTTATTAGGTAATATTGAATGAAAAATAATTAAAAAAAGAAATAAATAAGAATAACTTAATATTACATAATCACTCCAAAAAGAAAATGTGTCTTTTATATAATATATATTTGCAATAATAAAAATTCCTCCTGATAAAATTGATAAACTTATTTCTAAAAAATTTTTTAATTTTCTTAAAAATCCTTTAAAACATGTTTCATTTGATGACATATTTTTAAAAATTTAAAAAATTGAAATTAAGAAAATAAATATATTATTTAATAATTGTTGCATATTTTTAATTACTATAATAAAAATATATGGGGACAGGTTCTTCATATAAAAGGAAAAAGTATTTAAATAAAATTCAAATAGAAAATATATGTCAAACAAATCAATTATTTTATTCTTCAAAAAAATTTAAAATAGGAGATTCATCAATTTCATTAATTGAATTTCATCATATTACAAATGGTTTAATAGGAATTCCAATAATTAAAAAAATAATTGAAATTTGCCAAACTAAATCTGATAAATTTACTGTAAATGATTTAAAATATTTCTATGCTTTACTTAATACAAATAATATTGATGCTAAAATTAATTTTTTATTAGATTTTATATTTTTAAAAGAAAATAAACTTAAGAAAGAAAAATACATTAGTGAAGTGAATAATTCTTTTCAAAGAAGTAAAACTTTACTTCAATTATTTTTAAAAGAAGAATTTATTAATAATGAAAAAATAGAAAGAGAATATATTTATAATACAATAAAAACAAATAATTTATCAATAATAAATAATTTTAGTTTTTTACAAAGTAAAAATAGAATAAAAGAAAATACAATAGTAAATAATGATGATGATCAAGGAAGTAATTTAGTAATAAATTCAAATTTAAAAGAATGTAGTTGTCTAAGTTCTAAAAATAATATTATGAGAAGAAATTCAAATTTAAAAAATAAACAATATGATAAATTAGAAAGAGAGTTTCAAATGATTGAAAAAAAAAATAATGAAGTTTTCCCTATTCAAGTTTTTGAAAATATGTTATATGAAATTGATATAAATCCAAGTTTAATTGAAATTATTGGAAATTATTTAAGATTAAAAAGTCAAAAAACTTTTTTTTCATATGAATTATTTAAAGATTTATTTGGAATTATAAATGTTCCTTTTGAAGACGGAAAAATTGAATTAGAAGATATTTCTAACTGTTTATTTGATTTACTTTCTTATCCAAACAAAAATATTTTAAAAAAAAATTTTTTTTTTTTCATTAAATCCACTAAACATCAATTAAAATCAAAACAAATTAATTCAGTTTTTGAAAAACATAATATTAAGAAATACATTTCAAAAGATGAATTTCCAGAAATATTAAAATTAATTATTGATGAATTAGAAGATTCGTTTTTTAAAATAAATTTTATTCAATATATTTTTTTTAAAGCAAAACCTGATATACAAACACAAAAACAATGTATTGAAATATTATTAAAAAATAAATCTTTAGATGTTTATATAAAAGAAAAAGCAAAAACAGAAAATACTTTTTATATAATCAATATAGAATTTTGGAATAAATGGAATGAAATTATAGAAAATCCGAAAGTAGATTCAAAATCATTAAAAATATTTAATAATAAAATAAGTGACAAACACGGAAAATTAAATGAAGGTTTAACATATCTTAAAGATTTTATTGTAGTAACAAGTAAAATTTATGAATTATTTGTTTTATGGTATGGACAACCAGTTGGAGCAGAATTAAAAAGAAATAAAATATATATTGATAATAATGATAAAAATGTATCTTCAATATTTATTGGAGAAGAACCTTTAACAAAAAAAAAATATGAAATAGAACTTTATCCAATATTTCTTTTATTTTATAATTTTGAAGATCTTCAAAAAAAAAATGAAAATTTATCAAAGATTAAAGAAAATTTAAAAGAAGCAGAAAATACTGTAAATGGAAAAGGAACTTATTATCCTTTTTCAAGAAAAACAAAATTTATTGATTTATTACAGCCTTTAGAAGAAAGTATAAATATGTCTTTAGAATGTGAAAAAACTCGTTTATGGCTTTATTATAAAGGAAAATTTAATATTGCTGATTATGAAAAAAAATTAGAAGAAGAAAATATTTTTGGAAATGCTATTATTGTTTTAGAAATCAATAATGGAAATTGGCCTAGTGAAACAATAAAAAAAGAAAATGAATCAGATAATATTATTTCTACTGGATTAAATAATATTGGTAATACTTGTTATTTAAATAGTATTTTACAAACTTTTTTAAATAATGTTGAATTGAAAGATATTTTATTAAAAAGAAATATTATTGAAAATGATTTTTTGAATTTTTTGATTAATAAAAAAACAAAAGGAAAATTAATAAAAGAATTTATAAATTTATTGAAACAAAAATGGAATGAACAAAAGAAAACAATAACTCCAAATGTTTTTAAAGAAATTTGTGGTGAATATAATGAAACATTTAAAAATTTTGAACAACAAGATGCATATGATTTTTATACTTTTTTATTAGATTCATTACATGAAGAAACAAACATAAAAAGTAATAAAATAAATGTAATAAATCAAGACAATATAAATCATACAAATGAAGAAGATTTAGGAAATGAAATATGGGCAAATAATATTAGAAATAATGCTTCTTATATTCATAGTTTATATTTAGGGCAATTAAAATCCACATTAATATGTACAATTTGTAATAAATCTAAAATATCTTTTGAACATTTTAGTTCTTTATCTTTACCTATTCCAGAAAGAGAGAAAATTATTTTAGAAATAATATTATTTAGATTACCTTTTACTTTAAAACCTTATTATAATATTGATAATTCTCTTGATATTGGAATAAGAAAAAATTTAAAACAAATTAAAACTAATTCTATTGGTATTTATGCTGATGAAAGTGATTTATCTAGTTCAATGGTGGATTATAAAAATACTAAAGATACTAATTCTACGCATGAACAATTAACTACTTTTTATTTTGAAAAAGAAATTAAAATGAAAAACTCAAATAAAAATGAAAATATTGTTTCTAATGCTTTAAATATTAATATTCCTCTTAGAATTAAAATAGAAATTGGAAGAAAAGAAAAATGTTCGAAAATAATAGAAATATTAAAATCAATGAATGAATTAGAATTAGAAGAAAAAACAGATTATACTTATTTTATTATTATACATCAAGGAAATTATATTAATGATGATTTATTAATTGATGATTGTTTTACAACATATCAAACTATTTTAGTTTATGAATTATTAAATTATAAAGGAATAAAAAAAGTTTTTGATTATAAAGATTTAAAAGATATAAATCCTCAAAAATTAGAAAAAGAAAAAATTCAATTAATGATTAATCATCAATTTCCAGAATTTAAAAGTCAATTAATGACAAAAATATCAGATATTTCATTAGAAAAAAAGAAACATGAAAATAATAATATGAATTTATTAATATTAAATAATAATAATACAACAACAAACAAAGAAGAAAACATAGAAATAATTATTCCAATATTTCATCGTTATAGAAAAAAAAAGTTAATAAATGAAACATTAATAAATAATTTATTTTATGAAAATTTAGAAACATCAAATGATTTCATATTATTATCAACAAAAAAATCAATAAAGCCATTACACTTATATGAAATAATGTGGGAAAAATATGAATATTATTTAAACACACCAAAAAAATATGAAAATAATCTTTGGTGGAAAGGATTAAATGAAATTATGAGTCCAATAAATACAGGAAGAAGAAGAAGTTTAAATAATAATGAAATTAAATATTGTTCACCTTTTATAATTAAAATTGTTAAAAAAAATACTCATCAATGCTCTTTTTGTCCTTGGTTTAAATTTTGTAGTGGATGTATTTTAGATCCTCATAATATGAATTATTTAAATTTTGATTTAGATGATTTAATTGTTGTAGAATGGTGTTGTTCAATTGTTGCTAATGAAATTCAAGATAAAAATAAAAATTTAATATTGATTCATCCTAGTTTCTATAATAATAATTTAGATAATATTCACGAAGATATTCATACTAAAATTCCTTTAATTGAATGTTTAAAACTTTTCACTAAAGAAGAAGAAGTTAAAGATATTTATTGTGAAAAATGTACGAAAAAAACAATTTTTAAAAAAAAATATCAAATTGAAAGATTACCTCAATATTTAGTTTTAGTTTTAAAAAGATTTAAATATACAAAAATGTATACAAAGAAAATAGAATCATTAATAACATTTCCATTAGAAAATTTAGATTTAACTCAATTTTTATTTGAAGGAAAAAAGTTTCCATTGTTTGATTTATATTCAGTTGTAAATCATAATGGAACTTTAACAGGAGGTCATTACAGTTGTTTAGTTAAAAATGGAATTCATTGGATTAAATATGATGATGCTTTTGTTACTGAAAATGAAAATTATATTGAAACTAATTCTGCATATATGTTATTTTATAAAATGAAACCTCATAAAAAAGGAGATTTATATTTTAATTATATTGGTTTAATGGATACTGCTTTTAAATTATATATGAAACAAAATACTTTTAATCATATTTTTAATTATTCTTTTGATGAAAATAATGTAATTAAAGATGAATATAAAAAAGATTGTCAATTTTTTTACGGTGAACCTATTAATACTCATAATGGAAAAGGATTTTTAATTAATGTATATAAAAAAGATAATATTTATTATGGGAAAGTTAAAATTGAGAAAGGTTATATTGATGTTAAAATTGAAAATAAGATAAAAGAAACGATTAAAAGTAATTATTATGAAAATTATAAAAATACTCGAATTAAGGAATCTCAGAAATGTGGGAGTTGTATCATTTTTTAAAAGTTCTAATTTATATAGAAAATATTTGAAATATAAAAAATAAGATTATTGTTTTAATAAAAAAATAATCAAATTAAATTATTTTTGGTAATTTTTATTATATTTTAAGTAATATTGAATAAAAAGAAATATATTATTTACTTTGATAATATTTCAAAATAAATTTTAATAATTTGAAGATTAATTATTGATTTTATATTTATTTATTTTTAAAATATATATTTCAAATCCATTTAATATTTTTTGAATAAAAATTTAATAAATATTTTCCATCCTTTTTTTATTTATAATTTTTTAATATTTTTTTTCCATTTTTAAATATATATATATTATTTTTTTTAAAAACATTTTTATAAAAATATATTAATTATATGAAAAATATTTTACTTATATTATCTAATTATTTATAAAAAAATTAAAATTATATAAAAATAAAAACAACTTTTGTACATATTACTAAGCAAAAATCATTTATTTTTTACTATTATATCCAAAAGAACATTTTTTGGTATTATTAATAGCATTTTCCTTTTCTTATTAATATTATTATTTTTTTTAATAATATTTGGTATAACATAAAAACAATTAAACAAAAGAAAAAGTGTAACATAAAGAACAATTAAACATTTAAGTAACATTTCAATATGATGACCAATATTATTTATATCATTTGTAACAATATTTGTAGCATCTCTAATACAATATTTAAAAACATTATCATTTAAAATAATTAAATGATTCATTATATCACTATTAAAAAGTTCAAAAGGATCTAAACTATTATATTCTTCAATAATAGATTCATCTGATGGAGTATAATTAACATATAATTTAGTTCCATAAAACAATTCAGAATATAAAAAGCCTTTTTCAAAAGCAATATTTAAATTTTTTAAAGATTTATGATATAAATGCATTAATGAATGAATTATATAAGATGATAATGAATTTAAACCAAAATTTGCTATTCCATAACCTATTAAATTACAATCTCCTCCATAATTATTTATATAATTGTCAAGATAATGACATAAAGATTTTTTTTGAATGTTTTTATAAAATAATTTTGTTGATTGTTTCATTAATCCTTTATTAACTCTATCATATAAATCTGAAACATACATTGAATTATCATTATATATTATTTCAAATTGTTGAGATAAGGATTTTGATATGTCATTTATAAATAAATATTCTGTGTATGTTGATTTATATGCTAAAAAAATTCTTAAAAAAATTACATTTCTTATTATAAAAATTTTTAATTTTTGAGTGTGAAAATAAATATCTTGGTAATCTTTTATTTGATCAAATTTATCATTTATAATAAATGTAAATAAAATTGATAATATTGAAAAAAAAGAAAAAAAAATAATATAAAGAGAAATATAAGCAAAAGCTTTTTTTTCATTTTTAAAAAATTTTAAATCACCACTTAATTTTTTTTCAGAATGTAAATTTTCATTTTCCTCATTACTGTATTCACTCAATTCTTCATTTTCTTCATCTTCATTTAAATTATTAACCTTATTTTTATTTAACATTTGATCATATAAATATAAATTGTCACTTGATTCATTTGAATAATTATTTCTACTAAAAATTTGAAGATTTATTTTTGGAGTTGAAACTAAATGTTTAGATGAATAATTTGTATTATTTGTTGCATCCATAAATCTTTTACAATGATCCATTGACATTATTATGGTTCTTTTATCTATTTGAAA
>JAEEGI010021604.1_pt1 | contig 12782 bp, 7 predicted proteins | sample 8958751 | NCBI WGS metagenome assembly JAEEGI01 (sample SAMN16246545, study PRJNA631951) | gut metagenome | biome: gut microbiome; feature: rumen; material: KS-attached | host: Bos | place: Iran: Karaj | collected 2018-10 | reverse complement strand
GGATAGTGAATTCGAAATCCGTGGGCGTGGTAACAGGCCCCTCTATCGAAACGCAGTCCTGCTTCAGAAGAGGAAAAACATCATCGCTGATACCCAAAACTGGATATGGTAAGGATATGTCATTTATTTTCATAAGCTTCCAGTTTTATGGCGTGTTTCATATCGTCAGCAAGACGTATCTTCATCATATTCTTCCCAATCTGGAGGTGCAGACCAACTATTGTATTGTCTATCACGGTACCTACATTAGACGAAACAACGCTGATTCTTTCGTCAGACTGTTCGCCGCCGGTGAAGATAACCACTTGCCCGTCCTCAACCAGAATGTCGGAATGGATAATTATCACGTGATAAACAATTCCCCCCTCAACCTGAGCAAACGAGCGGTAGTTGACCTCAATAGGATGGGCATAAGTGCCCATTGTACCGCCATCATCGGTTTCGACGTTCGATTCTTTGGGTAGTTTAGGGGCAGGTTCTCCACCACCCTTGGTCTTACGAGGTCTTGATGTGTGTCCACTGAAAAGGTCACCATCCTCGGCGCTTTCTGCCAAAGCACGGTAATTAACCAAAACATGGCCAGTTGAGGTTTTCTCTTTAGGAGCTTCCGCAGAAAATGGCATGGGATTCACCAAAGTGGTTGTGCTTGATGTGCCTTCTTCTTGAATCTCTCCAGTAGGGGCTCCGGTAAAAGCCTCGCTGTCATATTCGTCAGTCTCCTCGTATGCTGTAGGGATGTAGAGGAACTCATCCAAACCAGTGATGTTGAGGAAAGTAGCACCGTTAGAAGAAAAAACGGTCTGGAGTGTGGCGCTGATGAAATCTTTCAACTCCGACAGGGCTTCCTTGGCCGTTTGCTGCCGTGCTTCCGGACAGTTTCTCCAATCCCATTCCGAATGAGAAGGATTCTCAGAATAACGCAGGATGTTGTTTCCGCGTGGGTCATCACAGACGAAAACCCCGTAAAAACCGTAGCTTGTCGTATTGGGCTTGTTCCATACCAGCATTCGGGGCGAGCGCATGTATGATACTCTATCGTTCGCTTGCTTGTTCTTGTATATGTAGAATCTTACGCGGCCCAAAGTGGGAAGATTCTGCTGCACAAGAATGTACTTCTTGTCGGTGCTGGCGTATTTAACAGCATCATAGTAAGGACGAGGATTGGAATGACCACGCTTCTTATCCTGCTCTTCAGGGAAATACTGCGTCATCATCATGTCCAAAATGTCTTTGTTGATTTCAAGCACATTATCTTTGGTAAGCCGCAGAGATACAGTCAACTTTTCTTCCAAGATGGAAAGCCAGAAATGCATCAGGACTGCCTTAATTACCTCTACGAAACCTTCTGTAGGTTTAATTCCCACAATATAGACAGACGTTCCTGGTTCTTCACGACGGAAACGTGTAGGAATCTTCTCTACGTTGGAAATCGGCTGGCCTTCATTGTTGTCGTAATAGCCAACGTGAGTGCATTTGGTCCCTTCATGCTCATGAGTACAGATGGAGGACACGCCTTCAAAGAAAGTCTTTCCAGCAGGCGTCTGGGTAGAAACAAGAACACTACGAACTCGCGAAACATTGAAATACGCAGCCTTACCAAAGCCATAAGAGCCTCCGGCAGTGTTTTGGGCCTTACTTGAATTGCCGGCGCTTCTGACGAATGAATAGAAAGGACAAGAACGATCATGCGGCACGTAGTCCATACCCGTTGTGTTACTGTCAGACACCTCCAGATATGACATTCCGTCAATGAAAGACTCGTCGATGAAACTCATCATTGGCAGGAACTTATCTTTAGCGGCATCTGATTTCCAGAAGTCAATGCATTCCTGAAAATGCTTCCGCAGTCCGAACAACCCCTCGTAGGAATTACCATTCATTTTCCGCCAGCGGAAATGTACGTGAACAGGCTGGGATTTATCGTAAACGGCATCCAGGGAATTCTGGATGGATTCTCTAACCAGCGATTCAAACGGGTCTTTCTTAAATAATTCGCTCATTGCCTCATTCGGTCCCTGGTCTTGTCCACCAGAGGAAGGGGCAAAGTGCCATCTGCAATCAAGTTCAGATGAGGCCATAGTGGTGTTATTTGATGATTTCTACCTTCCAACCAAGGTGAAGGGCAGATGAAATAGCCTCCAAATACGATTTCTTCATCTTGTTGTTGGAGTGGGTAATTACATATAGGCCAGGAGCAACCTCTACCTGCGTATCAGAATACTTCTCATCCTTAGAAGTGGAGACCAACGGTACCTTACAACAAATGATACCAAGCTCGCGTACTTTCCTTGGATCTGCTTCTGTTATCGCCGCAACAAGGGTGGCAGCAGCTGTTGATTCCTGTATAACTGTCTTGTCTTTACGAATAACCTTGATTGCAGATTTGGGAGCCCGCTTGATATTCTTTTTCCCTTTCCACGTTCCATGCTCCGCTTTGGGGTCTGGAGTTAAATCAACAAAATCTTCCTGGTTGTATATACCGCTTTCACGGGACAATCTGACACGAACGGAAACATCAGGGACGTAATCCACTACGAGTGTAATATCACGTTTAATCTGGCGAAGAGTTGGTTCTATCTTCTCTTTGATAATAGGAAGGATCTCCTTCTTGATAATATCCTCTTCCAACTGATCTGTTTGCTTATATACATCCTCGCCCAGGTTGATACCCAAATCCTGAGCGTTCGCAATCATTGCGTAAAGTTTTGATAATTGAGACATAACCGTTATACTCCATAGAGTGAATTAATAATCGAATCCAATTCCTCACTCTCTTTGGTGATATCACAATTCGAATCCTCTTCACGAAGATTCGTAATACGTGTGACCAACTCTTCAATTCGCGCCTTTACTGTTTTTGGGGCTGGCTTTATAGGAATCAAGTCAAGTTGGCTCTTGCGAATGTATGGGAATAACTTATCAGTGAGGACAAACATTGTTTTGAACCAATTCTGGATAACTGACGAATTCAGAACGGCACAAATATACTCTTCAGAAAAAGCCGGATCAATCGAATGGGCACAATAGATTGTATTGAGACATAGTCTTGAGGACTTGTCCAAGGCACACATAACTTCATTTCCAACCCTACGAATCATAATCTTCTTCCCCTGGTATAAAGAGAGAGGCTTAAACTTGGACTCATCTGAACGGTCATAAACACAATACAGTCCATTGAAATCAATAATATACCGTCCAAGGTCTTGGCCTCTAAGAAGAGGATACTTCGTTTTCTTCTCAGTAATGCAGTCATCTTTTTTACCAGCTTCAATCCCCCTTAATATTGTCACGATGCTGCCAAGCGATACTGCCCCCTTCGATATAGCCTTAAGTTGCGGAATGCTCTCAGACGTAATCTCCGTGTTGAACATAGCAAATGGTAATGAGGAGAATATTTGAGGATCTATCCTGTGCCGGTCAAAGATATGCTGCTTATCATCTACTTCAGATACCAGCGTATTAACGCCATTATGTGATATAAAAATACAAGATTCAACACTTGCGTTAACGAAAATACCACTACCAGTAATAACGTTATTCAGACCATTTTTAAGAATCATTCTCCGACAGGCTTCATAATTTTCATTATTGATGAGTGGCTTGGGAACGATCATGCAAACAACCCCAGAGGAAAGCGAAAAACCTTGTTCAATGAATAATGTAAACAAATCAAATTGACCTGTGGCAAGGGTGTAATTCCTTATGTAGCTTTGTTTCACGGCCACGTCTATCCCTCTCTTAACATTGATATAAGGTGGATTCCCAATAACTATATCAAAGCCAGGTTTCCTGTCACTGCTCTTATTTCTATTAAACACATCTGAGAACCAAGTGTGCCACAAGAAAAACTCCTGATTTGCAGAGACATCAATTGATTCAAACCCTTGCACAACACGCCCAGAATCTACAATCTGCTGGTGTACCAAGTCATTGATATCAGACTGAAGCTGTTTCTTCTTAGCATGGTCCTCGCAAATATAATACTGGTCAAGCTTTTCTTTGAGTGATGTCCGGGTATCATCTCCGAAATTGAGCAGACCATCCTGCCCGTCAAGCAAATGGCTCAAATCCATTCCTTTATAACTCTCAAGAAGTGAATTACCCTGCATAATCTTGTAATCCAGATTAGGCAGCGGAGAAGCTTCTTCCTCATCAACAACCAGCGACAGCCAGAAACGTAGACGGGCAATGTCTATGGCCCCCTTCTCGATATCAACACCGTAGATATTGTTCTTGATAATAGCCTTCTTCAAATCCGCGCGTCCCTTATTTTTCTCTTGTCCAAGAACGATGGCTTCCTCACAGCGGACCAACTCATTCAATAGACCCATCGGGAAAGCACCTGAACCAATAGCCGGGTCACAAATCTTCACATTCTCCAGAGCGGTGAGGATTGTTTCCTTGTCCGCCCATTTCATCTGCTCCTCCTTCTCGTAAGGACTGGTAACGAAATCCCGTATAACAGTCTCATCAATTCCGGTTTTTTCGAGAAGATAAGCAATCAAGGATTCGCGGCACATATACCGCACAATCTCCTTAGGAGTGTAGAATGCACCCTTATCTTTATTATCCTCTAGCAGATTCTCGAAAATCTTACCCAGCATTTCCGGATCAACGCCCACCTCGGCATCGTCAGGATCGTTCTCATCAACCGTGAAGTTATACTCAGAGAAGAACTGGAACAACCTCGCAAAATAATCCTTCGGGAATACCGAATTATTGCAGTCAAACGGTTCCTGCTCAAACAAACCGCCGTTCAGATAAGGAATGGATTTCCACTCATCAAGCAGGTTCACATCCCAACCAGATTCTTTGAATAGGGAATAACGGTCCTTCACCTTCGTATTGAGGATACCAAAGAAGAGTGGCTCAAGGACCTTGTCCATATAGTCGGCCTTGTACTTGGACTTCTCAAACAGATGGAGCATGAAATTCTTATCAGCATTCATCCAGCCCTTACGCTGCAAGAAATGCAGAAAAGTGATGCGCCCCATCAGTTTCTTAACATAGTCACGGACGGCTTTATCGTCTTTACCAAAAGCAGCATATAGTTTGGCATTCGGTTTTCCGGTACTCTTTTCTACATACTTCCCACCTTCCTTTACATACTCCTTGCCCGTAATATATTTGACCAACTCAGCATAATATGCACGATACTTCTCAAAGAACTCATCTGACAGCGCCTCAACATTGAAAGCAGTTAACAGGGCCTCATTGTCCTTGTTGCTATTCGCAAGCTCCTCGAAACGATCGATAGCCGTACGAGCATGGAGTTCTCGGCTGAATAGGTAAGTAAAGCGTTTAGCGTCCGTTATATTGGCATTTTTATCCTGCTTATATACATAGGAGAAACGCCACTCTGTGCCACTAAGTACACGGTAATGGAAGATAATAAACGCATGAGAATACGGGAACAAAGCGCTACGGATAATCCTTTGAATACCCACTCGGGCGCGGGAAATGTTGGTACTGTCACCAAGCGTTACATCAAACACCTGGATAGGGTCTGTACCAACACGGTCTACGGTAGCAACCCAAAGAAGTTCCTGAATATTGGCTTTTTCTAGAGTCTCCTCATCGGCCTGTGTGGGATTGATGACAGGGACATCCAAAACATCGACATCCTTTTCACCAAAGATGGGTTTGATGACTTTGGCAATGAATTCATCAGCGCCGCAATAGTCGCTATCAAAAACGCTTCTGAAACTGTCTCTAATACTCATAATTCGTGTTTGCTTTATTTTTCTTCACAAAGTGCAATGATCGGATCACCATATTTTGCAGTTGCTTTTACCGCTATGGAAGAGAAGGCTGCTTCCATCCACATATTGATATCCGTATCAACCCCGAATAGAGAATCTCCCTGGAGCTCACGTTCTTCTTTGAATTTCAATAATTTTCGAGCAACGGTGGTGTTATTGCCACGAAGCGCCCTGTCTGCAGAGTGGGCACACTTTATGGCTTCATCAGTGGTCAATTCCGACAGGAGGGTATGAAGGAACTTCATAGCATCCTTGCAAATCTTAGCGGCTTCCTTTGCAACACCCATCTGGGTGACGTGCTGCTGGTAGCACATGATGATAGCTTTCTTCTTTTCCTCATCAATGGCGTCATACTTAGAATCGAATTCTGCTTCCGGTTCGCACTTGAGTTGTTCCATACATTCAAGAGGAGAAATGACGCTTACATTATCGGGAGTGTATAGGATATTGGTCATCCCGCGGTTCTGGGCCACGACAACAGCTACTGTAGGGCCATCTTCTTCGTTTTTCAGAATGCCTCCAAGGGTCTCAAGCGGTAATTCGGAGATAAATGTATAACGTTCGGGATGCTCCTTCTGAAAAGCCTTCAGGTCTGAGATATATTTCCCAAAAGGAGATTCTTCATCATCAACCAGTTTGTTGAAATCAGCCTCAGAGAGCTCCTCCAGCTCGCTGAATACTTTGTTATCCTCTCCGAACATAGTATGGAATGCCTGAAGTTTCGCGTATGCAATTTCAACCAAGCGAATCTGATCGTTGCTTTCGGTCGTAGGGTAGAAATTGAATACATGAACGAACTCTTCTTTGGAGCCGATACGGTTCACACGACCAATTCGTTGCATGAGACGGGTGGCATTCCAAGGGGTGTCGTAGTTAAGAATGACGTTTGCACGATGGAGGTTAACGCCTTCAGCAAGAACCTCCGTGGTGACAAGGACATCGTAATCATCATTCTTGACCTTTGAATTGGCATCGAAGTTTTCGACAATAGCGTCGTGCATTTCATCCCGGTTCTTGGCGGAAATTTTCAAGGCCTTGTGACCGGTAGTATTAATATACCGCACAAGGGAATCAAGAGTGTCAATAGCTTCCGTGAAGATGACCAGTCGGGGCTTGTCGAATCCTGAAGGATTGTTGATGGACTCAGAGAACATCTTTGTAAGATTGGCCTTGAAGGAATCCATCTTCGGGTCATAATCATTCTTGTCCCAACGCTTGCACAGTCGGGAAATCAATTTCAGATCCTGACGGAGATTGTCGATGTACTCATCCTGGAAATCACTGGCTTTAAACTTCTTATTATTCTTTCCCTTCTTTTTAATGTTGGCATCCAGAACAGGAAGGGCGGCTTTAAGACTCCCGGCTTTTTCTATCACATGGTTTACATCAACATCCGGGCAGATGTAGACAGTATCGTTCTCCAGCATATCAATCATATTCTGAGTATACTGAAGGAGGTTGTGGAGCGAAGTCTTAAATGCTGCGAAACTACTCTCGAGACGCTTTACAAGAAGAATTCTCATAATGTTCGAAAGCTGTTTAGAAACACGGTCGGCACTTATGTTGCGGCCTTCGTACAGCCGTTTATGTTCAGGAGACTTGAAATATGCAATAGCCGTATACCGATAGAAGCCCAGATTAGTCTCAGGATCAAAGGGCATGTAATCATCCTTGACAATAGCCGAAATAGTGTCAGAGAACAATTTGCACAGTTCCGCATCCAAACGGTATTCCAACTTGTACGGCCCCTTGACTGTAGGGAATTTCAGATTTGCGCTGTCTTCAGCGTAGTGAATCTTAATATCTGTTCTAGTACGCCGAACCACTAAATCATTGAGAACTTTTGAACGAATTTCGCTGGCCACGAAATTAAGCATCCTCTTTCCTTCAGGGGAGCTATCCTTCCGTGACAATTCGAAATCGCGAACCATTCTACTCATGAAAGAATCCAACTTCCCACCAGGGATATTCGGGAGAGAACTCTTATTCGGCTCTCTTTGGAAAAGGTAAATCTGATTCTTCAGATCCAGGGGTGAGTTATTCTGGGGTGTCGCTGACAACAGGCCAACATATGGTGCATTACCGGTGCGAAGAAGAATATCCCCAATTAGCGTATCAAGGTCTCGATACTTTTGCGTTTCATTGTTACGGAAATTGTGGCTCTCGTCAATAATGACAAGGCCATAATTGTCATAGCCGAGGTTGCCATCGAATTCGTCACCATCAGACTCTTCTTCTGCCTCTTCTGCTTCATCAATTAGTTTCCCGAGGCTACCTGTTGTAATGAACCGAACACAATCTGCGACTTTATCTGTAGCGTCCTTATCAAAGTCTTCTATGGTTTTCACCCAAGCCTTTTTGATAGCTGGAGGGGTGACAATGAGAACTTTCCTGTCCCGATTTAAAGTGGGAGCTTCGGCTAGGAATTTCTTGATTATAAGAAGACCTACAACAGTTTTTCCGAGACCGACTACATCGCCCAAGATGAAGCCGCCGTGCTGTTTCATAATGTAGAAGCACTGTTGGACAGCATCCATCTGGTATGAGAGCGATGAGTAATCCTCCGGCAGATAGGATTTGAGGACCTCGCTGGATTTAGGGTCGGCTATGTCGCCAAGCTGCTCCTGAAGGTATTTGATGTAGACTTCGTACGGGGTAAGCTCTTGGGGCTGCGGTTGAAGCTCTTCTTTCTTCTCTTTTATGTGTTGTACGATAGCGGACTTGCGGAGGATCTGCTCCAAGAATTCCTTGTTCCATTCCTCGGCTAATTCCCATTTCTCTTTGAACCACTGGATGTGTCCTTTGCCGATACCATCTTCTTCTTTCCAGTTAATAATACGGCGCTCTGTTTCCAGGTAATTCAACTCAGCATTACCTTGTAAGCCCTGCTTAGTAAAATTGGAGCTGCCGACAATACCGAGACTCCAGTCATATGGGGCCTTGCCTGTAAAAATGTAACACTTGGAATGCAAGAACTGGGATTCGTCTTCAGCATTCCTGTTATAGAGACGAATTTGGAACTTGGCATCTTCCCCATCACAGTAGTCCAGGAGGAGCTGGGCCAATTTCTCATCCTCCTCAACGAATTCCAGTTCAGAAATATGGCGTTTCACATAGTCGTTTGGATACTTGAAATCCTTATATACCGGATTTTTGAGCTGGCTTGCATATACATAAGGATCTTTACCGATTAAAAGTTGGAGTTGTGTCCCGTCTTTATCCAAAAAGGCCTTTAGTTCATCATATACCAGGCCCATGCCCTTCATGTCCCAGTATCCCGTCGCAATACGGATAACTTGAATGCCTTCCTTGGTAATACATTCTTTGAGAGTTTGGCTCATCGATAAATCTGAGGACGAATTGTCGATGAGGGTTCTTTCGTGAATCATGTGGTATATTGTACTTGTTCCTAAAAAACAAATGTAATTATAATTTCTATCAGATTGTGACAGGAAGACAAAAATGTGAACAGTTTATTATACTATAATTTACGACGCTTAGAAATTTTTCTGTCTTGTATAGCTTTTGCACAAACTCAATATGCATTTGGCTGCGTATCCTTTATTTAGTGTAACTAGTTTATCGTTGCCAAATTAATAGTATCTTTGTTTCCAATCCTTACCATAAGCGCTGATAGCACTAATAATATCAATCATTATGAATAACACGCTGTTTGAAGACGAATTACGCTCCACGGGCAGAGACGGCATCGAAGACATGATCAAAGCTGTTCGCAGGAGTGACTTTTACGAGGTGGCTGGCAGTGGCGGTCACGATCGGGAAAAAGGAGGTACATTGAATCATTCTCTATGGGTGCTCCATGTGGCAAGAGAAGAATTGAAGAAGAATGCGGGGAAATACCCGGGTGTTACCGACGATAGTTTGATTATTGTCTGCCTGTTGCATGATTTGGGGAATACCAGCCCCAAGGTAGCGTACCATCGCTATTCTGGACACGGAAGGCGGTCGGCGCTGATAGTGGACCGGGTCCGGAGGCATCACGGTTTGGACGTTTCCGATGTGGAATTGGCGGCCATCCGCTTTCATAGGGGACACAACATCAAAGACGACTTTGACAAAAAGCTGGACGCATTTAGTAAAACTCCGTTGATTAAGTTGTTGAAGTATGCCGACTGGACGGCGGCCGGTGTCTTCAATTGCACGCCATTTGGCAAGCAGAGAATTGACCGGATAATGGGAAAGAGAAGCCATGTGGAGTGTAATGTGGTTTATGCCCCATCTGTAAAGTACTGGTATTTAGATTATCGGAGAATGAACAACGATGTCATCCATACGTCGAAAGGGGATGTGGCCTTGAAGTCTCTTGAACGAAAAAAGACCGTCTGCCAGTGCTATGTTGCTGTCTTGTATGGTATGGCTGCATATGATCTGCTTTTTATGAAGGATGAGACGGGCGGAATCGGGGTCATGACGACGGTTGAATACAATAACGACTGGGATGGGTCTTTGTACCGGACAGACGGTAAAGGATTCAATTATCGGAGGGCCGTGTTGTATTATAACGCCTATGGTGTTTGGGCCCACGCCTATTATGTCGCCGTGGAGGACCGGAACGGGGAATGGTCTGTGATCGAGATTAAAAATGGAAAGAGAAAAGACCCAAATTATCCAGAGTTTCATCAAAGGCACCTGATCGCCCAACATTGCAAATCAGAAGCCGATGCCGTCCATGCCGTTCGTGAAAAACACCATGGCGTCAATTTACGGAACGGTTACTTCCTGAGGGTCGTGATTTAGTAAGTTGGACCCCGGCTGTCCCATGGAGTTGGGACATGGCAAATGTGGGTCTTTACTCCCTCCCCGCCAGCACCTCCGCGGAGTTCATGGAGTTCTCCACGATTCCGCCTTTCAAGGTGTACTTCAATATCGACTTCACGGGGAAGCCGAAAAAGAAATCCAAGCGCGAGAAGAAGTCCATCTCCCTGACGGAAGAGAACTTCCGCCGTCTGAACGAGTCCTACAACGCCTTGAAGTAGGACTCGTTCGTCTTCGGCGCTATCGGCCCTTGTGTTCTTCGCGGATAGATGCTATCTTTGAACATGACTGACAAAAACATCACCTCCGGCCAAACCTACCTCCAACTTTTCGTCCCGCTGGACCGCCGGGCGGGGTGGTATCGTGCGCTGAAGGCGGCCCTGGGCGGGGTTCGGGGGACGAGATGGCAGGATGGGCATTTCCATGTCACGGTGGCGTTCATCAATGACGAGGTCGATGTGGCCGGGGCGGGGAAGTTGGCGGAAGTCATGGAAGGGGAACTTGCGGGAATGGCTGCGCCGGTCCTGACTTTCGATACGCTGGAGGCCTTCACGACGCAGGGGGGAGGGATGCACATCGTCTATCTGACGGCATCCCGGGTGCCCGATGAATGGGCGGCATTCGTCGACCGGCTGCGGGCAAAACTCATCGGCCTTGGCTATCATCTGGGCCCATTTCGGCTCCATGTGACGCTCGCACGGGTGCCGGCGGGAAGCATCGACCTGGACGCTCTCCGGCACCGCATCGGCCGTGTCGCAGTTCCGTGGATATCATTGACCTTGACGAAGGCCGACTACCGTTTCAAAGGGGCCAAGACGGCTGTCCGGCCATGGACATTGCCCATCGGCTCGCCGCCCCTGCCGACGGTGTCCCACCGCTTGGACCACCATCAGCGAAAAAGGGGGTAAAACGTCGACGGTGGTCCCGCCTATGGACCACCATCGACACTTGCGCCTCCGGGATTGGGTAGATCTGTGGCCGCTATCCTTCACGGACCAGTCGGGCATTATCCGTTTCGGTATCCTTTTCTCAAATCGGCCTTGGAGGGGCCTGGGATGGGCCCTTTTACGCGAAAACCTCGAGTTTTTGCGTGAAATGCCCTTTTGGACGCCCGAGATGGACCTTTAAAATCGGCCTCCCAGCACTCTAGGAAGCCATTTTGGAACTTAAACGTTTAATCTTTTTTTGAAACGGCTCTTTTCCGCAGATTTGTGGAAAAAAGCCATGAAGACAACGAAATCACCAGGGCGCTACGCGTGTGTGCTCCTTGATTACTGGTTTAAACGCACTTTCGGGATGGAGGGTCGGCAGCGCCTGCTGATGCTGTTCCTGCAGGAGGTCATCCCCGAACATAAGATTGCCTCATTGACCTATGCCCCACAGGAGCATGAGAATCCCATTCCGGACATGAAAGGGATTCGTGTCGATGTCGAATGCACGGACGAGGACGGAACTCGCTTCGTCGTTGAGATGCAGCTTGCCCGGCAGAAGCATTTTTACGAGCGCGCCCTGTTTAACTCGACCTTCGCCATCCAGGAACAGATGGTGGCGGGGCGGGATACATACGACTTCCCGGCGGTGTATTTCATCGGATTGATGGATTTCTCACTGCATGATGGATCCGACCGCGTGCTGTTTAGGTTTGACCTTCGGGAGCGCACGTCGGGCGAAATGATGACCGACCGCATCCAGTACATTTTCCTGGAGCTTCCTAACTGCCGCACAGTCACTCCGGAATCGACGGTGCTTGAGAAGTTCTGCTATGCGCTCCACAATTTGGAAAACCTGCCGGGAAAGCCGGAAGGATTTGAAGGAGAGCTGTTCCGTCTCTTGTTTGAAACCGCGGAAATCGCTACCTTTACCCCGCAGGAAAAGATCAGACTCGAGAACGATATGAGAACCGAACGCGACTTACGGAACCAGATTGCCTACGCCCGGGAATCAGGCGTTGAGGAAGGACTTGAAGAAGGACGCCTTCACGAGGAAGCCCGCATTCAAAGCATTGCAGCGAAGCTTCGTGAGAAAGGTATTTCGGAGGCTGAAATCGCTGCGATATTGGCGAATTAAGACTCCATAATCAAACTCAAGACGGGGATGGCCCATTGGGGCCGTCCCTTTTTTCGTTCTGATGCCCAGCGCGGCCTACCCCGCCAGCCCTTTGAGGTGCTGACGGAGGTGGTAGACGGCCATGTGGACCTGGTTGGAGGTGAGACCCTCGCGGGCCGTGATTTCGTCGGTGCTGAG
>JAEEGI010021602.1_pt1 | contig 12783 bp, 10 predicted proteins | sample 8958751 | NCBI WGS metagenome assembly JAEEGI01 (sample SAMN16246545, study PRJNA631951) | gut metagenome | biome: gut microbiome; feature: rumen; material: KS-attached | host: Bos | place: Iran: Karaj | collected 2018-10 | reverse complement strand
AATCACTTCTATATTCTTGTATGTCTGCGACAGCAGATTGTCTATATTGAATTGTATATATTTTTCAAGGTTATATACAGGAACTATTATGCTGACAAGTTCATCCATCGTGCCGCCTCCTTTTTATACTCCGGAATACGCGTTGAATCCGCCGTCAACAGCTATTGTTGTGCCGGTGACAAAACCGGAATACTCCTTATCGCACAAGAACAGCAGCGCGCCCGAAAGTTCCTCGGGTTCGCCGAATCTTTTCATAGGTGTTGCGGCAAGGATTTTGCCTGTTCTGGCTGTTGGCGTGCCGTCGTCATTCCAGAGCAGAGTTTTATTCTGCTGGGTTGAAAAGAATCCGGGAGCTATTGCATTTACTCTGATTCCCATATCCGCAAAATGAACAGCCATAAACTGCGTGAAGTTTGCAACAGCCGCCTTTGCCGCCGAGTATGCTGGGATTTTTGTAAGCGGTCTGAATGCGTTCATGCTGGTTATCATTACGATACAGCTGTCGTCCTTGAGCGCCATATCCTTTGCAAAAACCTGCGTTGGTATAAGCGTGCCGAGGAAGTTGAGGTTGAACACAAACGATATTCCCTGCGGGTCAAGGTCAAAAAATGTTTTGACGTCGTCGTTCTTTTCAATAAGATCTATTTTTTCAAGCGTTTCTTTTGTTGTTGTTCCTCTGGGATTGTTGCCGCCGGCTCCGTTGAGCAGAATATCGCATGTGCCGAAATTTTCAAGCACTGCATCCCTCGCTTTTTCTACGCTGGATTTATCAAGCACGTCGCACTGAACGGCAATTGCGCTGCCGCCCTGCGCAGTGATTTCGTCCGCGACTTTCTGCGCCGCGTCAAGGTTGAGGTCAAGCACGGCAACTTTAACGCCCTGCTGAGCCAGTGTTTTTGAAAATCCGCTGCAAAGAACTCCGCCGCCGCCTGTTACAACGGCAACCTTGCCCTCAAGACTTTTATGTGTAAACATATATGAATCACTCCGTTATCATTTAGATTTTTTGCAGGCTTCCCATAAGCCGTTGATATATGCCGCGCCGAGCGCACGGTCAAACAGGCCGTAGCCGGGTCTTGCGACCTCGCCCCATATCATTCTGCCGTGATCCGGTCTTATGTATCCGTCAAAGCCGGAATCCTGCAAAGCTCTGACGATTTCGTACATATCAAGCGAGCCTTCGGACGAAAGATGAGCCGTTTCGTTGAACCAGCTTTCCCTGACTTTTATATTTCTCAGGTGAGCGAAGTAAATTCTGCTGCCGGTTTCTCTGATCATGGCGGGCAGATCGTTGTTTTTATCCGCTCCGAGTGAGCCTGTGCAGAATGTAAGTCCGTTGTACGGGCTGTCAACCGTTTTGAAAAGGCGCCTGATATCATCAATATTTTTGATTATCCTCGGCAGACCGAAAATATCCCATGGCGGATCATCCGGGTGAATAGCCATTCTGACGTCGCATTCCTCACAGACCGGGATGATCTCTTTGAGAAAATGCTCAAGATTTTTCCAAAGATCCTCACTCGTGATACCCTTGTACTTTTCAAAAAGCTCTTTGATTTCGCCCATGCGTTCGCTTTCCCAGCCGGGCATGGCGTAACCGTTTGAGTTGCTGTCAGTTTCCCTGAACATATCCTCGGGGCTTTTGCCCTCTATCTGTTTGCCGTTGTAGCAAAGGCAGGTTGCTCCGTTGCCCATATCCATTGCAAGGTCGGTCCTTGTCCAGTCAAACACAGGCATAAAATTGTAACAGATAACCTTAACGCCCGCTTTGGCAAGGTTCCTGATGCTTATTTTATAATTCTCGATATATTTTTCCGCCGTCGGGGCGCCGAGCTTAATATCCTCGTGGATGTTGACGCTCTCTATGCATTCCATTGTGAAGCCCGCGGCTTCGATTTCTTCTTTCATTTTCATTACGTCTTCAAGCGGCCATGCTTCGCCCGCGGGAAGATAATGAAGCGCAGGGACAATTCCCGTCACGCCGGGGATCTGCTTTATCTGCTCAAGGGTCACGGTGTCTTTATCTTTACCGAACCATCTGAATGTCATCTGCATAATTTCACCTTCTGTTTAAAAAATCTTCAATTATAATCTTCTGCCCTGTTGCCGAGGATTCATAGGCCGCAAGCAGGTCCGCAACAGCTTTTGAAGCGGAGACTGAATCTATCATAAAATCTCTGCCGTCTTTTATGCAGGAATAAAAATCTCTGATAAGCTTCATATGCCCGCTTCCCCATTCGACTTTACCGACTTTATCGGCGTCTTCATTATCGCCGGAATAAATCAGTTTCATTTTGTCGCCGGTTATTTCAAAAACATAATCGCCTTCCACCCTGACGGTGTGTTTTTCAAAATGAATATCTATTATGGGATTCATACTGTTTGCGGAAGCGTTTGTTGCATAATATACGCCGCGCGTACCGTCTGTAAATTCAAAGAATACGCTTGCGGTGTCTTCCACCTCTATTGTATCTTTAAGGTGGAAATTGCGCACCGTGCCCTCAACCGAATAAGTTTCTTTGCCGGTGATATATTTCATAAGGTCGTGAGTATGAATTGCCTGATTTATCATCACGCCGCCGCCCTCCTGGGCTTTGGTACCGCGCCATGCGTCCGCGTTATAATAATTTTCGTCGCGCCGCCATTTTATTACTGCGTCAACTCCGGTAACTTTTCCGTATGAACCGGAATCTGTAAGCTTCTTGGCGTAAACCGCCGCATTGTTGTATCTGTTCTGAAAACACACAGCGAGTTTGGCGTCTGAATTTTTTTCAGCCTCTATAAGCTCTTTTATGCCGTCCGGTGTGATTGCGCACGGCTTTTCGAGCACAACGTTAATCCCTCTTGAAAGGGCGCTGACCGCCATCGGCACGTGCAGATAATGCGGAGTGCAGACGTGAACAACATCCGGTTTTTCGGCATCGAGCATTTCAATATAATCCGTATACGCACTGCACGAATACTTTGCCGCGGCTTTTTCGGCGCGCTCCGGTATAATATCGGCAACGCCTACAAGCTCGACTGCCTCCTTGCCGAGGCTTTCCATCGCGTAAAAATGGCAGGCGGAAATTCCTCCGCATCCGATAAGACAGGCTTTCATAAAATCACTTCCTTAAGCAGTTCGTTTAAAACGTACTTGACATATCGTCCTGTACGGTTTCCGTAACGTTTGTTTTCGCTTTGGACGTGGCTATCCTCTTTTTAAGCTCGGCGTAATAAACGTCCTCGTCAACGGGAAGAGTGACCACTTCGCCCGTCCAGCTTGAAAGATGAGCCGCGTTTGAGATCATGAGCCCGTTTATACCCTCCGTGCCGTTTGCAACAAGAGGCGTGCCGTGGAGTATATGCGCGGCAAAAGCGTTGAGCACACCGGTGTGCTGCTCATTTTTGCCGTCGGTTTCAACAGGAACTTCTTTTTTGCCGATGCTGCCGAAGCCTTCCGTCGCATTTGCGCAGTGGTGACTTACAGGCTCGTCAAGCACGGTAAGCGTGATTTTTGAACCGCCTTCGCATACAAGCTTTGCCTTGTCCATGGTTATCTCAAGGCGGTTTGTGCCGGGGTAATCGCCCGTTGTGGTGATGAATACGCCCGTAGCTCCGTTGGGATATTCGGCGTAAATCGTCGCGTCGTCCTCAACCTCGATATCGTGCCATTTGCCGTTGTGGCAGAACGCTCTTATTTTTGACGGCATACCGCATATCCACTGCCATAAATCAAGCTGATGCGGGCACTGATTAAGAAGTCCTCCGCCGCCTTCGCCCGACCATATGGCGCGCCATCCGCCGGAATTATAATATGCCTGGGTTCTGTACCAGTCTGTGATTATCCAGTTGACCCTGCGGATATCCCCGTATTCCTTGCTGTCAACTATCTCCTTTATCTTTCTGTATACGCAGTTTGTGCGCTGATTGAACATCATTGCAAAAACCTTGTCGCTCTTTTCGGCAGCTTCGTTCATCTCGCGTACCTGCTTTGTGTAAACGCCGGCAGGTTTTTCTGATACAACGTGAAGATTCTTGCTCAGCGCCTCAATAACAAGCGGAGGATGGAAATAATGCGGTGTGCAGATTATAACAGCGTCAACCTCGCCGCTGTCCATAAGCTCGCTCGCTGTGTTGTAACGCTTTGCCCACGGGATATTCTCCTCTGCCCATTTTAATCTTTCGGGGTTGATATCCGCAACGGCGGTTATCCTCATTTCTTTGATTTCGCCTTTGAGGAAATTCCTTGCATGGGATGAACCCATATTGCCCACGCCGATTATGCCGAATCTTATCGGCTGAGCTTTGTGAGCGCAGTCTATCATAGCCTTTGCCGCTGCGGCGAAAGCTTCTGCATGCGTTGAGTATGTATTCTTTTCCATGCTGTTTTTAACATCGTCATTCACTTCAAGTTTTGAAAGGCCGTCAAAAACTTTAAGATGAGGCTCAAGGGTGAGCATGCGCTGACCGTCTTTCTGAGCGAAGCGGGCAAGCAGCTCAACAATATGACCGTCTCCCTCGCCTGCGGGAACAATGCTTCCGTCGGCATAAAAGCCGTCTTTGATGTGCATATATTCAATCTTGTCCTCAAGCTTGTCGTAAGCCGGCAGAATATCAACTCCGCACTGGATGAAGTTCGCCGGGTCAAATACTCCGGGCATACCCTTGATATTTGTAAGCAGGTCAAGGACTCTTTCGTCCGTGTCGCCGTAAATCTCTTTTTCGTTTTCGTGGCAGGGAATTATTCCGTTCTCGTTTGCGTAATCCGCCATAAGCTGAACTCTGCGGAAAACTTCGTCCCTGTATTCGGAATGGCTTTCACCTTTTGTGAAATAGAAGCTGAAGATTCTGATGTATTTTGCGCCGAGAATCTTTGCGACTTCGATGGTGTTTTTGAACTTTTCAAAGTGAGGCTCAAAATCGTCGGTAATCTCGATTTTGCCGTAGCCTGAACCGATAGAGCCGACCTTGACGTCGGACTGCTTGTCGATTTCCGCCTTTAAGGCTTTTGCCTCGTCAACGGTGATGTCGTTGATGCTTTTTTCGCCCAAACCGCGGAGCTCCATGTATGAAATTCCGTTGGCTTTGCACGCGGCAATCTGACCGGTAATAGTCTTTTCGCCTGATTCGTCACAGAATGCTGAAAACAAAAAATGTGCCATGAATATTCCTCCTGACAATAATAATACTGAAAAATATTATATTCTTTAATATCATAGCACATTCTTTAAATAAAAGAAAGATTAAATTACAATAAAATTGAATTTTTTACTGCGTTTTATACGATAAAAAACTGAGCCCCCCGTTCGGGAGGCTCATAAAAGTTATGATTATCAATACCAAATCCAGCCGAAGAGCAGAATCATAATTATCCACTGCAGCGCGTTGTATTTAACAGTAACCTTGCAGGTTTCTGTAACAAAACGGCCTTCCGATGCGGTGACAGTCACCTTGATGTCAGCCGTGCCTTTTTTGGCGCCGTAAACCTTGCCGCTGCTGTCAACCGTTGCAACTTTTGAATTTGAACTTTCATATTTTGTGGTGTATTTAAGTCCGCTCGTTGCGTCAACCTTCGGTTTAAGAGTCGCAGATGATTTATAGTTCAGCGTTAAATCGTCAACGCTAACGCTCTTGAGCTTACTGCTCGGCTGGTCAGGCGTTGAGGCGGCTTTGACCGTTACGTTGAATGAAGCGGTTTTTCCGCTGTAAGTTACGGTGATTTTCTGCGTACCTGCCGTTGAAAGCTTTGTGGGCGAGCAGGTGAATCCGCTTGTAATATCCTTTGACGAACCGTCAGAATACGTGGCTTTGATTACAAGACCGGACGTGTTGAGCGTTTCGCCGACCGTGTAGGTTGTTTTTGACGGCGCTGTTTTAACGGAAATGCTGCTCAGAGTAACAGCGGCGCTCTTAACCTTCCACTGTGCGTAAAACGTTGCTTTGGCGTCCGTAGAATACGTTCCGCCCGGTGAATAAGACGTACCCTTGCCGTCAGCCCTTGTGTTCCAGTTCACAAAATCGTATCCCGAACGCGTGGGAACGGTTTTGGAAATCTTCATCTTTGTGCCGTTTGTTTTAACCTGCGAAAAAGGAGCTCCGCTGCCGCCGTTTGCGTTGTACGATACGATATATGCGGTGCCCTCTTTGTTGCTCATAAGCAGAACTGTGTAAGTTTTGCCGTCAGCGCCCAGGTAAGAAGCCATGCCGAATTTTGTATATTTGCTGTTTACGATGATAGTCTTATGTTCTGCAGAACTTGTCCATAATCCGATCATATCCGGAACGCCGTAAAATTTTTTAGCGTATCCGATAGTTTCGCCGACAGCTTTCGGCTTTGTATATCCGTATTCTTCATAAACAGAATATGACGCTTTACCGTTGGGTCTGGTGTGCGAAAAGCTTTTGGAAACTTCAACAGCTCTGACTCCGGCAAGCTTTGCCATAGCCATATCGTAAGTAACGTTACCTGCTCCGTTTGCCTTTCTTACCCTGTTGATTTCATCCATACATTCGCCTTCAAAAGCTTCGTCATAAACGGCGGAAGCCGCGTATGCGCTGAGGGCAGGTGTTAAAGACAGAATCAACATAATGACCATTAATACTGAAACAATTTTTAAAGATTTTGTTTTCAAATAAAACACCTCCTTCAATTACATTATATCACTTTGGCGGTAAATATCAATTGATTTTTTTCTTCAATAATAAATTCTGCCATTTTTAATAAAAATATAGATATTTTTTTGGTAATGTGTTAAAATATAAAAAAACATATTATACACGGAGGTTATTTTTATGAAACTGTTTTTAAAAATCACTTCTTTTATTCTTGCGTTTGTTGTGGTTTTAACTCCGCTGAGCGCGCTTGCCGCCGAGGGGATAACCGCATACAACTGCCCGAGAATTTACGTCCACGGGTTTATGGCTGTACCGCTTATCCGTGACAGTGAAGACGCGGAATCTGACGTGATTTTCCCGCCGGAAGCAAATGATATTGTTTCTGCGGTCGTAAAATCCGTACCTGCGCTCGCCGCCGCGCTTGCATCGGGAGGAATAAAAAGCTTCGGCGAAGAGGCGGGCAAAGTTGCAAACAGCATCATGTCCGAAGCGTACCTTGATAAAGACGGAAACCTGACGGACAATTCGGGCGTATATTTCAAATACCCCGACCCGTCTTCAATAAACAAAAACAGCAAGCTTGACTTTACGTACGACTGGCGGCTTGACCCTGTTGAAACTGCGGCGCTGCTCAATGATTATATTAACTACGTTCTTGAATGTTCCGGAGCGAAGAAAGTCAACCTCAGCGCGCACAGCCTCGGCGGAGTTATCCTGCTGTCCTATATTTCAATTTACGGTTATGAAAAAGTGCACGCCGTATGCTTCAACGCCGCGGCAGTTTTCGGCGAATCCTACACCGGCGACCTTATGAAAGGCGACATGACGTTCTGCGGCGACGCATTCGATTACTACCTTCATTACCTTTTTGACGAAACGGAATATCAGTACCTTTTGTCAGCGCTTACTGACGCTGCAGCGCAGATAGGATTATTCGACGTCGTTGCCTATGCCGCCAACGGACTGCTTGAAGGAATAAAAGAAACACTGTTTATGCAGGTTATGCTGCCGATGTTCTGCTGCTGGCCGACTATATGGGCAATGGTACCCGACGAAGACATTGACGCAGCTATGGACAACGTTTTCAACAATATGCTTGAGGGTCAGGATTATTCACAGCTCCTTTCAAAAATAGAAGGATTCAACCGGCTTGTAAGGGCAAACAAAAAAGAAACTCTGTATGAGCTTAACGAAAACGCAAACGTATACGTTCTCGCGCGATACGGATACCCGTCGGTTCCGCTGACGCCTTCTTACAACAGCCTCAGCGACGGAACGGTTGACACAAAATACGCATCTTTCGGCGCGGTTACAAGCCTTTATAAAGAAACGCTTGACGATGAATATTTAAACAGCGCCGACCCCGAATACATTTCGCCCGACAAAACCGTGGACGCTTCCGCGTGCATGTTCCCGGAGCAGACATGGTTTATCCGCGGCTTCAAGCATTATTCCGTACCCGATTCGGTAACGAATTTTGCCGACCTTCTGCTTGAACAAAAAGAGCAGGCAACAGTCGACACGTTTGAGCAATATCCGAGATTCCTCGTTTACGATTATGAAAACGACCTCATACTCCACGACAGCGATTATCAGAAGCCAAGCGCATTTACGACCTTTAAAAATATAATTGAAGATATTGTAAAACTTATTAGATTTCTGATCCGGTTAATCAGCAAATAAAAGCATCAGCCCGAAGACCTGCAAAACGGTTTTCGGGCTGATTTTTTAATCTGAATATATTATTATTTATAAGCTCCGGAGGGGATAATCGTTGCGTTTTTGCCTAAACCTTTTTGTTTGAACACCTTGTCTTTACCCGGGAATTCCATTAACAAGCCCTCCTGATGGCCGGGGTAAAGCTGAATTTCCCATCTGGTGAACAGCGGAATCATCACATAAAGCAGAGGCTTGCCGGCAGCAACGTTCCATGTGGTTATGGTGAAAAACGAGCAGTTTGTAAAATGGGACCAGTAATTGCTTCTGGCGACTTTATTGCTCATTCTTTCAAGCTGTTTCTGAGTGAGCTCCTTTTTAAGATATACATTATCGTGGAGCTTGCCTTTGCCGTACCTGTACGCTTCAACATTGTAGTAAACACCGAATCCCTCGGGAACGTCTTGGCCGCTGTATGTGCCGACGGAAACTCCTTCTCCGGGCGGGACAGTGTATGCGCCGACCTGAATGTCATGGTCGGTAAGGTTTTCAAAATAAAGCCATGAATGACTTTCAAATACTCTTTTCAGAATTCTGCTGCATATATAAACATTGGCTACGATTTCTTCATCTTCGCTCTTTGCATACGCCGCAACGGTCATGCTGCTCATCGTGAGGACGATAACCATTAGCACGCAAATAATCCGTTTAAAATTTTTCATCTTTTCCTCTCCTTTTAAACACGCTTTTAAAAGTATATCAAATTACACGGGGCGTGTCAACAGCTTATTCGCGCTGTGTTTTAATCTTCTTCCTCTTCTGCGGGAAGCACTTCAACCCTGACGGTGTTCACCCTGACCGCCTCTGCCTGAGTGACGGTTATTTTTAAATTTTCGTACGTGAAGCTGTCGCCCTCTTCGGGGAACTTGTCGAGCATTTCCGTTGCCCATCCGCCAACCGTTATATAATCGGATTCAAAGTCCGACGGTTCGTCAAAATCTATATAATCAAACAGATCATATATGTTCGTGCCGCCGTCGACCTCGTACTCATTTTCACCGATAGCTTTTATATCCGTTTCGTCGCTGTCGCGCTCGTCAAAAATATCGCCGACTATTTCCTCGGTAATATCCTCAAGCGTCAGGATGCCCATCGTGCCGCCGTATTCGTCCACAACAACGGCCATCTGCCTGTGTGTTTCACGGAATTCCTCAAGAATCGAAGAAATCGTTCTGGTTTTATGAACAAAAATAGGCTCAAACATCATCTTTCTGATGTCGGGTTTCTCGCCGGAAGCGATCGCCTTGATAAGTTTTTTGGTGCTGATTATACCGATGATATTGTCTATACTGCCCTCGTAAACCGGCACGCGCGTGTGTTTATAAAAATCGTTGCTCAATTCAAGCGGCTCATCAATGTCAATGGCAAAAACGTCGACCCTCGGCACAAGAATATCCATAGCCATGGTGTCGGTAAATTCAATCGCCGACCTTATGAGGTCTGATTCATCCTCCGAAAAAACGCCCTCTTCTTCTATATCCTCAAGGATTTCGCAGAGTTCCTCGCTCGTAACGTTTGACTGATCATCTTTTGTCCACAATTTTGCAAGCGCGTTCACAAATTTGTTGACGATAAGAACCACAGGTTTGAATATAACCATACAGAAGTAAAGAGGCTTTGCGTAAAACTTTGCCATGGTATCCGGCACCGCCGCCGCTATTATTTTGGGCAGCGTTTCGCCGAAAACAAGTATAACTGCCGTTGTAATTATTGTTGCCGCGGTTTCGCCCCTCGCTTTGCCAAGAAGCGAAATAGCCAGCACCGTAGCAAGCGACGACGCGGCGATATTCACAAGGTTGTTACCCACAAGTATAGTGGAAAGTGACGACGTATAGTCTTCGGAAATCCTCAGCACAAGCCCGGCGGTTTTGCTTCCGTTCTGCATATACTTTTCAAACCTTAATTTGTTGCATTTTGCAAAAGCTATTTCCGCCGATGAAAAGAATGCCGAAAGAATCACAAAAATCAGCAGCGCTATTCCGCTGACGGTGTAATAAACGGCGTAGTGATTATCACTCATCTTCGGGCACCTCCCTTTCCTCGGGATCGTCCTCGTCGTATATTTCACCGACTATTTCTTCGAGTATATCCTCCATTGTAACTATGCCGAGAGTGCGCTCGTCTTCATCGCGGATCACGGCAAAGTGCGTTCTGCGCTTGCACATTCTTTCAAAAACGTCGCTGACGTAATCGTCCGGTTCGGCAAACATGGGCTTAACCATGTCTTCCCTTAAATTAAAGCCCTCTTCATCGTTTATCATTTTCCACAAAGCGGAGGACGTTCTGACAACGCCGACGATATTGTTTATACTTCCTCTGTAAACGGGAAAACGTGAATACTTTTCCTCAATAAGAATCCGCTTGATTTCGTCCTCGTCCTCTTTAACGGAAATTGCAACGACCTCGTTTTTCGGGGTCATAATTTCGCTTACCGTTGTGTCGCCGAATTCAATGGCGGATTTTATTATCTCGGTTTCTTCCGGCTCAAATATTTCATCCTCACCGGCGTCTTCAACCATTGCGGAAAATTCATCCTCAGTCACGCTCGGCTCATTGTCGTGAATATTAAAAACTTTTTTAACAAGATTGCCGAAAGCCGTAAGCAGCCACGCCAACGGAAACAGCGCATAGTAAAAGCCGAGGATTATTGCGGACGAAGCTGCGGAAAAAGAATCGCAGTTTGTTTTTGCAAAATTTTTGGGCAGCGTTTCGCTGAAAATAAAAATAGCCAGAGTAATGATAACCGTAGCAGTGATTGAGCCGACAGTACTGCTGCCTGTAATGTCAATAAACATGCTTGTGGCAATGGCGGAAGCCCAGATGTGAACGATGTTTATGACAATGAGCAGAGTTACTATCGTCAGATCAAAGTTATCAATAATTCTGACAACGCGTTTAGCCGCGCGGTCACCGTCATCTGCAAGCATCCTGAATCTGACAGCGTTGGCGTATGAAAACGCTGTTTCACTGCCTGCAAAAAAGCCGCCGGCTATTATTAAAATTAAAAGTAAAATACATCGCGGTACAATACCGTCCATATAGGAAAAATTCACACTCCTGAAAAATTGTAAATATATTTTATCACACAATAATGATTATTACAAGATTATTTTTTAACTTATGCCGTATTTGAGCTTTATTCTTTCAATCACCTTGCCGAACGGCTTGGTAATTATCAGCAGAAATACGATATTTGAAACAACGTAAACCGCCGTTACGGGCAGTGACGCCGAAGCAGTAGCGATATATCTTTTGAAATTGAAAAATCCTTCTGCCCACAACACGGTGAACACGTCCATAAGGAGCGAATACAAAAGCCCCGCAAACCCGCCGAACGCCACAGTAAGCGCAAGGTTCTTTTTAAGATATTTTGACAGCACCGCCGCCAGAAGACCGGCTATGCCCCAGCTGAACATCTGAAACGGCGTCCACGGTCCCTGCCCTATTGAAAAATTAGATATAAGCGCTGAAAAAGCTCCGCAGATAAAGCCTGCCTCCTTGCCGAGGTAAATGCCCGTTATAATAACTATAGCGGTTACGGGTTTAAAGTGAGGCAAAGCCTCAAACGCTATTCTGCTCAGGGCGGAAATCGCTGTCATAACAGCTACGATTATCAGCTTTTCAAGGTCCGTTTCGTTATGCTCAAACTGAAGCACAAACGGAATAATTGAAATAACGGAAACAATAAAAATCGTAAACGCATACTGCTTTTCGGGGAAGAAAAAGTGACCCAGAATAACAGCCGCGGGAACTCCCAGAATAAGGAGAATGTAACCGATAATTGACTTGGTTTTTTTGCTCAATTATTTTTCCTCCTGTTTAAACGGCAGAGTGCCGCGACGTCTTCGGCGGTGACAGTGTTTTTGAACATGTGGCGTGAAATTCTGCTTGCCGCTGTAGTATAGAAATTGTTGCCTGAAAAAAAATTATCCGGCGTGTCGCACGAAAGCGCTTCGCCGTCAAAGAAAAGAGCGCATCTGTCTGCATTCTGCGAGGCAAATTCAACGTCATGCGTCACAAAAGCAACTGTAATTCCTTCGTTTTTAAGTTTTCTGATGATTGAAGCAAGGTTGTGCTTTGAATAAGCGTCGATGCCTTTTGTAGGCTCATCAAGCAGCAAAATCCGCGGCTTGAGCAAAAGCAGTTTTGCTATGGCGCATTTCTGTTGTTCGCCGCCGCTCAGGTCATAAGGGTGCCGCTCAAGCAGATCTTCTATACCGAGCAAGGCGGAAACGCTGCTTATCATTTCATCTTTTCCCTGCGATGAATATTCCATGACCTTGCAGATTTCTTTGAAATCCTCTTTTACGCTGCTTTTAAGAAACACCGTCTGCGGATCCTGCGGCAAAAGGGCGATATTGTGCCTGTAAAGACTTCCGTTTTTATACTCTTTGAGCTTTTTGCCGTCAATCTCGATTTTGCCCCTGTACGCTTTATTGACGCCTGCAATCACGTTGAGCGCGGTGGTTT
>JAEEGI010021601.1_pt1 | contig 12783 bp, 9 predicted proteins | sample 8958751 | NCBI WGS metagenome assembly JAEEGI01 (sample SAMN16246545, study PRJNA631951) | gut metagenome | biome: gut microbiome; feature: rumen; material: KS-attached | host: Bos | place: Iran: Karaj | collected 2018-10 | reverse complement strand
AAGTGATCGACAGGATCCTTGACTACCACCCCCGTTTTCCGGATAGCTACGACGGCTGCGATTCCTACAAATGCGGCGATCCCGAAGCGGAATGCACGGGCATTGTCACGGCGCTGACGCCGACTATCGACGTCATCCGGAAGGCGATCGAACTGCATGCCAACCTGATCGTGGTTCATGAACCGACCTTCTATACTTCCGCAGATAAAAACGGCTGGTTCGAAGACTATCCAAATGAAGTCTATGAAGAGAAACGGAAGCTACTGGACGAGCATGGGATCGTCGTTTGGCGCGACCACGACCATATGCATGCCCATCAGCCGGATGCGATCTTTACGGGCGTCCTGAAATACATGGGCTGGCTGGAACACTCCCGTGTCGATACGGATACCGGTTCGTATGCGCACTTCCTGGTCGATGTCGAAGAGACGACGGTAAGAGAGATTGCTGGACAGTTGATCAACAGAATCGGCCTCAACGGCGTCCGCATCGTCGGCGATCCGGATTGCCCCGTAAGAAAGATCGCTCTGGTGGGACATCTGTTTCCAAGCGATTACCACAAGAAGGATGGCAGGACCGGAGAGTATTCCGTCAGTATCATTGAAACATTGGAAAAGGAGGTCGACCTGATCATTCCGGGCGAAGTCATCGACTGGACCGTATTGTCCTATATCCGCGATGCGAAACAGCTGGGAAAGAAGAAAGCGGCGATCTGTATCGGACATTTCAACTGGGAAGAACTCGGTATGAGATACATGAAAGACTGGCTGACCGGGCTGGTCGAAGAGAAAGTGAATGTCACTTATGTGCCAAGCGAAGATATGTATGACTTTATCGTCAAAGGAGGAGAATAAAAGAATGCTGATGAAAGAAATCATGCCCCTGCTGAAGATCCATGGACGTACCGTCTATGATGAAGAGAAAGAGGCTTTATACTGCAACTGGTCCCTCTCAGGTTTCAGCCTGGGAGTCAAGGGAACCTATCTCAAAGCGCATATCCTGGCCGATTCGGATCAAGTCCCGGGCATGCCGAATATGCCCCAGCCTCCGGCAGACTGGCCTTGCGTCGCTGTGGCGATCGGCGATGAACTGACGTTCCGTCAGGAATGCCGCGAGAACGACCAGTGGGTCACGCTCTGGGAAAGCGAAGAAGAAAAGAACCAGGAACTGCGTGTCCTCAAACTGTCGGAAAATGCCAGAGGCAAGATGGCGTTTGTTGAAGTGGAGACCGATGGGGAGTTCTATGCTGTCGAAGACAGACGCCCGACGATGGAAATCATCGGCGATTCGATTACCTGCGGTTTCGGCAACGAAGCGCCGAACAACGCGTTCGAGTTCAAGACTTCCGAGGAGAACGGCTGGATCACCTACGGCGCACTGGCTGCCAGGGAGCTGGGCTATGATCTTTCGATGATCTGCGAATCCGGTATCAGCGCTTCCAATCCGGAACACCCGCTGTTTCCGATGCACGCAATGGATCAGATCTACCGCTACACCGATGAGATGTATGCCAAGAAATATGGCAAGGATCTCGAAGAATGGGATTTCCGGAAACATCACAGCGACATCGTCGTGATCAACCTGGGCACCAACGATTCCAATCCGATCCGTTTCTATCGCGATTTCAATGAGATCGGGAATATGGAAAAGTGGTTCCACAAGCAGTACAAGGCTTTTGTGAAGCAGGTCAGAGAACTGAACGGACCGGATACCTATATCTGCTGCACCCTGGGTTCGATGGACTACTATCTCTATCATCACATCCGGGATGTCGTAGCTGAACTGAAAGAAGAGACAGGAGATCGGAAGATCTGCTGCTTCGAATATATTCCGATCAATATGATGTTCGAAGGATATGGCGCTGCCGGACATCCTTCTGCCAAGACGCATGCGCGCATGGGCAGGGAACTGGCTGCGTACATCCGCAAGTATGTATTAGGAGAATAATATGATAGGAGAGAAACTGGAACGCATCACCCGCTGGCAAGCTCCCGCATTGGCAGAGGATATGCCGCATGGCGACATGCCGGGAGACAAGATCAAGATCGGCGAGGAACACGTATATAAAGCTGCAAAGATCTTCCCAGCCTTGCTGGAAGAACTGAAAAACTATAAAGACCGGAACAAAGTCGTTCTTTCGGTCTTCGGAGGTTCCGGGGTAGGCAAGAGCGAGATCGCCTCCCTACTGGCGTACTATCTGAACGACAGCGGTATCAGGGCTTATGTCTTATCGGGAGACAACTATCCCAGACGCATCCCTCTGTATAATGATGCGGAACGTCTTTCCATTTTCCGCAGCGAAGGTTTGAAGGGTCTGGTTTCTTCCGGAGAGTATGCACCGGATGTTCAGAAAACATTGGACGGACTCTGGAAGGACGAGACCGATGCCGACCCCGCGAAGGTGCAGGAATACCCGTGGCTGGCTGCCTACCAGAAAGCCGGGAGGGCGGCGCTGAGCGAGTATCTCGGAACGTCGAAGGAACAGGATTATGAACAGCTGAACGCGATCCTGGAAGCCTTTAAAGAAGGACAGGAAACGGTCTATCTCAAACGCATGGGACGCAGCGAAGAAGAACGCTGGTACGATGCGATCGATTTCACCGATACCGATGTGCTGATCATCGAATGGACCCATGGCGGAAACAAGGACCTCCATGGCGTAGATATCCCGATCCTGTTGAATTCCACGCCGGAAGAGACCAGGGAACACCGCCGGCTCCGTGCCCGCGATGGCAAGACGGATTCCGCATTTACCACGATGGTCCTGGAAATCGAACAGGCAGAACTGATGGAACGGGCCAGAACAGCCAGGATCATTCTCTCCAAGAGCGGCGATTTCCTGGATCCGAAAACATTTTAGGAGACAATCATGGAAGAAAGAAAAATGGGAATTGGGACGCTGCTGAATGCATATCCGGATTCGGTAGGAGGAAAGCTGTCCGATATCGTCACATTACTGAAACGGCCGGAATTCCAGGATGCGTTCCGTTCGTTCTATATCCTGCCCAGCGTCTTCAATACCGATCTGGACCGGGGTTTCTCGCTGATCGATTATGAACTGAGCGAGACCTATGCTTCCCCGCAGGATATCGAAGATCTTCATGAACTGAAGATCGACCTGCTGATGGATTTCATCCTCAACCACATTTCCGTCTTATCTCATCCGTTCCAGGACATCATCAGAAACGGCGATGCTTCGAAGTACCGCGATTTCTTTATCGACTGGAACAAGTTCTGGGAAGGTCATGGAACGATGAACGAAGAAGGCTACATCGTCCCTGATCCGGAAGTGATCAAAGACATGTTTTTCCGCAAAGCGGGACTGCCGATCCTGATGGTGCGTTTCCCGGATGGAAGGGATGTGCCTTACTGGAATACCTTCTATCAGGAAGTGATCTACAATCCGGTCGATCCTCTGGCTCTGGTCAGGGAACTGGATATGCAGTATGAAACAGCTGTATCGGTAAGCAGGAAGGTCAATGAAGCATTGCAGAAGAAAACATCTCTGGATGAACTGGATCTGGGCGATCAGAACCGTTATCTCGATCAGATGAAAGACTATCTCAATGCCCATCGCAGCTACCTGGGCCAGATGGACCTCAATATCAAGTCTCCTCTGGTCTGGGACTATTACCGCGATACCCTGCAGAAACTTTCCGACTACGGAGTCGCGATCGTCCGTCTGGATGCGTTTGCCTACGCTCCGAAAGAAGTCGGGGAACGCAATTTCCTCAACGATCCGGGAACCTGGGAACTCTTGCAGAAGATCGACGATATCGCTTCCGGCCTGGGACTGACCCTGCTGCCGGAGATCCATGCTTCCTATGGAGAGAAGACCTACAAACTGCTGGCTGACAAAGGCTATATGGTCTACGACTTTTTCCTGCCGGGGCTGATGATTGATGCCTTCTTGAGAAAGAACGGAAGCTATCTGAAGAAGTGGATCGACGAGATTACCGATAATAAAATACGTACCGTCAACATGCTGGGCTGCCACGATGGCATACCGCTTCTGGATCTCAAAGGCCTGCTGCCGGAAGAAGATATCCGGAACCTGATCGATGCCGTCGTCGCCCGAGGAGGCTATGTCAAGGATCTCCATGGCGCCAAGAATGTCTACTACCAGGTAAATGCGACCTACTATTCCGCCCTGGGAGAGAACGAAAAGAGGATGCTGACGGCACGGGCGATTCAGATGTTCATGCCGGGCAAGCCGCAGATCTGGTATCTGGATCTCTTTGCCGGAAAGAATGACTATGAAGCGATGAAACGCGCCGGCGTCGGAGGTCATAAAGAAATCAACCGGAGCAATCTTTCTTTGCAGGAAGCGGAAGCAAAGCTGAACGAAGAAGTCGTGAAGGAACAGCTGGAACTTCTGCGTTTCCGCAACACCTGCCCGGTATTTACCGAAGATGCCAAGATCAGCGTGGAATGCAACGGATCCCTGCTGGAAATCTGCTGGCAGAACGCCGCCGGCAAAGTCACGTTGAAAGCCGATCTGGCAAAGGATACTTACGAGATAGAAAAGGAGTACTGAGATGGCATTTAAACAGATCAAAAAGATGATCACTGCCGATAATGGCGACATCTACTACGAATTCGAGGATCAGGGCTACCAGATCCTCTACACTCAGCCGGCGAATGGGATACAGTCCAATCTGATCAACTATGGATTCACGGGTCCGACCTTCCTGGTTTTTCCTGACAGGAAAGTCGATTTCGTCGGGTTGAAACGGTTGATCGAACAGAGCGGGCTGAAGAAAGCCGCCATGGAGAATGGCGTGGGTATCGCTCTGGTAAATCCGAAGTCAGAGAACTGGAAAGAGGAAGAGAAAGGCGCTTATGAGGCGGTGACCGCGAATCTGGGGATCGCGCAGATGAATTTCCGTGACGGTCTGGCCGTCATGAAGAATGAGGCGATCCCGGATGAACAGTCATACAATATCCTGGGTTCCTGCGTGCGCATGTATGCCTATGGTTTCGGTACAGGCGCAGATTATCTGGCAAAACATTATCTGAAGAAAATCAGCGGGAATATCCTGATGGGCGATTTGGGCACAGCCGATGTGACTCCGGTCTGCGTGACCTTGAAAGATCTCTCCGTCCTGCCGGAACCGGAAAAGACGGACATCCATGTCGTATCGATCGGCAATACCGAGGAACAGAACGCGATCCTGAAAGAATACTGCGAAGATGTCCTGGTCAGAGAGGATCTGGATCTGGAGCGTGATTTTCAGGAATATGTAGGCAGCTACCGCCGCTGGGTCGGAAGGATCATGAAAGCTTACAACTATGAACAGGAAGGCATCGTCTGCAAAGCGGAGTCGGTGATGCTGCCGATCGCGGAGGACAATCAGAGCTTCCGCAGAGGACCTTTCATGCGCAATACCGAGCACAAGGTCGGCTACGTGACTTTTTACGACAAGGATATGGATGTATATCATGAGAAGCACCCATTGATGCTGGTGTTCCACGGAGGCGGCGATACGGCGATCGCTACGGCATCTCTGGCGGAATGGCCGGAGATCGGTCAGGAAGAAGGGTTCATCACTGTCGCGGTAGAGATGCATATGAATGTTTCCGCTCTGGAAGTCGCATCCCTGATCGATCATCTGCAGGAAGAATATGCAATCGATGAAGAAAAGATCTATGCGACCGGCTTCTCGATGGGCGGCATCAAGAGCTGGGATCTTTTCCAGCAGGTTCCGGAACGCTTCGCCTGTCTGATGCCGATGGATGCGGTCGATTATCCGGGAATGAACTGCTTCTTCGGCCGTACCGAGAAAATCAATGAGGATGTCATGGTGCCGCTGCTTTATGTTGGCGGCGTCGCTTCCCCTCTGGTCGAACTGCCTTTCCAGCATGACCGCGGTATCGCCCGGATGAAATATCTGGCCAAGGTCAATGACCTGAAGCAGGAGTTCGATCTGAAGATCGAAGAGAAGGAACAGTGGGAAGATCCGTATCTTGGCTGCAAGGGCGAACGGGTGGAAGAACTCCATGACGAGATGTTCCCGGAGAGCAGATATTTCGCGCACTACTACGATTCCAAAGACGGCAACTGTTATACCTGCCTGATCGCGATCACCGAACACAAGCATGAGATCCGTCCGTTCACGAACCGCTACGCCTACCGGTTCGCAAAACGGTTCCGCAGAAAAGACGGAAAGATCGTGATTGAATAAAAAGAAGAAAATGTTTTTAAAAAGATGTCAGAATCCCCTGACATCTTTTTATTGATGTTAACATAGTATTGATGAACAAACTAAGAAAGAATATCGATATGCTGAATGGCAGACTCTTCAGCAACATCCTGCTGTTTTCTCTGCCGGTCATGGCTTCCGGCATCATTCAGCTGCTTTTCAATACGATCGACATGATCGTCGTCGGCAAGTTTTCCGGGAGCGCTTCGATGGCGGCAGTCAGTTCGACCGGTTCCCTGGTTTCTTTGCTGACAAATCTGTTCATCGGTCTGTCGGTGGGGAGCAGCGTCTGTATCGCCAAGCGCATCGGTTCCGGGGATTTCGATTCCATCTATAAAGCGGTCCAGACTTCCATTACGCTGGCTGTCGCGTTCGGTCTGATCCTGATGGCAGGCGGCATCTTCTTTTCTAAGACGCTGCTGCTGATGATGAAATCGCCGGAAGATGTCATCGATCTCAGCGCACTGTATCTCCGGGTCTACTTTATCGGCATGCCGGCTACCATGGTCTATAATTTTGCGGCAGCCGTATTACGAGCCAAAGGCGATACGAAACGTCCTTTGCTGATCCTGTCGATCGCCGGCATCGCAAATGTCGTACTGAACCTGTTCTTCGTACTGGTCGTAAAGATGGATGTGGCGGGGGTCGCTCTGGCCAGCGCCATTTCGTCCTATGTTTCCGCAGTCATGGTGCTGATCGTGCTGATCAGCGATCCGGGCTATACCCGTTTCGATCCGAAGGATCTGTTTATCGATAAAGAAGCTCTGGTTGAGATCTCCAAGGTTGGCATCCCGGCAGGCATCCAGTCGACGCTGTTTTCTTTAAGCAATGTCGTCATTCAGTCGTCGATCAATGAATTCGGCAGCGTCGTCATGGCAGGAAACGGTGCGGCATCTTCTGTATCCAATTTCGTCTACAATATCATGAATGCGTTCTATCAGAGCTGTCTGACGTTCACCAGCCAGAATATCGGAGCAGGCAAGATCGACCGGGTCGGCAAGATCCTGCTGGTCTCGCTGCTTCTCGTTGCGGTATTCGGCGGAACGATGGGCAACCTGTTCTATCTGTCCGGCAGGACGCTGCTGAGTTTCTATTCGAATGATGCGGAAGTCATCGAAGCGGGGATGGTCCGTCTGGCGTATATCTGCATCCTGTATTTCATCTATGGCATGATGGATATCTTCGTGGGATCGCTGCGGGGCATGGGCGTGTCCATGCTGCCGATGATCGTATCCTTGCTGGGCATCTGCGCGTTCCGGCTCTTATGGGTCGATACTTATTTTCAGAGTCATCACACCGTCGAAGGCCTGTATCTTTCCTACCCGGTCAGCTGGATCATCACCTGTACGATACAGGGACTGCTTTGCCTTTTTACTTATCAGAAACTGAAACGGCAGCATAAAACAAAAGAAGAAACGGCATGACCGTCTCTTCTGTCGGCAAATAAACAACGGATCCAATGATCCGTTGTTTTGTTTATGATCCGATCTCGTAGAAGCGGATCCAGAGTCCGTCTTCTTCGACGTTTCCCGTACCGTAGAAATGGTTCCGATGCAGGATCGGCGCCAGACAGGGACTGTCGGTCAGAAAGGTCGGAACGGTCCGGAAGGAGCGGGAAGGCTTGTTTTCCATCCAGCCATTGTTTTCGATATAGATATGGCAGTCGTTTCCTTCCTTGTCTTTTCCGGTCAGGACATAGCGGGCGGAAAGATGACGCATATTGCTCGGGTCAACGATCTGCGTATCCACGCCCCATGGTTCGACGATGCCATGGAACAGTTCGCAATCGACGGTTCCGGCAAACGGGATCATCGACACCTCGCCAAGCTCCGTCTCCATGCGGAAGCCTTGGCCGGTGATATCGATGTGGATCTCCAGCAGTGCCTTACTCATCTTTCGAGGTGAATCTCGGCGCTCCAAAGAGCCGTACCACGTAGTTGTTGCTTAAGAGCTTGTCGTAGTAGTAATAGAATTTCTCCTGTTCCTCTGCCGGGATCATCGCGGAATGATTGTTCAGGTTGATGATGTCGAACTTGTCGGCATAGGCTTTCCATTCAGGCAGGCCTGGACCGTTCGGATCGCCGGTGGCAGCGAAGTTGTACCAGTAGTTCTGGATCAGTTCCATGAAGTCGTAGTCGGCACCGACCCAGTGGTAAGGGAAGAACGGGTTCCTTTCGCCATGATCGACTCTGCCAAAGACATACGGCATTTCCGCACAGTGCGGCGAACCGTCGTTGTGACCTCTTTCGGTTTCATTCTCCTTGCTCATGAGCCAGATGAAAGCTTTGTTGACGCCCTTGGCATAGGTCAGTTCGCCAAGTTTTGCCGAACCTAGAAGCATGATATCGGAAGCGATGGTGGAAACCTGTTTTGCCGCTTCGATCTTGTTGGTAGCAGGATACCAGCGTTTCATATCCTCGTAGGCATCGGCGAACGCATCTTTCAGGTATGCGTCATATTCTTCCAGGGAATACTCATCGGCTTTGACGGCCGGGAATTCCTGGGCACAGGAACCCATCAGCACATCGAAATCATTGAATTCATGATTGTCCATGATCTCGCTGTAAGGTTTTGGAATAAATTCGCCATCGACGCAGAAACTGAAGCCGAAGCCCATCGGACCGATCCCCTTGGATCTCTGGAATTCCTCGTACTTGTCAAAGAGTTCCCAGGCATCTTTTGTTCTGAGTTCCTCAATGCTCTTGCAGCCGATGTAGCTCATATACTCGACGCCAAGGTCTTCCATCCTCTGTCTCGGACCCGGCTGCATGAAGCCCCAGTAGATCGGGCCGGATTCGATCGAGACCCGATTGATGACGCCTTTCATCAACGGAGAGGCATGCAGAGCGCCGGTACCGGCAGCGCCGCCGGACTGGCCGGCTACGGTAATGCGATCCGGATCGCCGCCGAACTGGGCGATGTTTTCCTTGACCCACAGGCAGGCTTTGCGCATATCGTACAGGGCATAGTTGCCGCAGGTTCCGCCGGTCTCCGCCGTCAGTTCGGGATGAGCGAAGAAACCGAAGAAACCCAGACGGTAGTTGATCGTCACGACGACGATATCTTTCCGTTTAGCGAAACCGATGCCGTCGCAGACCACTTCGCAGCCGCTGCCCGCCACCATGCCGCCACCATGGATCCAGATAAAGACCGGCAGTTTGTCTTCCGCGGTCTTGGCCGGTGTCCAGACATTCAGATAGAGACAGTCTTCTTCGTACTGGGAAGGAGCCAGGAACTGCGGAACGCCATGGACATTGGCCGGCAGGTCCGCCTGTTCCATGACATGCTGGATGGCTGCCGCCGAATACTGGGTCGCCTTGCGTACGCCTCTCCAGCGTTCCGGATCTTCCGGATGCCGGAAACGGCGATCGCCGATTGGCGGAGCGGCATAAGGGATGCCCTTGAAGATCTTGACGTTCTCTTCGATGTAGCCTTGCAGCCAGCCTTGTTTGACTAATACTTTTGCGTTTTCAAAATTGCTCATATCGTTCTCCTTTTTGTTTATTTCTTCAACAGATATTCGATGCCTTCATAGGCGTGAGGGGTCCAGAAATTCCAGTCATGGATGCCGGGACCTTCGACATAGGTAAAGTCCGCGTTCTGTCTTTTCAGGAAGTCGCGCATCTTGCGGTTAGGTTCCAGCAGGAAATCTTCGGTTCCGCAGGCCATGAAGATCTTCGGATTTTCGATCCCTTTTTTCTTGTTTTTCTTGTACAGGACTTCCGGATTGTGCTCGGATTTTTCGGCTTTTTCCAGATCGCCGAAGGCATTGACGTAGTACTCGTAGTTGGCCATGACCGGGTCTTTCATCGTCGGCTTCATATTCTTGAGCTGGTAGATGATCAAAGCGGAAGACAGCGCCATGATGCCGCCGAAGGTCTCCGGATACTTCAGACCGGTATGCAAGGCACCGAAGCCTCCCATGGAAAGGCCACCGATCAGGGTATCTTTCTTCGTCAAGGCGATATGGAAAGTGTTGCGCAGGTAATTCACCAGGTCTTCTCCGATGAATTCGCAATAGTGGTGACCGGTCGCTTTCTTATCCAGATAGAAGTCCAGACCGCCGCTGGGCATGACGACATTGAGATTGTATTTCAGCGAAAAATCGGCGGCATTGGAATTATAGAGCCAATCCGTGCAGTCGCCGCTGTAGCCATGAAGCAGGATCAGCGTTTTTGCCGGCCGCTGGTAATACGGATTTCCCTGTATCATGAAAGCAGGAAGATCCTGATCGACCAGATGGATATAGAACTCTCCGTTTCTGGCCAACGCATTGGAACGGAATCTGACAAAATGAGTGGACATGACAAAAATCTCCTTCAGCATCATTTTAGAAAATGCAGATTTAGGTTCATATCAAAAATGTGTCATCGGTTTTTGACTTTGACTGTTTCTGTCGGGAAAGCATGACGCTGCATTCAATTTTGAAATACCAGTGCTTTTTTTTGAAAGTAATCGACAGGCAAAGCATGATTAAATGGATTTACAAAGAACAACAAGGAGGCTTTCTTAATGAAAAAACTAATCGTTCTTTTATTAACTGCTCTTATGCTCTTCTCTGTCACGGCATGTGGCGGCAAAGAGGAAGGCAACACTGGAGAAGTTCCGACGATCACTCTTGATATGTCCACGCTCTTCATCGTTCCTTCTTTGGAAGCAACTCAGAAGGTCGAAGATCAGTTGAATGACTATCTGCTGAATACTTTGCATGAAGATTTCAAAGTACATCTCGTCATCACGGCGATCGGCGACTATTTCCAGAAGATTCCGATGGAACTGGCCAGCGGCGGCGAAGATGCACCGGATGTCGTACAGGTCTTCTCGGTTTCCGACTGGGCGAACCAGGGCTACATCCTTCCGTTGGATGAATACCTCGACAACGAACTGAAACCGACGTATGAAATGATCAAGCCGATCATGGGCAACGGCAGAGTCAGCGGACAGACTTATATGATGCCGCGTTACTTCGGTACCGTTCTTGACTGGAAGTGGATCTACAACAAGGAACTGGTAGATGCTGCCGGTATCGATGTTTCCAAGATCAAAGACCTGGATACGCTGGGCGAAGCTCTGGCTGAACTGAAAGTCGCTTATCCTGATGAGCACTTCCTGGTCTACTGCAACCAGTTCGACCGTATCCTTCAGTCCAAGACTCACACTTCTCAGGTAGGCACATATACAGCAACTGTCGGCGACAGCACGACGCTGTACAACTACTACGAGACCGATGCCTTCAAAGAGGCAATCTACAAGGCTTATGATTTCCGTCAGAAGGGCTATGCCGATCCGGAAGGTTCCGCAAATACCCTGAGCCATGACGCAGTCGTCATGGGCGGTTCATCCAAGGGCGTCATCATGGGTCATTCCAACGATGTCGACTCGATCGCTTCCATGTTCACGAAGACGGCGGACTATGGCGATGGCCAGACGCATGAATTCGGCGCTGTGACGATCGCAATCGATGACCTGGCAACAGATACGTTAGGTATCGGTATCGCTCACTACTGCAAGAATCCGGACAAGGCTGCGAAATTCATCAACCTGCTTTACACGGACAAGTTCGTCTGGGACTGCCTGATCTTCGGTGCGGAAGGACAGGACTATGAATGGAATGAAGATCATACCAAGATCAGATATCCGGAAGGCTTAGACTTCAACAGCGTACCTTACAACTGCATGTACTCCTGCGGTATGATCGGTAACGGTTTCGATTTCTTCCTCGAATATGAATCCGGAAACGAGACCGGTTCCAACGGCGAATACGGCAAGATCCTGTTCGAACAGGCTGGCGTACCGCCACTCTACGGTTTCATCCCGAACAACGAGAATGTCATGAACGAAACGACTGCTGTATCCAACGTTGTCGAGCAGTATGTCAACGTCCTGACTTATGGCGATGTCAATCCTGATGAGAAGTATCCGGAATTCCTGGCTGCTTTGAAGGATGCCGGCATCGACAAGATCGTTGCTGACTACCAGGCACAGGCTGATGCTTGGCTGAAAGGTGAATAATCGTTATACCGTAAACGATACACAAAGCGGATGCCAAGCATCCGCTTTTTTGTATAATTAAGAGAGATGAAGAATTCTTTTATCCGCAAGGTCGCTATCCTGCTGGCAGGGGTGCTGATCACTTCGCTGATGTTTTTTATGGCGATGTCTCTAACGTATAAGACGTTCTATGAACAGAGCGTTTTAAATGTGACGGAAAGGATCTCTTCCAACTGGTCGGGCGATATCGATCGGCGTCTGAATACACTGTATGAACATATCTATGACCTGAGTGCGACGGTCTACAACAACTGCGCCGTCCACAGCGGTTCCGAGGAAATGGATCTTGCGACCCGTAAGATCGTTCAGGATGCCTTGCAGTCGAAACTCATCGCTTCATCCGATCTGACGGTCGTTTTCGTCACCGACACGGAAAGCGACCTGTATTTCTATTACAGCAACAGTATGCTGTCGAAACCGCAGAACAGCGCATTGAAACTGTTTGCGCAGCGGTACTGTCTGGAACATTCTTCTTCCATCGGCAGCAAGACCTGGGAGATCATCCGTGTGCTGGATGAAGGCTACTATT
>JAEEGI010021595.1_pt1 | contig 12784 bp, 7 predicted proteins | sample 8958751 | NCBI WGS metagenome assembly JAEEGI01 (sample SAMN16246545, study PRJNA631951) | gut metagenome | biome: gut microbiome; feature: rumen; material: KS-attached | host: Bos | place: Iran: Karaj | collected 2018-10 | reverse complement strand
TTTTTAGCGCTGCAAAGTTACTGCTATTTTTTGAACTGGCAAGGGTTTTAACCAATTTTTTTTCAAAATAAATTGCGCACAAATTCTCAATTGGTGCTATCTACCACAGCATCAATGAGTTATGAAAATGGGGTTGCTCGTTAGTTCAATAGCCAGGTGGCGATGGCCCAAATGGCAAAAATAACGAGTGCGATAAAAGTAGCCGTCCACAACGGTTTATACTTCACCACATAGAGCCCTTGCTTGGGCACGTCGGCCTTGGCAGGCTTTTCGTTGGCGATTGCAAGCTTGTGCTCATCGATAGGCTCGATGGGCTGTTCCTCTTCCTTATATAAATATGCTTTCATTGTCTTGTTTGAGTTTAATTTTCGCTGCAAATTTACTTCAAATCCTGCAAATGGGCAACACTGACATGATTTTTGATGAGAAAAAGTTGTCTCATTTTGGTTGCCACATGAGCCGCAACGCATTAATAACGCAAATCAGAGCAACTCCCACATCGGCAAAGACGGCCTGCCACATGTTGGCGAACCCCAATAAGCCCAGTATCATGACAAGTAGTTTCACGATGATGGCAAGGCTGATGTTTTGGCGGACAATGCTACGTGTGCGCTTGCCAATGTTCACGGCATCGGCCACACGCGAGGGCTGGTCGGTCTGGATGACCATGTCGGCAGTTTCAATAGCCATGTCTGAGCCAAGGTTACCCATGGCGATGCCCACATCACTTGCTGCCATCACTGGCGCGTCGTTGATGCCGTCGCCGACAAATGCGACCCGTTTGCCGTCTTGCTTGAGCCGTTCGATATGCTCTACTTTGCCTTGTGGCAGCAGGTCGCCATGAGCCGTGCCGATGCCCAGCTTGTTGGCAAGCTGCAGGGTAAGTGCCTGTCTGTCGCCCGATAGCATGACTGTGGTGATGTGCTCTGCACTAAGTTCTTCGATAGCCCGTTGTGCGTCGTCCTTTGCCCTGTCGTTCAACGCGATGTATCCTGCAAACCGGCTGTTGACAGCCACTGCGACCATGGTACTGGCAATGTCATTTAACTCTGCTGGGTAATCGACACCCTCATTTTGCAGCAATCGTGTTGTTCCCACAAGCCATTTGTCTCTATTCACAGTAGCGCTTAGCCCATAGCCTGCAATGTTCTTTAGGTCTGTAACCTCGACAGCCGCAGGCTCTCGGTAGTCGATGATAGCCTGGGCAATGGGGTGGGGACTGACCTGCTCGATGGCAGCGACAATGCTGACCTGCTCATCGTTAAGTCTGCTGACCTGGCTCACGAGAAATTGGCCTGTTGTGAGCGTTCCTGTTTTGTCAAACACGACAGTATCTACCTGTGCGATGGCGTCCAGATAGTTGCTTCCCTTGAAGAGGATGCCGCGGCGCGAGGCGGCTCCGATGCCTGCAAAGTAGCTCAGCGGGATGCTGATGACCAGGGCACAAGGGCAAGAAATGACTAAAAAGATGAGGGCGCGGTGCAGCCATGTGGTAAAGTCGAAGTTCCAGGATGTATCGATGGCCGAGTAGAGCCACGGCAGCAGCACGACGAGCACTGCAAGCCCGACGACGATGGGTGTGTAAACCTTAGCGAAACGGTGAATGAAGAGTTCTGTGGGTGCCTTCCGCTCGCTGGCGTCCTCGACCATTGCCAGGATGCGCGACACGGCGCTCTCGCTGGCTGGCCTGATGGCTTTCAGCCTTACAGGACTCTCGATGACAATCATGCCAGCAAGCACCTCGTTGCCTTGGTCGATAATGCGTGGCAGGCTTTCACCGGTGAGTGCCGCCGTGTCAAATGCATGGGCGCCGTTGGTGAGAGTGCCGTCGATGGGCACGCGCTCCCCTGGCTTTACCTCAACGATGTCTCCGACTTTGACATCGGCGGGATTGACTGTTGTGCGCTCATCACCGCGCACGATTACAGCGTGGTCGGGCCTCAGGGCAATGAGCGACTTGATGTTGCTGCGGGCACGGCTCACGGCGCTGTCCTGCAGAGCTTCGCCAATGCAGTAGAGTGTCATCACGGCCACCGCTTCGGGATATTCACCGATGGCAAAGGCACCGATACTCGCTACCGACATCAGCAGGAACTCGTTGAACACCTCACCATCGCGGGCGGCCTCGATGGCCTCGCGCAGCACGCCGCATCCGGTAGGCAGCCATGCAATGGCATACCACAGGAGCCTGATCCAGCTGTTGCTGAACAATGAAACTTCCATGGCGCTCATGGCGATACCTGCCAGCAGCAGGGCGAGAGACAGGGCGGGTTTCCACCAGCTCATGCCATCTTCCTCGTCATGTTTACCGTCATGTGCGTGGCCGTCACAGCAGCTACAGCCGTGGCTACCGCAATGTTTCTCATGTTCATGATCGTTTGTTATCATTGCTTATATCTTTTTTTCGATGGCAAAGGTACAGAGAATCATGTGCAACCGGGTTGCAAAGTTGCATCCGGCTGAACAAGAGCCTGTGATAGAGAATCTTGGAATTTGGAATCAGTACAGCAATCGGGCAATGTGTGCCGAGCCTCGTTTACCGGTGGCGATGCGTTTGAACAAGTGCTGCGTCAAGGGACCAACCAACCAGCGCCAGCGGCGGTTATTCTGATAGGTCTCTTGCAGGTTGGAATAGGCCTCACGGCACAGTGGCTTGGCCAGTTCGGGACAGCCTTCGCGTTCATACTGTGCTGCAAGTACCATGCGGCGGTATTCCAGCAGTCGTTCAAACCGCAGTTTGTGTGTCTTCTTGAGCTGTGAGCAGCGCACCTCGTTTTTCATGATGTCGATGACATACTCCCACTGACCTTGCCTGCTGTGGAACTCGGTGCCGGTGATGGAGTCAGCCCCGTTGTGGTTGACCGTGACATGGGATTTGCCGCCCATATAGGCAACGTGAGGACGGGCAAGCAGCAGACGCAATCCCAGTTCCCAGTCGTTCCAGCCAGGCAGGTTGATGTTCCACCCGTCGGTAGCGGCAAAAAACTCCCTCCTGACGGCATAGCGCTGCGTCGCCAACTGGCCGTGCAGGATGTGCTGGGCAAACAGGTCGCGCTTGCTGAATGGGGACTGGCGTTGCGAGCCGTCGGGGAAGATGAGGGTTGATCGGGTGCTGATGAGGTCCAACGGACGGCCTTTGCGCTCGGCGCGCTCAATGACTTTGACATAAGACTCCACCAGCTTCTCGTCCATGAGGTCATCGCTGTCAAAGAACATCACCCAGTCGCCGGTGGCGTGTTCAAAACCTCGGTTGCGTGCCGCTCCGGCAGTGTGGTGTGCCTCGTTGGTGATGACCACGTTGAACCCCTCGCCAGGGTGCTCTTTCTTGAAAGTTTCCAGCACCCGCAGCGTGTCGTCGGTGCTGTCATTATCTACAAGGACCACCTGCAACGGGCGGTAGGTTTGCGCCACCACGCTTTGTAATGTGGCGGGAACAACCGATGCGCGATTATAGACGGGTATGATAATCGATACTTCCATAAATCGGTGTAAAGATACTGCTTTTTTTGAGAAGTTCAAAAAATAATACTAATTTTGCCCGCAATGAAGATACTATTTGCAGGAGATGCAAGCAACATGCACAACTGCCTGGCACAGGAGTTGCGGCGCATGGGACATGAAGCGGTGGTGGCATCCGACGGCTCGCGCTGGATGGATACCCACCGCGATATCAATTTGTTGCGCCGTCCTGGCAAATTGGGCGCATTGCGCTATTTGATGGATGTGTATCGCGCTCTGCCTCAGATGCAAGGCTTTGACATCGTCGAGATTGCCTCCCCGATTTTCCTGCGCCTTCGTCCTCACCGCAATGCCAAGGTCTTTGATTACCTAAAGGCGCACAATCGCTGCATGGTCCTGTCTGCCCTGGGCACCGATGTGGTCTATTATGACGCATGCCACGACGGTCACACTTTCCGCTATAGTGACTACATGCTCGGCGATGAACCGTCGCCCTATGTTGGCTCAAGTGAATATATAGCTCAGCAACAGGACAACTGGAAGCAGCCCTTCATGCGAGAGCACAATGACTATATCGTTTCCGGCATTGACGGGGCAGTGGCCTGCCTGTATGAGTATTATGCCGTCTATCGCCCTTTGTTGGGCGACAAGGTGGCCTATGCCGGCATTCCCATCGATATTGAGGCCTTGAGCTACCGCCCCCTGGAACAGGCTCCTGACAAGCTGCGGTTGTTCATCGGCATCCAGCGTGACCGCCATGTCATCAAGGGAACCGACAAACTCCTGGCGGCGATGAAGCGCGTCCATGACCGTTACCCGGCGATTACCGAGCTCGAGGTGGTTGAAAATCTGCCCTACGATGAATACACACGCCGCATGCGGGCATCTCACGTCATTCTGGACCAGCTTTACAGCTACACGCCCGGCACCAATGCCCTGATTGCCATGGCGCAAGGCTTGGTGGCCGTCTCGGGTGCCGAACCGGAATATTATGACTTGATTGGCGAGACCGCTAACCGTCCCATCGTCAACGTGTCGCCGCTGGTCGAGGGCGACATTGACAAGAAGTTGTCATGGCTTGTTGAGCACCGCGACCAAATGCCCCAAATGGCAAGGGCCAGCCGTGCCTTTGTCGAGAAGCACAATGCCGTTGCCGTTGTTGCACAGCGCTATCTCGATTTCTGGAACAAGCTTTTGGCAGGTAAACAGTAACTAAAACAATTTCTTTACTTGGCCAGACAGGACAACAGCGGACTGAGGCATAGCCTCAGCCCACTGAACTGTGTTTTGTTAAGGGAATGGCCTTATTTGGCAAGCAGGATGTCGATGAGTGTGGTTACATCACTGATGTTGATTTCGCCATTATCGTTCACATCGGCTCGCTTCCTCGTGTCGGCGTCAACATTACCTCCTAACAAAATATCGATGAGTGCGGCTACATCACTGATGTTCACCTCGCCGTCACCGTTCACGTCACCCTTGAGGAAACTATACTGGCTGGTGATGTCGGCAACGGTATATTTGTTGGTCGTGGAGGTGATTTCCAGATAGATGTCACCGCTGATGCCAGTCACGTCAACGCTCTGGTGCTGATTGTCGCCTTGACTGAGGACGACATTGAACACATAATCCTCGCTATCGATGTTGAAGGTGCGGTAGTAGAACTTTTGTCCCATTACAGTCTTGGTGGAGGTTACATTTACTCCAGGCCAAGTGTCGCTGATGGCTCCCGTGCTGTCCCAGGCGTAGATATAGACGCTATTCCAGTTGTTGGGCGCCACGGTCGGGTCTTTGAGATAGACGGTGGCGGTATAGGGCACGAAGCCATGGAAGATGTATTCGCGCTGTACCACATTGCGCACCTTGCCCTCATAGAGAACACCTGCAGTGAGCACGGTGTTATCGGTAAATGTGAGGTGCACCTGACCGACGGCTTGCGGGCTGTTGGCAGTGGGCGTTGTTCCATTGGTGGTATAGACGATAATCGCATCACTCTCGCTGGCGGTAACAGTGACGTTAACACTGCCTTGATACTGGCCGCTAGGTTTGTCGATGGTCAGGGTGGGGGCGGGCGAGGTGTAGTTGGTTACCTCATGATGCCAGGTGCCGTCAATGTAGTAGCCGTGGTTGCGGAAGGTCAGATCGCTGGTCTGCTGCCCGTCGGTGACAAAGATGATGCCTGTCGGGGCGCCGGTATTGGTGCCTTCATAGGTCCATTTCCAGATTTTGCGCGTGCCGTCGCTGGTGGTACCCATCAGTGTCATTGCCTTGCCTGGCCATGTGCCGCCGGTGAAGTTGCTGCTGCTGTTCCATACCCATGTTGTCACGCTGCTCACGTTCATGCCGGTTTCCAGGAACACACTCATGTCGTCTTCCTCGCAGCTGGGCTCATAGACGTCAACGGGCGTCACAGGCGATGTGCCGTTGCCCTCGCCGTCGTTGCTCGACAGTTCCTCCTGGGTGCCGTCATAGCTGAGTACCGTGCCGGCGTTGGCACTGCTGGTGTAGAGGTAGGGACCGTCTTGGCCGATTTTGCCCGGGGCAGGGGTGAGGCTCGTTGACAGCACATAAATGCGCATGTTGCCCTTGCCGCTGCATGATGTGGTGGTCAGGGTGCCGTTGGTTACGGTCTTCACGTCACCCGTCACGCAGTCGGTGTAGGTGCCGTTGAGGACTCCCGTGAAGGTGGCGGGGCCATTGATGGTCACCAGTACATAGCTGTCGGTATTGCTGTCGGTGTAGCGGCGCTTGAAGGCATAGCCGCCGTTGGATGAGCAACCGCTGGTGCTATACTGGCCCTTGCGCAGGGCGGGCACGGCCTGGCGGATGCGGTTGAGGCGCTGCAAGTGCTTTACCAGGGGCTTGGATAAAGTGGCGGCGAGGTTGCCGGTGGCGCCACTTGCCTGTCCGAAGTCGCTGACGTTGACATTACCCTTGATGTAGCCGCCATAGTAGGCACGGCCGCTGTCCTTGAGCGAGCCGTTACCACCCGGATCGATGGTCTTGCCGGCCTTGAACTCGATTTCGCTGCCGTAGTACAGGCAGGGGATGCCGCGGAAGGTGAACATCAGCGACAGGTTCTCGGCCCACTGGTCGGTACCCTCATTGAAGCGGATGTTGTCGTTGGGGCCGGGGCTGTAGTCGTGGCTGTCGACATAGACCACGTTATAGGTGGCGTCGTTGTAGTATTTGTCGCCATTGATGGCAAGGTTCCACACACTGCCGATGTTGTGGAACGAGTAGTGCACGGGGAAGTCGATGACGTTCAGTCCCGAGGCGCGGCTCACGTCGGGCGTGTGATAGTCGTTGCCGTTGAGTACGGCGTTGCTCGATGTGGGCATGGAACTGCTGGTTTCGGTGCTGTTGTCGGCATACATCTGCTGGCAGGAGCCGATGTTGTCCAGTGAACTCAGGTTGGTGCTCTCATAGATGGCAATGTTGTCCCAGTAAGTCGGGTCATTGTTCCAACTGTAGCTCTTGTTCTCGGCCCAGGTGTAAAAGTAGGGCGAGAGGACGGGCTGGTTGCGGTAGGTGACGCTGCCCTGGAAACGGGCACACACCTCGGTACACAGGTAGAAGTCGGCACCGTTCAGGCGCTTGCTGCGGTATTGCTCACCCAGTGCCTGAAAAGCGGGGATATAGATTTTGTTGAACGTCAGTCGTGCGATGTGTCCGCCGGTGTCGATGCGGAAGCCGTCAACACCCATTTTGATGAACGAGCCGTAGCAGTCGATGAGATATTGGGCCACGGCGGGGTTCTCGGTGTTCAGGTCCACGCAGTCGCCTGCGATTTGAGCCCACCAGCGGGTGTTGTCGTCCCAGTTGAATTGGCCGAAGTGGTGCCAGTGGTTGTGGATGTCGTGATTCTGCCCGTCGGTGTTCTTCATCTGCTTGAGACGTGCGTCATATTGCTGGCCTGAAGGCAAGTTATTGTAGTTTGTCGGCAGCAGGCCGCCCACCGAGTCGGTGGTGTAGGGCTTCATGCACTCGTTGATCTTGAATTGGTTTGCATTCCAGTCGCGGGTGAAGAGTTTGCACAAGTGTTCCTCGCCAAAGTTGCCCGTGTGGTTCAGCACAATGTCGAGCAGCACCTTCATGCCGCGGGCATGCGCCTCATCAACGAGTGTCTGGAAGGTCGTGTCGCCGCTCTCATAGCGGTGGTCAACGCGTGAAAAATTGCGGGCATGATAGCCGTGATAGTCAAGGCCCGAAGCATTCTCGACAATAGGCGTCACCCACACGGCTGTGAAACCCAGTGCCTTGATGTAGTCCAGCTTGTCGATCAGGCCCTTGAAGTCACCGCGCCAGCACGGGTCGCCATGATTGGCAGCAGCACCGTCCCAGCACTGCGCATTGTTGCCAGGATCGCCGTCATAGAAGCGAGTGGTAATTACAAAGTAGATGCTCTCGTCGCGAAAGTCATCTCGCGGCCCCACAAATGCGGCCCACGCCTGCTGAGTGGCCATTACAGCCAACAACAGCAGCATGCTCAACTTGAAAATGGTCCTTCGGTTTTTCATATTGCACAAATTTTAAAAACGTGTGTAAATATACTCATAATAAATACCTGTAATAACTTTATTCCCCGATTTGTGGTCATTTTTCTCATGCAATCGTTTGCATAGGGTGGGTATAGTTAAGGTCCTTAAGGGCTCTAAAGACCTTAAGGACCTTAAAGGTTTAACAACTAACGGTTTAGTAACCGAAGATGTCTTCGAGGGTGAGGCGACGGATGGGAGCAATCTTCTCCAGGCCCTCGATGTCGAGTTCCTTCTCGTCACCCAGGATGAGGTAGCGGTAGGGCTTATTAGCCATGGACTGCTGTTCAAACTTCACGATGTCGTTAAGTTTGAGGTTGGGCAGTGCATTGAAGACTACCGAGTTGATGTCATAGTCCAGGCCCAGGCGCTGAGCATTCATGTAGCTGTTCAGGACGCCACCGCGAACAGTGCGACGGCTGGCCAGCTTCTTCATCAGCGACTCCTTGGCCAGAGCAAATGCAGCCTCGCTCTGGGGAATGGTGCCCACGATGTTGTTGAACTCGCGTACGCAGTCCATCATCTTGTCATTCTGGGTGATGATGTATGTCATGGCATACTCGGGATGTCCTTTCTCGTAGGGCTGACGGTAGTAGGCGGCTGCCGAATAGGCCAGACCGCGAGCCTCGCGCAGCTCCTGGAAGACGATACCGTTCATGCCACCGCCAAAGTACTCGTTAAACAGGTTAATCGTGGCAGCGTGCTCGGGAGCCCACTGGGTGCCCTCGTTGTGGTACTGTACCATGTAGATGTTCTTGGCCTCGTAGGGAGCCAGCAGGATTTCGGTTCTCGGGGTAGTCTGCTCCATGTAGGGGGTGCCCACGGGAACGGCAGCCAGGTTCTTCTTGGTCTTGTGAACCTTGCTCAGGCACTTGTTCAGTTCCTTCTCGGTCATGGGACCGTAATAAACCACGGTGTGCTTCATGTCACGCAGGCCCTTGACGAGGTTGATCAACTCGGCGGGCTTGGTGTTGCGCAGCTGCTGCTCGCTCATGATGTTGGTGTACTCGTTGCGGGGACCATACATGCCATATTCGTTCAGACGGTTGAAGCACTCGTCCTGGCTGCTCTTGGCATCGTTGCGGCTCTTGAGGATGACATCCACCATGCTCTTGTAGGCCTCCTCATCGACCTGTGCGTTCTGCAACAGGTCCTCGGCCAGCTTGAGTGCCTCGGGCATGTTTTCGCTCAGGCCGCTCAAGGTCAGGTAGGTCTCGTTGTCACTAACGTTCATCGAGATGTTGCAGGCCAGCTTGTACAAGCGCTGCTTGAACTCGGTAGCACTCATCTTCTTGGTGCCCAGGTAGTCCATGTAGCTCAGAGCTGTCTCATAGCGGTTGTCGGCGGTGTTGCCAAAGTCATACTTGTAGGTCAAGGTAAACAGGTCGTCCAGATTGTTGTGCTTGTAAAGCAGCGGCAATTTCTTGCTGGTCTGGCCTACGGTCATCTCCTTGCTGTAGTCCACAAACTGAGGCTGGATGGGCTCAACAATCTCGCTCAAGATGTTGCGAACGAAGTTGCTCTGAGTGTCGCGGTTGGTGGGGATGGGGGTAATGGTGGGCTTGTCGATCTTCTTCTCGGTGGTGTCAACGCCCATGCGCTTGTAAACGCACACAAAGTTGTTGTCCAGCAAGTGGCGGTTGGCAAAGTCCACGATCTGCTGTTTGGTCATGCCGGCCATGCGGTCAAGCTTGCCCACTTCCTGTGCCCAGTCAACATGGTTGATGAACGCGTTGACCAGTTGACGGGTGCGGGCGCCATTGCTGTCGAGGGCACGCAGATACTGCAACTTGTTGTTGTTGACCACGCTCACAAGCAGGTCATCGTCAAAGTTACCGGCACGCAACTTAGCCAGCTCGCCCAGCAGCAGTGCGCGCACTTCCTCGAGCGTCTGTCCCTCGTTGGGGTAGCCCAAGAGCAGGAGCATCGAGTAGTCGGTCATCTCATCGCTGTAAGCACCAGCGCCCATCACCTTGAGGGGCTGGTTCAGGTTCAGGTCGATAAGACCGGCCGTGCCGTTAGAGAGCATCTCGGCCACCACATTCATGGTGTCGATCTGCAGGGAGTTGCCGGCGTCGAAGCGCCATCCCAGGGCCACGAATTCAGCCTCTTGGCCAATGACGGTGGTGTCGATGGGAGTCGTGATGGGCTTGAGGGAAGCGAACTCGGGACGATAGAGGTTATTGTTGGGCTTCCAGCTGCCGAAGTAACGCTCCAGGATGGTGATGACCTCATCGGGGTCAAAGTCACCGGCCATACAGATGGCCACGTTGTTGGGGCAGTAGTAGTTGTGGAAGTAGTTCTTGATGTTGGTGATTGACGGGTTCTTCAGGTGCTCCTGAGTACCGATGGTCGTCTGTGTGCCATAGGGGTGGGTGGGGAACATTTTGGCGCTGAGGGCCTCGAAGATTTTCCTCTGGTCCTGAGCAATGCCGATGTTGTATTCCTCATACACGGCCTCCAACTCGGTGTGGAAACCGCGGATGACCATGTTCTGGAAGCGGTCGCTCTGGATGCGTGCCCAGCGGTCCACCTCGTTGGCGGGGATGTCCTCGGTATAGCAAGTGACGTCGGTGCTGGTATAGGCGTTGGTGCCTTGACCGCCAATGCCGGCCATCAGTTTGTCATACTCGTTAGGAATGTTGTACTGGGCGGCCAGCTGCGAGATACTGTCAATCTCGTGATAGAGCACACGGCGGCGCTCGGGATCCTTGACGAGGCGATATTGCTCATAGCGTGCCTCGATGGTGTCGAGCAAGGGCTTCTCGGCAGCATAGTTGCTCGTGCCGAACTGCTGGGTGCCCTTGAACATGAGGTGCTCCAGATAGTGGGCCAGACCGGTGGTCTCGGCAGGGTCGTTACGTGAGCCGGTGCGCACGGCGATATGGGCCGAGATGCGCGGACTCTGGTGATTAACGCTCAAGAACACCTTGAGTCCATTGCTCAAGGTGTAGCACTGTGTGGCCATGGGGTCACCGGGAACGGTGGATGCTGCAGGCTTTTGTGCTGCGATGCCTAGGGTTACCAGGGCAGCAAGAAATGTCAATAAAAACTTTCTCATTCTTGTTGTTGTTTAGTTTATTGTTTAAGTGATATCGTTGGTTTACAGTTGGCAAAGGTAATACTTTTTTATTGAATAGTGATGCATGACACAAATTTACACATGATCCTTTCTTTTTTAGAGAGATGATATGGTTGATGTCGGATTTTTATGTTATATTTGCGTGTTGATGTAACATGCGGCGTTTTCCTGATGCTTTATGTCTTGAAGGCATGGCCGGAGCCCTCATGTATGGGAGTGCGTTTGCCGGGAGAAACTTCCCACGTCGTTGAATTAAAATGTTAATCTGCTCATCTTTGGGGAGTTAAAGAGCAACCTAATTATTTTATGCTTATGAAGAAAATTTGTTTGACTCTCTTGTTTCTGATGATGTCGGCAGTTTTTTTTACAATTGCTGCCAGTGACTATGTCCGTGGTGACTGCAACCAGGATGGCAACGTGAGCATCGCAGACGTGACTAGCTTGATTGATTATCTGTTGAGCGAAGACGCTTCGCTTATCAATTTGGATGCAGCCGATACCAACAAGGACGGCAATATCAGCATATCTGATATCTCGTCACTGCTTGATTACCTCCTGGCTGGCTCGTGGCCAGACGAACCGACTCCTCCTGATGATGAGGGTTATTATGTTGACCTGGGCCTGCCAAGCGGCACGTTGTGGGCAACGATGAACGTGGGAGCTAGCAGTCCCGAGGACTTTGGCTACTTCCTCGCTTGGGGCGAGACAGAGCCCAAGGATGTCGAAACATATACCTGGAGTGGCTACAAATGGTGCGAAGGCAATGTCTATTCGTTTACTAAGTACAATAGAGGCTTTTATGGCATTTATGACGGCAAGAGTGAGCTGGACCCTGAAGACGATGCGGCTTATGTGCATTATCCGAATGGTCGCACGCCAACGCGAGAGCAGATTCATGAACTCATCTATTATTGCGATGCCTATTGGACCCAAATCAATGGTGTGAAGGGGTATAAGTTACAAAGTATCTTTAATCATAATACCATATTTTTGCCCATTGGGGGCTTTATAGAGGACGGTATAGACCAGGATTCCTTTTCCTTCTATTGGTCGCGTAACCTCTCAGAAAGATACGATGAAAATGCAAGTAGCATGTACTTATCTGAGACAGACTACCCGGATTGGTCGGATTCTAGCCCAGGACGCTGCCATGGGTGTTTAGTGCGTCCCGTACGCATGTCGGAGAATTAGCTTTTTCTACATTACGAAATTGGCGCCACCTGTTAAGGCGGCCCTCTGAATGCCCCCAGTGAATCAGGCACACCAAGGAAGTCTGGTTTACTGGGGGTAGTTGTGTGGTGGTGTTATCAAGGTTGGTGCATCATCGGGACGGTTCTAACTGATGGCGCCGCTGCACTTTCCGCATCATTAGAACTGTCCCAGCTGATAGCCCCGTTCTCCAGAGAGCGTATGCCAATTGTTTGACTTGTTTTTAATATATTGATAATGAGCAAGTTGCGTTTGTTATCTTTCTTGACTTCTTTTTTAAATAGGTGTAATTGTCGTTAAATTACGGATTTTATGGCTGTTATGTGGAAAATATTTTGTACCTTTGCGCGATTTTTTACATTATTATCCGTAATTTTTTATGACACCTACTACAAAAACCATCGTACTGAGTGACGGACGTGAGATCACTCTGCAGACTGGAAAGCTTGCTGAGCAAGCCGATGGAGCTGTTGAATTGAGGTTCAACAACACGATG
>JAEEGI010021594.1_pt1 | contig 12785 bp, 9 predicted proteins | sample 8958751 | NCBI WGS metagenome assembly JAEEGI01 (sample SAMN16246545, study PRJNA631951) | gut metagenome | biome: gut microbiome; feature: rumen; material: KS-attached | host: Bos | place: Iran: Karaj | collected 2018-10 | reverse complement strand
GAAAATAATATTTAAATTTTTATTATAAAAAGAACTATTATTTATTTATTAACATTTTTATTTATTCTATAATTTTAATTATTATAATTAAAATATATGGATATTTGTTATTTTGGATTTTTTTCATATAAAACTTTAGATATAATATTAACTTTTATTTTTTTAACAATTAGAAATCAAACTCGTAATAAATATAATCAAAAATATAAGGATAATAATTTTATTCTTAAAAATATATATTTAAATTGTATTATTGTATATTTAGGCCAATTTCTTGCAATATTTTTATTTTTAATCCAAAAAAAATTAAGTACTTCAGAAAAGTATAAAAAAAAGGAAGAAAATAAGAAAAATGAAGTAGAGGTTTCAAAATATAAATTATTAAAAATATTTAATCAAAAAGTAAATGAAATAAATTTTTACCATCAAAAAAAAAAATGCAATATTTTTTTTTAATTTTTATATCATCAATTTTTGGTATATTAAGTTCTTTATTTTTATATTCAAGAAGTATTTCAATAGGTGAAATTCCTATTTTTTTTATTTTAACAACTTTAATTTTATCAAACAAATTTTTAGAAGAAACATATCATAGACATCATTATTTTAGTTTACTAATTATAGTAATTAGTAGTATTTTTCATATAATTTATGAAATCAAAAAAAAAATTTTAGATAAATATGGTTATCGTATTTTAATTATTTTTATTGCTTCTGTTTTAAATGGAATTCAAGGAATTATTCAAAAATATTTAATGAAATTTCATTATATTTCTCCTTTTGTTATATTAACTCATCAAGGATTTATATCTGCTATTTTATTAGTAATATTATGTTCTATTTTCTCTTATGTTAAATGCAATTCATTTTTATTGGAAATACAATTTTGTTTTAAAGAAAATGAACAAATATTTGATTTTCAACAAATTACAAGTTTCGAAAAGTCAGATATATTATCTATTATTATTTATTCATTATCATCAATGTTATATTATATAATGAAAACATTAGTAATTTATTTTTGGACTCCTTGTCATTTTGGAGTATCAATTTCTTTAACTGAAATTGGAAATATTATTTATAAATATGAAAAAAATAAGATGTATTATTATATTATTCAAATAGTGATTCGTGTTGTTTATTTTTTTGCTACTCTGATTTTTTGTGAATTTCTTATTCTAAATTTTTGTGGTTTAAATTTTAACAAATATAATGAAGTCTATAATAGAGCTAAAATTGAAATTCAAGCAATATCAGAGAATATAGAAATTTCTATTGATTCAGATTAAATATAATTAATTATAAAATTTGATTTGTTTGAGTAAAATAATAATTTTATAAATTTTAAAATGAAATTTTAAAGTTTTTAAACCTATTTATAAAATATGAGAAAAATATTAATTAAATAATTATTATTTATATAATTTTTATTCATTTTTCAACAACCAAAAAACATTATTGAAAAATAGGAGGTTTATAAGGAATTTTTCTTAATCTAAAACTATTAGAATATTCCATTTCATAAGTAGAATTTATTCTTTGAGAATTTCCAGTTGGAATATTAATTTTTCCCATAATAATATATATAATAATTGGAATAATTTCAAATAACATTAAAGAAAAAAAATCAAAGACATTTGAATAAATAATATTTATTTTTTTTATACTTATATATAAAGAAATTAAACCTTTGAATAAAAAAATTAATCCTAAAGTATTCGAAAGTATATTTAATTTTTTGGAAATTTCATTAGAAACATAATTCAATAAATTTGTTTTTTGCACATTAAAAAGTTTAGAAACTTTTCTTCCATAAAATAAAATAATTAAACTTAAAACAATATATAAAAAACCATTTAAAAATTCAGAAATATAAAAAAAAGTTTTATAAGCTCCTGCAAATAGAGTAATAAAAGAAAGAAAAAATAAAATAATACATTCAACTCCTATAAAACATAATAAAATAGGTCTTAGAAAATTATTATTATATTCTAAATTAATATAATAAACTTCAGATAAAAAAACAGAGAAAAAATAAAAAGGAAAAGTAAAAATAAAAGAAGGAAATAAATGGAAAATTATATTAAACCATTTTAAAGGAGAATTTTCAATTGGATTTTTAATTAAAATAATTAAAATTATTGATATTGTTCTTAATAAAATGGAATAAAATAACCATTTAATACTTTTAGGAATATAATTTTCTTTGTCTTCAAATTCTTCTTTTACTGTTTTGGAAGAATTATATGTTATATAAGTTAAAAAACAAAATATTAATAAATCTAAAAATAATAACCATAAATATTCATTTGAACACTGATTACTTTCATTAATTTTATCTTTTCTAATCAATAAAGTATCATTTGAATTTTTCTCAATGAAACTCCAATAAAAAAAATAAGACATGTCAAAGATAAAAAACCTTTCAAAAAAATAAAAAAAATAATAAAATGATAAAAATCTTAAAAATAATAAAATAATAAATTTTAATGTCAATAAAAAACTTAATAAGTTTCCTTTCAATAATTAATATAATAAAAACAACATTACCTCCAATTCCTGAAATAAGAAAAGAAATAATATCATCATCATTAGATTTTCAAAATTATTATTCTTTCATATCAAATGGGGCAAAATTAGAAAGAATAAAAACAACATTGAAAATAAAATATAATCCAGAAGGAGAAGAAAGAGAAAATTCAATAATTTTACAAGCAAAAAATTTATCTCCATATCAATTTTTTTCTTCATATAATATAACATTATCACAAAAAGAAGGAAATTATGAAATAAAAGCAGTATCAATTAATTTAAAAGAAGGAAATTATCAAAAAATTGGAAATACATTAGCATTTTCATTTAAGTTAAATAATAATGAAAAAATAGAAATTAATTATTCATATAAATACACAAATAATAAATTACATAAATTATATCGATTAGAAAATATTAATCTTCCTCCAGGAAATGAAGGTTATATTAAAATATCAACTTCAGATGAATTTTATTGTTTAGGAAGTATGAATAATACTTTTAAGAAATCAGGAGATAATTATATTTTTGATGGGAAAGTTGAAAATGGATTAAATGATTATATACATTTAAGTTATAAAGCAGGAAAATGGAAATCAAAAATAAAAACTTCTTTTATTAAATCATCTGAGCAAAAAATTGTTTATGCAAAAATTATAGCTCCCAAATACTATAAAGGAGGAAATAATAATATTAATAAATATAATATAAAACACAATGGTAAATTAACAGAAAAAGAGAAAAATGAATTTCTATATGAAAACATAGATGAAGCATATTTTGAATTAGAAACAGAATTTTCAAATATAGTAACTAAAAAATGGGAAAATCCAATGGAAAAAAATCCAAAATCAACATCAACGAAATTAACAGATACCAAAGTAAAAGAAATAATAAAAGAAGATAAATCATCAGATCCAGAATATATAAAAATAGGAAAATGGGTGAAAAAGAATATGAAATATGATATAAATTATTTAGGAAAAAAAATGTCAATTGATGAAATATTAACATCATTAAGAGGGGTATGTGAGCATTATACTTTATTATATAATGCATTACTAAATAGCATAAATATTGAAAGTATTTATGTTTCTGGTTTTGGTTTTAATGGAGAAAATGAATTTAATATTGAAAAAAATAGACATGCTTGGACAATGGCAAAAATAAATAATAAATGGATTCCTTTGGATTCTACTTGGAATCTTTTTTATGGAGAATTACCTTCTAGTCATGTTGTTCAAGCTTTTAATGATAGTTCCACTCAATATTCTTATTCTGGAAATGGTAAGTATTTTAGTAATACTACTTTGGACTTTTTGGGATTTGATGATAATTATAATACTAATACTAGTCATTGGTTTAGAAATCTTATTATTTCTATTTTTGTTTTGGCTGTTATTGCTTCTATTGCATATTTTGTTTTTTGGAAATTTTGTAAAGCAAAAGAAAGTGATGTTGATAATTATTATAATACTAATAATAATTATGATTTTAGTGCTGGAAATCCTTTTAATAAATTTAGAAATTAAGGATTTTTATTAATTTTTATTTATTTTTTGTTTTTTTATATTTATTTTTACTTATTTTTTTTCCAAAAACTTAAATAATTTCCCAAAAAAAATAAAATCAAAATTGTAAATTACAAAAGTAAACTTAAAAATAAAATAATTCTAGTCTTTAATAATCCCAACAAATAATTTCCAAGCAATAATTTTCAATACAGCATTATTAATAACTTGAATATGAATATCTTTACTCAAAACAGCTTTTAAAACTTCATTATAATGTCTTTCAAAATCAGAAGTGATAATAACATTAACCCCAGCTTTAACAGAAAGAACAACAGCAGAAACTTGATAAAATTGTTCCCATTGAACAATAGCACCCATACTCATAGAATCTGAAACAATTAATCCAGAAAAATTTAATTTATTTTTTAATAAATTAACCATTTTTAAGGAACAAGAAGCAGGAAATTCATTATCAATAGAATTAACAATGTTATGACTAATTAAAATCATATTTACATTACTTTGAATTCCAGAAATAAAAGGTAAAAAATCATTATTTTCAAAAATTTCATATTTCCTATTATCAATTGTTAAACCATAATGAGTATCAGTATTATTTCCATATCCAGGAAAATGTTTTAAACATTGAGTAAATTTATTATCTTTATTACTTTCTTCTATTTCTCTTCTAATATAATTTGATGTTTCTTTTGCATTTTTTCCTAATGTTCTCTCATATATATAATCTAATTTATCATTCGATATATCTGCAACTGGAGCTAAATTAAAATTAAATCCTATTTTTCTTAATAAATCTCTTTTTTCTTTTTCTATTAATAATATTTTATCTATTCCTCCTTCATTATATAAATTTTGAGGTGATGGAAAAGGGTTTTCTCTAAAATATAAGCTTACTCTATTTACTTTTCCTCCTTCTTCATCAACGCCTAAACCTAATTTTATTTTTGATTTTTTTTGAATTAATTGTAATTCTTTTTTTATTCCTTCTAAACTATGGTTTTTTAAATTATTTGCAAATAATATGTATCCTCCAGGATATTTCTCTGATATTTCTTTTAATGCTGTTTTTTTGTTGTATCTTGCAAAAAATATTTGACCTATTTTTTCCTTTGTGGACATTCCTAATAATATTTTGTTTGCTTTTTGATAATATTCTTCAAATAATTCTTTTTCTTTTGATAATATTATTATTATAAAAAATAATGTTATATTTATTGGTTTTAACATTTTTTTTTTTATATTTTTTAATTTTTAAGAAATTTTTTATATTGATAAATTTAGTTTTTTCTTTAAATATTGCTTTTTTTATCAATTAAACTAATAATAAATCAATATTTATATAAAAGATAATCTATATTATTGGAGTTATTGTTTTATTATTGCAAATTTGAATAGTCTTTATTTTAACAACACTGGTTCCATTCAAAAATAAGTATTTTAAATTTTGAAACAAATTACTTTGAATCATAATATTCAAACCATTTAAGTCAAATAAAAGATTTTCTTGTAAATTCAATCTACTTAAATTAGAAATAAATTCTGATTTTAATAAATAGTAAATAGATTTATTATTAATATTTGAATTTGATAAATCTAATTCATCAAGTTTTTCACAATTTATTCTTGATAAATAATATAATCCAGTTTCTCCTATTTTATTATATGAAATATCTAAAGATAATAATTTCTTTAAATTCATTTGACTTAAAAAATAACATCCTTTATAACTAAAATTATTATTTGATAAATTTAAAGATATTAAATTTTTTAAATTCATTGATGATAAATTATTTATATCTTCATCATTTAATCTACATTTATTTAATCTTAACTCAAAAATATTTTTTTCTAAATCAAATATATTAAATTCAAATGCTGTCAATTTATTTAATAAAATATTATATTTAAAGTTTTCTATATCATTTTTTGTAAAATAATATTTTTTCATATTAGATTGGATTAATCCAATACAATAAATATCATCATTTATATCTTTTACACATATTGGACATCCAATTTGAAATTTATTTAATTCATTTACATTTAAATTTCCACAAAATTTAGTTTCTTTTTCTATATTTATTTGATATAATTTATTTTTAGAAAGCTCTGAATCTAAATTAGTTGTTAAAGAAAAAATAAATTGATTTTTATTATTTGAATTTTTCTTTATTCCAATCCATTCTTTAAAAGAATAATTATGAAAACAAAATTGAATATAATTCTTTTTAATATATAAGGAATATTTCTTTATTATTTCTGGAAATGAAGAAGTTAATCTTATATTCAAACCTTTTTTTTGTTTTTTTACTTTTTCAATTAATTCTTCTGAAAATGTAATAATTGAATTTGAATTAATAATAAAACAAGAATAAATATATTCTATTGGTTCTCCTTGGAATTTAATATATAAATTTTGAATACAATTATATGAATAATCGTTCTTATTATTTTTTAATAAAAATTCATTTGAATAAATATTATTAATATTATTTAAATCATTATTTGAATTAATTAATTCTATATTAGAATTTAATATTTTAAAAGGTGAACTTTCTGAAGATTCAAAGGAAGAATTAAATAAATTTGCATTTTTTATTAATTTTTCTGATATTAAATTTTTTGTAAAGTATAAACTTTTTAATACATTATTTTGTTTTATTTTTGTTATTTGAAGAACTTTATTTTGTTTATTAGCATTTTTTTCCATAATATCCATAATAAAATTATCATAAGCTTCAATTGTTATAATTGAAGGTATATTATTTAAAATATATTCAATAGCTAAATCAGAAATATTAGTATTTGAAATTTTTAATTTTTGTAATTTTAAAATTAAATTATTTTTTGAATTTTTAAATAAATAAATTCCTTTATCTTTAATTTCTCTATTATTATTTAAAGATAGAGTTAATAACTTATATACTAAATTAGTATTAAATAAAATATTAATTCCTAAACCTGTAGTATTATTATTATCAAGTGTAAGTTCATCGAACAAAGGCATTTTAAATTTAGCAAAAATTTCCAATCCCAAATCACCAATATTATTATTTGATAAATTAAGACTTATTAAATTATTAAATTTAATTTCTGATAATTTAATCAATAATTCATTATTAAAATTAGTATCGCTAAAATTAATATGTGTAAAATTGACTAAATCCTTAGTAATATATTTAATTTGATATTCCATAAAATTATCAAAAGAAAAATTAATTTGTTTAGTTTTTATTTTTTTCAAACTATTTTGGAAAATATCATTAAATGTATCATAATAATTTAATATAATTTCAAAATCATTTGAATCAAAAATTTTATATTCTCCATTTTCATTGATTATTCCAATAACAATATTTTCTGAAGAATCTTTAAAAAAAATTGGACTTCCAATAAATAAATTTTTTGGAGGATATTCTAAAGAAAGATTGTTAAATAAACTAACATTTCCGTTTCTATTTAATTCAAAAGCATTTAAATTTTTTCCTTTTATTTCACTTTTATTTAATTGAGTAAGTCCAAAAAAATAAGGGAAATTTCTATTTTCAAAAAAAATTGCAATAATATTATTTTTTATTGCTATATTTTTGAAAGGAATTTGAATTATTTCATTATTATATCTTAAACATATATTATCAATATTTTGAACATTATTTAAAATGAATTTAGATAAATGACTAATTAAAATATGTGGAGAAATAAAAAAAGAAAATAATTTTTCATAATTTTTATTCTTTAATTTAATATATAATATAGAACAAGCTTTATTATGATTTGATTGATTAGAAAGGGAACTATTATTTTGTTCTGATGAAATTGTAGTTGAATTATTTGCACTTAAAAAAGAAATATTTTTTTGAAGAAATTCCTTTTTATAAAAATTTTCTCCTAATGATAATATTAAAACGCTTCTCTGTTTAAATCCAGAGTTTCCCATTTAATAATTTTATTTTTAATGTATATAATAAAAATAAAAGTATATTAATTAAATATATAAATTAATTATCACTTTTATTATTATTAATATTATTTTAATATATAGTAGAAAAATCAACTGAATTAGTAATTTGATTATCAGTAGGATCGAAACTATAATAATTTTTATTTATGATATTTTCATCGTAATCTGATTCTGAAGAAGAATCATAAAATGCTTTCTTTTTTAATGGTATTTGACACTGAATTAAACATTTTATTTCAAATAAAACTTTTTTATTATAACAATAAACAATAGGAAATAAACTTCCTTCTAAAGTTCTAATAACTTGTAAAGTAACATCTAACCACATAGGAATAATTTCATAAATATAATAATTATCAAATATTCTACAAAGAGAATGGAAAACAATAGGTAAATAAATAATAATTTGAACAATAACATATAAAATCAATTTATTAAAATAAATTTGAAATAAATTATTTTGTTCTCCAAAAGAATGACTTATAATAGATTTAACATAAAATAATAATTTAGTCATAGAAATAATATTAATGAAAAAAAAAATGATAATAATAATCCCATGAATTAATTTAATATCATAATCTCTAATCCAACAATAATAATTATCTTGAACTTTTCCAACATCACCAAAAAGGAAAAAAACAGAAGAAATAATAGAAGGAATAAAATAAGAAAAGAAAATAATAGATAAAATGATTTTTTTTTTAGTACTTTCATGTTTTAATAATTGATTATTTTTAAAAGTAATATTTGCCATAAGAGTAATTATTGTTGTCCAAATTAAAGCAGATGAATCACCAAAAGAACCTAAAAATACTTGAAATTTACATAAATTTGTTCCATTTGGATTTTCTACTGATGGAAATAAATATGATATCATAAATATTATACATGATATACTTAAATTAAAATTTAATGTCATTGAAAATGTCCATTCTTTTCTTTTGAAATATATAATTATTAATAATAATCCTGGAATTATACTTATTAATGCAAATATTTTTGTTAAGAGAAATTCCCATTCTCCTAATGTTAGAGACATTTATTTTTTATTTTATTTTTTTTTGTGTTTTTTTAAAATATATTTTTTTAGTGTTTTATATGATTATGATACTTGTTTATTGTTTAAGATTAAAAAAGAATTAAAAATTCATTTCTGAATACTTTTTATTAATAATTGAATAAAAAAAATAAATAAATTCAGTCATATTAATATATTATTAGAATTTACCTAAATTAAAAATCTTGAAATTATTTAATTTTTTGGGTAATAATAAATTTATTGATTTTTCTTTCTATATTTTCAATCTCTTCTTTTTCTTTTTGGACATCCATTTCTTTATAACATTGATACAATGAATTTTTAAATTCATCTATTTTTTTTAATATTGGTTTATCCTCATTATTTTTATCATTTAATTTTTCTTTTAACAAATTAATTAAATATAAACAATCAAGTCTTTTTTTTTCAAGTGTATAATTTTCAAAAATTAAATCCATAAGTTTTTCTTTTTCATCTAATTTTTCATATAATTCTTTGTAAATATTATTATAAAATTGAGTTCTTTTTTTTAAATCATCTTCATTTAGTTTTTCTTTTTGATTTTCTTTTTCTTCTTTTATTTTTTTTAATAACAGTTGTTGTCTAATATAGGGTAAAGGATTACTTTTAAAATTTTTTTTAGTTATTTGATTTGCTTCTTTTTTTATTTTTTCTATCATTCCTTCAATGTCTTTCATATTATTTTTTATATATGAAATTTCATTTAATTTTTTTTTTTCAAACACCTCCTTTATTTCATTGTTAAAATCTATTAATGATTTTTCTATTAAAATCTTAGAATAAGAATCTTCAATTTCTTTTCTATTTTCACTGTCGACAATGTGAGATAATATTTCATTAATTTTTTTCTTTGATTCAGCATCATTACAGTTTTCATTAATTTTATTTACTTCTTTTTTCAATTCTTCTTTTCTTTTATCAATATCTTCTTTTTTTTTCTTCTCTATCTCGTCTTTTGTTTTTTTAATTAATTGATCTACTCTTTTTTGTAGACTCTCAATTTCATTAACATTTTTTGGATTTCTCAATGCTCTTTCAATTTCAATTATTTCTTTTGAATAATTAGTATTGTTTAGATTGTTTATATCTGTTTTGTATTTGTATAATTCAATTGATAATTGATTTTTTCTTCCAACAAAATTCATATAGGCTTCATCTTTTTTTTGATGTTCTTGTAATTTGGTTTTTAATTCATTTTTATCTATTTCTTTCTCTTTTTTATTATAAATATAATCATTTAAAATATTAATATAATTTTTTCCTTTTTCAAGTTTATTATTCTTTTTTTCTATTAAATCTATTAATTCAATAATAAATTCATGATTGGACTGATATTTGAGCAACATATCTTCTTTTATTTTTTGATTTGATTTAATTATTTCTTGTAATTTTACTTCAATTTCATAAATCACTAAATTATCAATGAAATTATTAATATCATTCATATCTTTATATTTTAATTTTAGTTTTACTAGATCAATTTTTTTAAAATATTTATTAGTTAATTGTATTTCAAACTCTTCAAAATAATCTTGGTCTAAATTATTATATAATTGATTACGACGTTCATAATTAATCAATTCTTCTATATTATCTTTTTCTTTTAATGGAATTAATTCTTGTTCACATTCAAATTTATAATAATTATATTCATAAATTTTTTCAAAAGTATTAATTGGGAAATTTCCGTATTTATAATATCCATATAAAGCAGCTCCAACACTAGGACATTCATCAATTAATATTTTTTTTGATATATCTAAATTAGAAAGTTCTTTAACAATATCTTGTAATATAGGAGTTCTAACTAATTCACCACACATTTCTATATCATCAATTTTATAAGATTTTCTTATATCTTTTAAAAATGAATCTAATTCTTTTTTAAATGTATTTAAAAATTCATTTTTAATATCTTGTTCAAATTCTTCTTTTTTAATTTCATCTTCTAAATCAATTTCATCATATAATGAATCAACTGTAATCGTAGCATCTTTATTTACCGTTAAAGCTTTTCTTGTTTTTTCTATTGCTTCTAATAATCTATATGTACTTTTAGGGTCTAAAATATTACTATTTTCTCTTTTTTTCATTGATTCTATAACTTTAGTTTTTTTAGTAAATTTATCCATTAATTTTTTTAATATAATAAAATCTAAATTTCTTCCTCCCAAAAAAGGTAAACATTTAACCTTCTTAATTTTAAATTCTTTATAATTAAAAGTAGAAAAAATAAAAGAAGTTTTAGAATATCCAATATCAATAAAAACAATATTTTTTTGAATGTTTCTATCAACACCAATTTTTGCTTTAATAAACATATCTCTATATTTTGTATATCCATAATACATTGTAATTGCAGTTGATTCTGTAGTAATAATTACTTCTTTATCTTGAATACTTTCTAAAATATTTTTCATTTTTTTTCGTTGAAAAAGAGTAAAATAATCTGGAACACTTAAAGTTATTCTATCATATTTTATTTTCTGTTGTATAAAAAAAAATGATGTAATAAACTTAAAAAATCAGTTAATATATTATCTGCATTAATTATTTCATGTTCTTCCTTTTTTTTTCATTTTCACTTTGTTTTCTTTTATTTTTTTTTATATCTGTATTATCTTTAGTTTCTTCAGTATGATTATCTTTTTTCTTTAAATAACTATAAAATTTTCCAGTAAAATGATTTTCTTTGTCTTTTATAGCAGTACCTAAATAAGAAAATATTAAATTATTTTTATCAGGGTTAAATTCAAAATTATAAAAATGAGAATTAGGATTAAATCCAATAAGTCTGGATAAATTAATATAAGAAGAATCATAAAATCTTTTTATACTTGCTTTAGCGGGCTCACCGTATAATCTATGATCATCTGTATAAACAATAATTGAAGGAATTGTTCTTGAAGATACATCACTTAATAAAACTTGGGAAATAAAATTTTTTTCAAATTTCCCAAAAGAAGAATAAATTGTATTTTGAGCTCCAATATTTATTCCTATACTTACTATTTCTGGTTTTGGAGCAGGTTGGGTTACTCCTTTTCCATTAATGTTCATCTCATTTGGTTTTGGAGTCTGGTTTATATTTTGGTTTTGACTTTGGTTTATATTTTGGTTTTGATTTATATTTTGGTTTAAATTTTGATTTTGACTTTGGTTTAAATTTTGATTTTGATTTTGGTTTAAATTTTGATTTTGACTTTGATTTATATTTTGGTTTTGATTTTGATTTTGATTTTGGTTTAAATTTTGGTTTTGACTTTGGTTTATATTTTGGTTTTGATTTTGATTTTGATTTTGGTTTATATTTTGATTTTGACTTTGGTTTATATTTTGGTTTTGACTTTGGTTTATATTTTGGTTTTGATTTTGATTTTGATTTTGATTTTGGTTTAAATTTTGATTTTGACTTTGGTTTATATTTTGGTTTTGATTTTGATTTTGTTGATTTAGGTTTTGACCTCTCGATTGGTTTGGATTTTGTGGATTTTGATTTTGTTTAGATTGGTTTGGATTTTGTGGATTTTGATTTTGCCCTCTAGATTGGTTTTGTTGATTAGTTTTTTTAGATTCATTTGTTGACATTTTTATTTATTTATTTTTTTGTCTAACTGATAATAAATTGTCTATTGTATAGTATTATAAAATCCCTTAAAAAGATTTATTTTTTAATTCATAGTAAATATATATA
>JAEEGI010021591.1_pt1 | contig 12786 bp, 11 predicted proteins | sample 8958751 | NCBI WGS metagenome assembly JAEEGI01 (sample SAMN16246545, study PRJNA631951) | gut metagenome | biome: gut microbiome; feature: rumen; material: KS-attached | host: Bos | place: Iran: Karaj | collected 2018-10 | reverse complement strand
GCTCTTCTGTAAAACGATTTTTCATGGTCTTTAGCCCCCTTGTGGTAATTATGCAACAGCCAGACTAAAGTTCAGAGTGGATCAGTTTTTGGGGAGCAGGTCAGTGATGCTAAAGTTCCTGTTGTAGTGACCGGAACGATAGCCTTTGCGGTCTGTGTTTCGTTCGTGGCGTTGCGCATTGACAAGCCTGTCGGCCTCATGGTTAAGAAGCTCGTTAAGAGTCTTTTCTACAGAGTTTCTGCAAATGTCAAGCAAAATTTGACATCGTAAGGTAATGAGATTTTTACATTGTGGGGGTGCGGACGCTATCCACGAAGTGCGGGCGCTCTACAACCATGCAATGTGGGTTACGTTCAAGTGGATGAACCGGCGAAGCCAACGGAAAAGTTATACGTTTAATAAGTTCTTTGCAGAATGGAACGAGAGAATCAGGAAACCATATATCCATGTAAACATATGGGGATATGGCGGAGTGGTATATAACTGACAAGTGCGAAGTAATTGTGGGGAGCCGGATGCGGGAAAACTGCACGTCCGGTTCTTCGAGGAGTTTATTTCGAATTTTATGTAATGAAAAGAGGTAAATTTACTCATGAAAGGTACAAAGAATTTCAGAGAATGTGCGGTTCATTTGATAGAATGTTCAAACATTGGTTATGATTTCTTAAACGGATTACGTGCACGCCGGTATTCGAAATTGTTAAAAGAGCATATGAAACTGTCTTTGAAAGATATCCCGCCTGAAGTCGGAGCGGGGGCTATAAAAAACACATGGTCAAGGTATTTCGATGTTAACCCAAAATGGGCGCAGTATTATTTCAGCGTGAATCATGTTGCCAGCCCGTTGTATGTTCCTTCCGATATATGGTTTGCTGTAATTTGAAGGAGGTTGAACCGGCTTTCCTTTTTCCGTTATCAGGCCCTTCAGGATAAAAATTATCTGGATATGGTCTTCGGTGACACTGTTATTTGTCCCGAAATCTTGCTCCGGAACATCAATGGGGAATACCTAGACCGAAGCTTTACCCACATCCGGCAGGAAGAGATTTTGGAGGTTTGTAAAGATGTTTCTGAAGTAGTTGTAAAGCCCAGTTTGGAATCGAAACACGCAAGAAATATCAGTTTTGTAACCCAGACCGGAGACTCAGAAGCGTTTGCATCTGAATTAAGAAAAGTACTGAAAAATATGCAGACCGATTATGTGGTTCAGAATGTTCTGAAACAGCATACGGATATGGCAAAACTAAATCCGGATTCCATCAATACAATCAGGGTGCTGTCTTTACTTTGGAAGGGCGATGTCCGCATTCTGGGGGCCCTTGTCCGGATTGGTGTCAAAGGTTCGAGAGTTGATAATCCTGCTGCTTCCAACGGCGTATCGTGCGTTCTTTCAAGTGATGGAAAGATGAACAAATTTGCCTATGACAAAGATTGGAATCCTCATACAGAATTGCCGAACGGCATACATCTGGAAGGATATCAGGTTCCATATTTTGACCGGTTGATCGAAACGGTAACAAAACTTCATTACAAGGTGCCCCATTCAAGAATTATCGGATGGGATATGACGATTTCCGAAGGGGGAGAACCAATACTTATAGAAGCGAATCTGGATTATCCCGAGATTTATTTCCATCAGCTGGGAGACGGCCCTGTTTTTAAAGACAAGGCTCTTTTTGATGAAATACTCGGTTATGTAACCGATAATTAAGGTGGGCTTGGTGAGGCTTAATAACAATAGCAGACATGATTTGGGGAAAGACCATTTTGAACTGAGAAGAGAGTTGTTTGGGCTGATAAGCCATGGATAAAACAGAGCGGGTTTTAGTTCATTGTCCCCGACACTGGCGTTATGTGGTAAAATTGTAAAAGTTGGAAGTTATGGAAACTGTTTTCAATGGCGGGGACAGTTTTTTTAAGAAGGGCAAAAGGTGATTTCAAAAGGTGAATCATAGCAGAGAGGCGTTATGGGATAATTTAAAGTTCTTTTTGATTTTAAATGTTGTTATAGGTCATCTGATCTTGTATTTTTTAAAAGACTCAGATTTTTGTAAAAGCTTATATACTTTTATATATTCATATCATATGCCTCTTTTCTTTTTTATTGCAGGGTATTTCCATAGTAATAAAAAAACTCTGTCGAAAATATTTTTTTTTGTGGTTTCTGCGTTGTTGCTCCGGTTTTTGCTGTTTGCTGAAAACCGGATTCTTTATAATTGGGGCAATTTAACCTTGGGTACAGGAAACGGTGTGTCCTGGTTTATGTTGGCTATGGCCGTTTTTATAGTCTTGGCATATGTAGTAAAAGAAATAGATCCAAAAGTAGTGTTACCGGTTTTAATTATAGTTGGATGTTTTGTGGGATATGACAGCTCTGTAAATGATTTTCTGGTTTTATTGTTAGCGCCGGGCTGAAACAACCATTTTTTGCCGGTCAAAATTGACCAATTTTAGCCGGGAAAAAATCGCCAACAACCCAGTTTATTATCAATTATTTTTATATTTACCGCGTTGAATTTGCTGTGGACGTTGGTGCATTCACTCTGGTGGATTGCACAGAGTATGTTTCACAGTTTGCGCCGCGGAAACTGTTGCCTTTTATGGTTATTACTGTTGCTGTGTCGAAGATTCTATCCAGCGCACATAGCAAGGCGTCATCCTCATTAAAGTTGCCACGCCATTCTGAGGGATTCTTGTTGCTGGTAAACACAATATTGAAGTTTCCTTCTTTGTTGTACCGGCGGTCTACCAAATCAAAGAACAGCCTTGTGTTTTCCTTGTCGAATTCACAATGGCCTACCTCATCGATTATCAGACAGGAAGGACGTACCAGACTGTTCAGGACAGAAGCGGTCTTCCCTGTACGACGGGCAGTCGTAAACATATCCCGGAGTTCGGACATTTTAATAAAATATGTCCGTAATCCCTGCTGGCAACATTCATAGCCAAACGCTTTGGCCAGGTGTGTTTTCCCTGTGCCGGCCGGGCCAATAAAAGCTATATTCTTATGTGCATGGATAGCAGCCAGCGTCTGCAGGTTTCGTATCTGCTCCACATTCTTTCCCCGGAGCACAGAAAAATCAAAGTTCTGGAACGTCTTTGGATTTTTCAGTGGTAACCGGCTGAAGCGCAACAAGGCCAAAATCGTGTTGGCTATCTTTTTCTGCTGCATGTGTTCAAAGATAAGCGCAACGGCCTGAGCTGCTTCTGCAGACAGGGCATGTTCTTCTGCTAACTGCGCAAATTCTTTGGCAGAAAAAGGCAGCTGCAAAACACCACAGCTTTTTTCAATCGTCTCGAACAGATTCTCATTCATCCAAATCACCGCCTTTGTCGAAATTGAATTTCTCAAAAGACAGGCTGGATACAGGTGACGGAAGTTTCCGTATCTCTGTCCGGACAGGAACTGTAGGAAACTCTTCCGGCTGTTCCGGGTTTGCGTACTGGTCAGCGCAGTAACGATCCTTTTTACTCCAGGTCACAGAATGTGTCACCAATAAGCTTCTTGTATCGGCTGAGTAGACATACAAATGCGTATCTTCGCGCTGCACCCGTACAAGAGAACCTGTGTAACGGAAAGGAACTCCGAAACGGCGCCCTTCATAATTTACAAACCCATCAAAGGAAATCTTCCGTAATGGGCAGAGGTAAAGGCGTATCGCCTGTGTTTCCGCTAAAGCAGTTGCAACCTTGCTACATGCCGTCGTGTGAATCTGCAACGGGACGCAATCTATAGCCCGGTGGTACATGGAATTCTGTTCGTTGCACCAGTCCAAAGCAGAGCGGTTCAAATCGGTTACATCCAAAAACGTACGCCCTGGCAGAAAGTTGTCTTTCACAAAGCGTACTAGTCGCTCCACTTTTCCTTTTGTAAAAGGATGGCGCGGTTTGCACAGCTTGGTTTGAAAGCCAACAGCTTTCATGAAATCTTCATAATCTTTCTGCCAGACAGGATGCCCCTCATAGTCACGTTTTATCACAACACTCTTCATGTTGTCAGTTAAAACATACTTGGGGACTCCCATATAACGGAAAGCATGGAGCATTCCAATAAACAGATTTTCCTGTTTGGCATTGGGAAAGAATTCGATGTAACATTGCCCGCAATGGTGGCAGATCATGGCAAAGCAGGCACATTTTATAGTTGGCCCATAATCTGTGACAACATTGACAAAGCCCCAGTCCATTTGGTACGCTTCGCCAGGCTCGGTGCTGAAGCGTCTGCCTCGGTTCCCCTGAGGTGCGACCTGTTGCCGTTTTGGCGGCAGCAGATGTTTATGAGAAAAGATATAATCTTTGACGATAGTTATGCCACCAGGGTATCCTTGACGCTTTAAGCATTCAAAGCAGACGGACGAATTCCGTATTCCCCGGCTTAACAGATTATCAATAATAGAAGTGTAGCCATCCAGAATAGATTTTCTCTTCTTTTTGCTCCGGCTCACAGATTTAAAACCATCTTTTTTGAGCCGGCGGAGCTTAGCTCTGGATATTCCGGTACGGCGCTCCAATTCCGAAAGGTTCACTTCTTCGAGCCGGAACGAATCGCCCTGCTCGGATTTCATTTCTTCTAAGGCTTGTGTTATAATAGGATACAAGCCATTACTAACCACAATTTCTTTCATTAACCCTCCTCACTGAGTTGTTGGCACATACAGTGTAAAGGATTTGAAAGAAAAATGTAATGGCTTTTTTATTTCGGCAAGAATTGGTCGATATATTCCGGCTATTATTGGTTATTTTCGCCGGCGTTTTAGTGGCTAAAAATTCCCGGCGCTAATATTATCAAGAATATTTGTGTTTTTTCCGTTCTATTATGCAGGCATACTTGTAAGCAAGAATGAATCTTTAAAATCTCAATTGTATTTACGGACTTATAAAAAGCGGATTTTTTCCATTCTGGTACCGGTTGCGTTTTTTATAATATGTATGCTGTTTATTGACAGGTTGTATTTTTTAAAGCCGTATTTTAATGGCCGTTATCCTTACTCTTTCATTTGGGAAGCAAATTATTTGCATGTAAAAAGCGGGCTGATCCGTTTGTTGTGCTATGGTATAACGTTTATGATGGGATTTTCACTGATAATACTTACACCCAATTATCGCTTGCCGGTTGTGTCGTTGATGGGAACGAAAACATTGCAAATCTATTTTTGGCATATGTTTTTTATACAGATTTTGAGAAAATCAGGAATTGTAAAGTTTGCATTTAGGGAACATGTTGCTTTGCTTTTGGTGTTGGCTGTGTTTCTGACATTGTTTCTGGGATGGTCAGTTTTTTCTTTCCCGGTAAAGAATATCAGAGACGGATGCCTGAAGTATAAAACGGAATAAACAATACAAATATAAAATTCAATAATGTCTGATTGAGTATAATATAAGGGGAGCATTTTTTAAGTATGAAAAAATACATTATTGTGACAGGTGCCTCGTTTACGAATAAAGGAATACAGGCAATGACCTATATTACGGCAGATGAAATTGCAAAACGGTGGCCCGATTGTCAAATGGTAATAGAATCCAGAAAAGTTAGAAAAACTGATAAAGAAGAAATGCATTATTATAAATTCGGACTTTTCCCGGGAGTGGAAAAGTTTTTATTCCCTGTGCACCCCAAAAAATACCATGAGATTATGTCCAACACAGAAGCGTTAATTGATATAAGCGGATACAATGCAGGTTCTGACTGGAGCGAGAAGAGTAATATTTATTATATCAAGACCAGATTAATCGATCCGAAAATATATAATATTCCGGTTTATTCACTGCCGCAATCCTTCGGTCCCTTTGGCTTTAAGGGAATAATCGGGAAAATAATTATGTTAGCTTTTGAGCATTATCTGCCTTATGCGAAACTGATTATGGCAAGGGAAAATGACGGTAAACAACGTTTAATTGAAGCTTTTGGATTAAAAAATGTTATAAAAGAAAATGACCTGGTCTTGCAGAATAAAGGTATTATTGTTGAAAATGTTTTTAGAAATAATCATGTTTTAAAGGTTCCGGAAGTTGCTTCTCATAAATGCGTTGCAGTTATTCCCAACGTTAAAAACGAGAGAAACAGGAAAATAAATGACATGATGAAGATTTATCAGCTTTTGATCAATAAGCTGATGCACGCCGGCTTTAAGGTATATATATTGCACCACTCGCCGGAAGATGCCGGCATGTGTAAACATATTAAGGAACGCTTTTTTAATGACGAGGAACGTGTTGAAGTCATTTCACAGGAACTTGACTGTTTGGAATTTGATGTTTTCGTATCAAAAATGGATTTTATTGTCGCGTCAAGATATCATGCGATAGTACACGCTTTTCGAAGACACGTACCCGCTCTGGTAATCGGCTGGGCGGTAAAGTATTATGAATTGTTAAAACTGGCAGGGCAGGAACCGTATCACTTTGATTCACGTGAACCGATAAAGGAAGAGGCTGTTTGCAATGCGTTGGAAAAGATGATAATTAACTACAAAAGTGAAAGTGAAAAGATCCGAAAGGCCGTTGATGAAGTTCAAAAAGAAAATGTATTTGACTATATTAAGCTAAAAAGGGAATTGACCGAAAAATAAATGGCTGAAAGGAGAATTCAATCAAATCATCTATACTGATTGAATTATATGACGGTATGAAGCTGTTAAATTCTATGAAACGTTTTCTCAAATATTTACTGGGGCGTGACACAATTAGATTTTTGAAAAGCAACTATTTTGAATTTAGCACAGATGAAGTTTTTAAAAGCTACCGTTGCAGATTTAATAAATTTGCCTTTGCTGATTGCAAGTGTGAATATCCTGAACAATTTGAAGCCTCTATTATAAGGTTTTATCACATTATAGAAAAAGGATTATCTTATAATGAAAACTATCGCGCCGGCTTTGGTCAGGAAGCAATAAATGATTTACTGTCAACATTAGAAGAGTATTCTTCAAAATACAGTACCCATACTTTTTTTTATGAAACGGCTTTGGCGTGCCTAAACGAATATATTCGCAAAAATGAGGAGTACGGTCATAAAGACCCTGATCTTAAAAGACGGATTGAAAATCTTCCGGGACATACAAATAATTCTGGCGGGACAATTACTGTTTCCGCACCGGATTTGTCAGCTTTAAATAAAATGAATTATGAACAGCTGATTAAATCAAGGCATAGTATAAGACATTTTTCCCAAAAACCTGTAGATATTGATCTGATCTCAAATGCTATCAAGCTTGCTCAGCATACTCCGTCTGCATGTAACCGGCAAGGATGGAGGACAAGAGTTGTAATTGATAAAAATATCATGAATACAATATTATCCAATCAAAATGGAAATGCGGGATTTGGGCAGGAAATTGATAAGCTGCTTGTAGTTACCTCAGATATTATGAAACAACAAAAAAGCCGGGAAATATTTCAGGCGTTTATTGATGGGGGAATGTATGCTCAAAATTTGCTGAATGCTCTTCATTATAGTGGTGTTGGCACTATTCCGCTGAGCGCATCGTTAACCGTATTTCAAGAGAATAATATCAGGAAAGTTCTTAAAATAAGTGATGCAGAAGTGTTTATTCTGTTTATTGGGGTCGGGAATTATCCGGATGGGGAATTCCTGACAACCCGGAGTGAAAGAAAACCAATTAAGGTTGAAGTAATATAGAATCATATGTAAACCGGGCGAGCCTTATGTAAAACATATGATTTCCGGAAAACTCGAATAAGCTATAAAAGTAATATTGATGCCAAAATAGGTGTGACTAGATTAGTATAAACGGGGAGGCCTTGCTTAAGGTTTATGAAATATGGTAAACGACATGTTCGGTAAGCAGTTATCAACCCGGGCAAAGAGCCGGAAAAGGATAATGTTTATCAAAGAGTCTTTTAATGGTGGGGGCGCTGCGCGTGTTATATGCAGGCTGATGAACAGGCTTTGCAGGGAGCATCAGGTGTATTTTGTGCTTTTTGGTGTTAACGCAGCCCCGTATTATATTGATCCGGCTGTTTGTGTAATACACGTTAAAAGTCGCAATTATGAGAAGGCGGAAAAAAACAGCGCGCTGAAAAAAGATGTTTTCTGGCGCCTGAAGAATTATATAGATTTTTTACGAAAAAGAAAACTGATTAAAAGGCTGAAAAACCAATATCGGATTGATATGACCGTAAGCTTTTTAACCCTCGGAAACATGGTTAACATTTTTGCCGGCGGAAGGGACAGAAAAATAGTATCCGAACGCATGGATCCCGCAAAGACGACGCTGCTTTATTTCATATGGAGCCGGTTATCCTGCTGTTTTGCCGATTACATTGTGTTTCAGTCCAAATATGTACAGGCGATGTATAATGATAAAATCAAAGAAAAAAGCTGTATTATACCGAATCCGACAGAAGTAAGCTGTAAAGCGCTTCCTGTTAGCGCCAGAAAAATTGTGGCGGTGGGACGGTTGGCAAAACAGAAGAATCATAAGCTTTTAATCAAAGCATTTTCAATATTTCATAACACACATCAGGAGTACCATCTGCATATTTACGGTGAGGGCGATCTGCTGGACGAGTTGATTCAGACTGCATATAACAACCGGATTCAGGATTTTGTCCACTTTGAAGGATTTAAGAAAGATGTACACGCTGTGATCGCTGATGCCGAACAGTTTGTGCTTTCTTCCGACCATGAAGGGTTATCCAACGCGCTGATGGAAGCAATGATGATGGGGCATGCCTGTATTTCCACTGCTTGCGCGGGGTCTGAAGAAATAATTGAGAATGAAAAAAACGGACTGCTGGTTCCCGTAGGAGATGCGGAAGCTTTGAGTGAAGCCATGAGCCGTTTAAGCGATGATCCCGGATTGCGGGAACGGTTGGGCAGGGCGGCAGCCTTATCTGCAGAGGAGTGGAAGACGGAACGTGTTGTAAGATTATGGGAGAGTATTCTTTGAAGGAAATGGAAAATAAACCGAAATTTATTTTTTTTTCAGGAATTCGTGAGTACTGGAACGTCGCGAATGAAGATCTGTATCATAATAAAGATGTCTTTGTCTGCGACGGAATAAAAATACCTTTTCCGGGCATAATGAATTCCGGCCGTGATATCTGGAGATGGGAAAAAATCAAAAGAATACCTTTTAAACGTTTATTGTATGGCTTAAATACCGGTACTCCTTTTTTTGATAAAGAAAAGGTACAGTATGCTGTTTTTCCCGAAAACAATTCGATTTCATTTTCGAACCGGTATTTGAGCCGTTTGAGAGCCGGTTATCCAAACCTTGTCATGATATTTGAATTTTCCAATGTCTGCGGTAAATACAACAATTTAAACAGGCTGAACCGTGTGATTCACTTGTATGACCATGTGCTGACTTTTAATGAAGCAGACAGTAAAAAGTACGGTTTTACGTTTCACAGGCTGTGTTATTCTTTCCGTAAACCGGAGGAGTCGGACTTTCCTTATTCGGATGTGCTTTTCATAGGGAAGAACAAAAACAGGCTGCCGTGTTTGTTGTCAATCTATGACCGGTTAACACAATTGGGCTTAAAATGTAATTTTCTGATTACCGGTGTTCCTCCGGGTAAACAGATTGCCCGGGAAGGAATCATATATAGTAAATGGATGCCGTACCGTGAGGTCCTGCAGCATGTCAGTCATACAAAATGTATTCTGGAGATTTTGGAAGACCGGAATAACTACTCATCCCTCAGGACCTTTGAGGCACTTGTGTTTGGCAAAAAACTGATAACCGCAAATGCCGGTATTTTGAGGGACCCGTTTTATTCACCCTCCCAAATTCTGTATATAGAATCGGCAAAAGATATTACAAAGGAGTTCTTTGAAACACCTGTTGTGAACAACTATGACATAGCAGCGTTGTCACCTGACGCCAAACTGAAGGAGTTTTTAAAACTGGGCAGAACAAAGCCTTAAGCATATATGGAAAAGGAATTATTTGAACGTATAAAACACAAGATCTATTCCTGGAAGCATTATACAACAAGCGGAAACGTTGATTTGGAGATACCTTCGTCTTCTTTAAATATCAGTGGTTTTAAAATTGCTGTATATTCCTGCATAACCGGAGGTTATGACTCCGTGATTGAGCCTTTACATACCGAACCGGGAACAGATTATTTCATGTTTACGGATGGAGAGGTTTTGGGCGGTTCACAATGGAAGAAAATTGATATAACAAAGTTTAAGGAGTACAGGGAGCTTTCGCCGGCACAGTTAAACAGGAAAATCAAAATTCTCCCGTTCCGGTACCTGCCGGATTATGATTACACGATTTATATAGATGGAAATATAGAAATAATTGCCCCCCTGTCACCACTGATTGAAGAGATGGGAAACCATGCGTTCGGCGTACATTATCACCGGACAAGGGATTGTATTTATGATGAACTTGTGCAGATCCTTTACTTGCAGAAAGCGGATCCCGTAACGGTAAAAAAACAGGTTTCCGCTTATAAAAAAGAAGGGTTTCCGCGTCACTTCGGACTTTACGAAAACTCTCTTTTGATCCGGAAACATGGCGATGAGGACGTCCGGCAGCTGATGGAAGCATGGTGGGAGGAATTTCTGCGGTATCCGGCCCGGGATCAGCTAAGTCTTCCCTATGTGATATGGAAAACAGGATATGACAGAAGGAAGATTCACATTGTTGGCAGGAATATACTGAAGAATCCCCGGTTTAACAGGACAGAACCTCATACAATGATGCTGTGACAACCGGTACCAATATTATATAAATATAACATTTACTCATAGGGGGTTGTATGAAAGGGATTATTTTAGCCGGCGGAACGGGGGCGCGCTTATACCCGCTGACCATGGTAACGTCAAAGCAATTACTGCCTGTTTATGATAAGCCTATGATTTATTACCCCCTGTCAACACTGATGCTGGCGCGGATCAGGGATATCCTGATTATTTCCACACCGGCGGACACACCCCGCTTCACAGAGTTGTTAGGGGATGGCTCGCAGTTTGGCATCCGTCTTTCATATACTGTACAGCCAAGTCCGGACGGATTGGCCCAGGCCTTTCTGTTGGGAGAGAAGTTTATAGATGGTGACGCCTGCGCCATGGTATTGGGAGATAACATTTTTTACGGTAACGGGCTGGGTAATTTGTTAAAAACGGCTGTCATAAATGCACAAGAGCGGAAACGGGCCACGGTGTTCGGTTATTACGTCCATGATCCGGAACGGTTCGGGGTGATTGCTTTTGATGGGAATGAAAAGGTACTGTCAATTGAAGAAAAACCGGCTTTGCCCAAGTCGAATTATGCGGTGACCGGCTTGTATTTTTATCCTGCCGGTGTGAGCCGGAAAGCCCGTGAGATAAAACCGTCAGGACGCGGGGAACTGGAGATTACGGCGCTGAACGAAATGTACCGGGAAGCCGGACTGTTAGACGTAAAGCTTATGGGACGGGGCTTTGCCTGGATGGATACCGGCACGGTGGACAGTTTGTTTGAAGCAGCGAATTTTGTGAAAATGATTTCGGAACGCCAGGGAATCACGGTTTCCGCTCCGGAAGAGATTGCGTATCATCATGGCTGGATTGGTAAGGAAGCGTTGCTGCAGAGCGCGGACCGTTGTGGAAGCAGCCCGTATGGGAATCATCTGAAAGCGGTCGCAGAGGGAAAAATCAAGTATTGAACAGTCCTTTTCGGACGTTGGAAATAGTTCCTGCAAGTAATAATGCAGGTTGTTGGGGGAAAACCAAACCGGGGATATTATGATTATTTTTGTAACAGGGGTCAACGGCCAGTTAGGGCATGATGTAATTCAGGAACTGGCAAAACGGGGTCATACGGGAGTTGGCAGCGATATTGCGGCTGCCTGTAACCGGGATATAAAACAGAATTACCGGCAGCTGGATATTACGGACAAAGCAGCAGCAGAAGCGTTGTTGCGGGACATTGCTCCGGACGCGGTGATTCACTGCGCGGCCTGGACTGACGTGGATGCGGCGGAAGAGGAGAACCGGCGGGCTCTGGCGCGTGCGGTCAATGCCGGTGGAACACAGAATATGGCGGACGCCGCAAAAGCTGTAGATGCAAAATTATTGTACCTGTCCACAGATTACGTGTTTGACGGGCAGGGAACCGTCCCCTGGAAACCGGACGATAATAACATCAAACCTTTGAACGTATATGGACAGACTAAACTGGAAGGAGAACTGGCCGTAGCAAGTACCCTGGATAAATATTTTATCGTCCGCACAGCCTGGCTGTTCGGTTATAATGGCAGGAATTTTGTCAGAACCATGATCAATGCGGGAAAAACACATGATGAAGTACGGGTTGTCAACGACCAGGCAGGAACGCCAACTTATACGCGTGATTTAGCCCGTTTGCTTGTCGATATGGCGGAAACGGAAAAATACGGATATTACCATGCTACGAATTCAGAAACGGAACCGGGCAAATATATTTCCCGGTATGATTTCTGCGTGGAGATTTTTAAGCAGTATGGGTTGAAAACGAAGGTTGTTCCTGTTACCACAGAAGAATATGGTTTGAGCAAGGCGGCAAGACCGTTGAATTCCCGGCTGGATAAGAGCAAACTGGCTGAAGCGGGGTTTCAGCCGTTGCCGGACTGGCAGGATGCGTTGGCAAGGTATTTAAAGGAGATCGGAATCGGATGACACAGATTAAAGTAACAGCATGCCCCATCCCCGGGCTGTTTATTGTCGAGCCGGCGATACACGGGGATGACCGCGGCTATTTCATGGAAACCTATAACCGGCGGGAGATGGCTGAATTTGGGTTAAACGGGGTTTTTGTGCAGGATAACCAGAGCCTGAGTACG